>Ga0007809_10000083_pt1 | contig 35577 bp, 60 predicted proteins | sample CryBogCBE02Aug07_FD_60383 | JGI IMG/M metagenome (GOLD analysis project Ga0007809, IMG submission 60383) | Freshwater microbial communities from Crystal Bog, Wisconsin, USA - CBE02Aug07 | ecosystem: Environmental > Aquatic > Freshwater > Lake | place: Crystal Bog, Wisconsin, USA | collected...
TCCTGTTAAAGATTATAAAAGAAGTCAATACAAAATAAATAATAACGAAGCGGTAATGACTTATAAACAATTTATTAATTACTTATATGCTGAATTATTTATAGACGATAGATACGATAGTGGTGGTCAAATAATAGAACCATACGAAGAAAAACCTATCCTTTGCGAAAATTGTGGATATACATGGGATAAAAAAGAGATGGCTTTCGGTGGCAATGTAGATTGCGGATGCGAACATAGTATGGAAGAAGGGGGAAATATAGATACATGGATAATATCCGCTTTAACCTCAAATAATGAAATATTATCAGAAAAAATAAATCACCCTATAACACATAAAGAGATATTTGATAAATATAAAAAAGATGGATATACAATAGTAGAATGCCAAATATATAAGGTAAGTAATATATCAGTTATTGATAACTATAAAAATGCCCTTGAAAAGTATATATTATCAAAATACGGGCAAAGTATAAAATGGGGAAAAACATTTATACCCTATGAAATAATTGGCGAAAAGATTATTATTTCAGATACTTTAGTTATAACAAATAGCGGCAAAGAAGTAAATGTTAAACCTAAAGATTTATTTAACTATTATAGTGGCGGTGGCGAAATAATAGAACCATACGAAGAAAACACAATAGCAGAACAAAAGTTAAATGAATTAGATAAAGGTATTAAAATAGAAAGTACCGAACATTCAGAAACATTAGATAAACTTGAAAGCGGCGAAATAGATACATCAGAAGCTATAAGAGAAATAGCAGAAACACATATAGAAGAAAACCCTAATTATTATAAAAGTGAAGATTTAAAATTAAATAATATGTATTATATAAAAAAAGAAGATTTAGGTGTATTAGACAGTAGCCCTATAATCGTAGTAGGTACTGAATTTTATAGTGAAAATGGAAATGAAAAGTGGATTGTTGAATATTTTACTGATAAAGAAATTAAACTAAAGCATACACCCAAAAGTGTTTTATCTAATGAATTGGGCGAAAAGTCATTAACATACGAACAAGTATTAGAATTATTTAAAAATAATCACTTGTCTATAAAAAATATATTAAACGATAGAGAATTAGAGTTGGCTTTATCTTTAATTAAAAAGGAAATTTCTAATATTAACCATATTGAAAAGCATAAAGTCTTAGAAGCTGAAAAAGAAGAATTATCTAAAAAGCCGCCAAAGATAATTAGAATAGTTAATGGAATAGAAATAAATGATAGCGACATTTCTGATAATAAATTATTAAAATAACAAATTAAATAAAAATACTACTTTTGTAAAATCTAAAAATAAAAAAATGACAAGTAAAATAAAAACAAGTAAAAAAGAATTGGCATCTGAAAAAATAAAAAGTCTTTTAGCAAAAGCTAAAGAAAAAAGAGAAATGGCTAAAGGTGGAAAAATAAAAGAAGTTGATTTTGAAAATTCAAATTTAATTCTTTATGGTTTTGGTAAAGATACAAATGGGAATAGCATTGTAAAAATTGGGTTTCCGAATCAAAGAGCATTTTCTATTCAGACTAATAACATTGGACTAGAAACATCTCACAATAAAAGAGGTTATGCGGTTCACGAATTAGACCAAAAAGAAATTGATAGCATTGAAAAAGAAGTAGTTGAATACTTAAAAGAAAATGGAACAAAAGAACAAAAGGCTAAGTTAAAAACATATTCTACTTATTCTGATGGTGGTGAAATTTCAGAGTACGAGGTTATTATAAATAAAGGCAGTAAAAACGAAAGAGTTTTAGCTGATTTCGCTACTAAAAAAATAGCTGAAAATTTTGTTTATGATTATGGATTAAAGCATCCAAAAGCTAAATTATCTATTTGTAAAGTAGATGAAAAAAGTCATAAAATGTCTGGTGGTGGTATGATGGCTAAAGGTGGTGAAGTTGATGAAGAAAGTCATTATTTTAAAAATATTGTTAAAAGAAATTTATTAGAGTTAAAAGAAGATATAAAAAATTCAAAAAATACAAGAGAATCAGAATTTTATAAAAACAGATTTGATGTCCAATTGAGAGATTATGCAAGGGGATTAGGTATTAGTGAAAATGAATTAAAAAACAAGTTATCAAATCAATATGCTAAAGGCGGTAGAGTAGGTAAAGACACTTACTTAAACCCACCAGAGAATCCTAGTTATATGATTTCAAGGGATGCACAAAGAAGCGAAAGGGCAAAGCCGTCAGGATGGAGATATACAAACGCAGGTGCGAAACGCTTAAAAATAGATAACACAAAAGCATATCCGTCTAAAGAACATATTGAAAAATATAAGGGTAAATACTTTACCGATAGAGATGGAGTTGAACACCGTTATATCTACATAGAAAGAAGGGCTGATAAAGCTGATATGAGAAGGGGCAAACCTTATCTTGAAAGAGGTGGAGAAATAATAAATGGCAAAGAATATATTGAAAAAAATATAAACGATATAGAAGTTGGGGATACTATTCTATCTCCTGATGGTTATGAGAGAACGGTTGATAGAGAATTTATAAAAAAAGATGGGTTCATGGGAACAACACTTTTTGGGGATAGTTACAATTTGGGTAATAAACCAGTATTAGTTAGAAAATTCAAAAATGGTGGCGGCATTCCTAATAACTATGAAGGTAAAACAGCAAGGACTATTTGGAATGAATGGGAATTATCACAAAGAAAACATTTTTTAGAAGACCATAATGTAAATCCCAAAGGTATAATAGCTTTAAATTGGGAACAATTATCTGACAACCACGAAGATGTTATTAGAAAAATAAACGAACACATACACGAAGGCGAATACAAGCATGGTGGCGAAATAGGCGAAAACATTAACGTATTTGGTTATCAAACAGAATACTTTATTAATTGCCCAAAAGCGGTTTCCGAGTTTAAGAAAGCTATTGAAGAAATAATAACCAGTTATGCAGTAGATAGTGTTGAATACACTAAAGAAAGCGAAGCATTAAACAAAGCCGCAAGGGAATTAGATGTAATATTAAGATTAGAAGAAATTATAGGTGAAGATAAAGAACACCTTACAATTGATACTGTAAAAACCCTTAATACAGCTTTAAAGCTATTCTACATATATAACTACAAATCGGGATTAAGAATAGAAAGCGACTTTATAGCACAACACCTTTATAATATATTTGATGTAGAAGGAGAAAAATACCTTGAATATGAAGAAGGCGGCTCAATAGAATCCCAAAACAAAGAAATGGTATCTATAAAAGCAAAAGAAATAAAACACCATGCAAACGAACTTATGGAATCCTTAAAAGGGGATGAAGAAGTACCAGCATGGGTGGTGGCTAAAATAGAACGTTCCGCTACTGATATATCTGATGCAGCGCATTATTTAGAAGGAGTAGAAAATGAAGAATTTGAACGTGGTGGTGAAATAGGTATAGACGATAAAAATATAGAAGAAGGTTACCACAAAACTATGGTAACTAAATTTAATACATACTACACAGATGATAGCGATGGAATAATCATGTATAGAAATCAAGATGGGCATAAGTTTGGTGGTGGCGCAATGGTAGAAGGTGAATTTATTGATGATATATTAAATGATAGAGCCATTTGGATAAATGAAGATGATAAAGAAAACATTGAATTAATAAAAGAAGAACAAAGCGAAAATGTTGGTATTGAAGATAACGAGCCTTTTGCTAAAGGTGGGCTTTTGAATAGTGCAAAATCTCTTTTAAATAAAACAAAAGAGAGCGTAAAATCAGGATATAACAAATCTAAAAAATATACTGAACAAAAAATACATGATAAAAAAAGAGATATTGCTTATAACGTACTTCAATCTACCAGAAATAAGGTAAGAGACAAGAAAGAAAGCCAAATATTAAAGGAAGCAAGTAATATAGTTGATGCTAATTACGAAAAGGGCGGTACTACATTTAAAGACAAAGTATCAGCAATAACTAATAGATTAAACGGCACTAAAGTAAAACCCAAATATAAAAAAGAATATGGTTCTACTTATGATAAAAAAGAAGCTAAAGAAGCAGCTACTAAAATAGCTGGCAAGATGATACGCAGAGAAAAAATGAGTAATGGGGGCAAAATAACAAATGAAGAATGGATAAAAATAGAGCCTGTTATAAGTAAAACTTATGATTATATTATTCAAGTTTCTGCTGTACAAAAAAGGCTATTGAGTGCTAAAGATTTATGGGGAGATGGCACAATATTTAAACCATTAACATTTAAACAATTTGAAGTTGTACATAGGAATATAAAAGAAATAACAACCGACAACCCTAATTTCAAATGGTAATAATATATAACAAACAAAAATAGAAACACAAAATGAAAGCACAATTTGAACAATTATTAAAAGAAAAGAACTTAACAGTAGGTGACATTAACCAAAAAATGAAGGATAATGTAAGCAACTACTATAATGCAGTAAAAGAGTTAAAAGAATTAGAAGGTGATGCTAATTATAACGAAGATGATATTAACGAAGTAAAAAGCGCACTTACCGACTTAGATAACCAAATATGTACTTACTTAAATAAAATAGAACAGTACAAAGAAACGGGGCGCAAAATGCACGAAGCAAGAGTAGCTAAAAAGGTTATAAAAGCAGAAGGGGGTAATATGCCTCCAAAGCCAGTAGAGCAGCAACAAGCCGCACCACCAGTAGTTATTGAAGAACCTATCAAACCAGAAGAACATCAACAAACAGAACCCGAAAAGAAAAAAGGTATTGGTGTTGGTACTGTAATAGGTACAATAGTAGGTGTAGCCGCTTTTGCATTCTTAGGTATATCATTTACAAAGGGTACATTTCCTTTTAAAAGAAGATAGTATTAATTATTAAATAAAAAAAAACAAACAAAATGGCAAGTAACATTTTAAAAAGCAAAAAAACAGTAAATGGGTACACAATCAATTTACTAAAAGTAGGTGATATGTATATCGTACAATCATTGCATGATAAAAAAAGAGGTTATTCAGTAAGATACGCTGGGGCTTCTCTTACAAAAGCGAATGAAAAGTATAACAAGTAGATGGGCTATAAAATAAAACCATATTCATACCAACAAGCCGATAAATTAGGGGTTGTAATTCGCCCCTCAAAAGTAAAAGGTAAAAAGATAGATGTATTCAGTAACGGAGGTGATAAGATATGTAGCATAGGCGCAATAGGTTATAATGACTATCCTACATACTTAGAAAAGGAAGGATTAAATGTTGCAGAAATGCACCGAAAGGCTTATAAAGCAAGACATGAAGAAGATAGGAAAGTAAAAGGTAGTGCTGGTTATTATGCGGATAAGATATTATGGTAGTATTTTGTCTTGATGTAATGGTAGCATTTCAGATTTTGATTCTGACCGTTTAGGTTCAAATCCTAAAGACAAAACAAAAAAGCCGCTAATTAGAAAAAAAGCGGCGTTCCTAAATTAAACTTAAATGCTATATGAAAAAAAATCCGATACAAATATATAAAATAATTATGACATGGAAACACAAATTATAAAACAACATTTCACAAAGGGTAAAAACGCACTTACAACAATAGCGGCAATAGTAGGCTCAATAGTAGTAATAGCTGGGGGATGGGCTTTCTACCAAAATAACTTATATAAGCCAAATAAGGACTTAAAACTTATTAGTGTTGATTATGATAAGGGCGTGGCGCAAATACAGTTTAAAAAAGATTTAATTAATCTTACTGGCGATGCAACGTGGTCTTTAACTGGTAATTGGGGCGTAAGATTTGGATTAGTTAATGATGAAAAGGGTAGCAAGTATAGTAATATTGAAATTACCCAATCAGGAATGGTTTATGATTATTTAGATATAAGAAAAGGATAATATGAACAACAACACGAAAATAGGAAGATTAATTAACGCAGTAACTAATCCAAAACCAACAAATAGAAAAGGTAGTTGCACCTCAAATATTTGCGAAACTTTGGATGGTAAAAAAGGTGGTGCTTGTTGCCATTTAGGTTGCAAGTGTCCAGCATTATCAAATGCTAATTGTATGGTATATAAATTAAGACCTTTAAATTGTAAGGTTTTTCCAGCATCAAAAGAGGACTTAAAGTTGGTAAAAAATTGTGGATATTATTTTGATTAAAATTTATGGCAGAAGAAAAAAAAGATAGCGGATTATTTTGGTTAATACTATTGCTTTTAGGTGGTGGCTCTGTTTGGGCAATAAACAAGTTTATGTCCAAACCAAAAGATGAACAACAAACACCAAGTGGGGGTAATCAAACACCTAATGGTGGGGGTCAAACACCTAACGGTGGTGGGCAAACTCCAAATGGCGGTAATCAAACACCATCTGAAAAAGATTATACAACAACAATACAAGAAAGTAGTTTTGTAACACCAGAAATTCTGATAAATACAGACCCGAATGTAGATTATCAATTTTGGTATCTTAATAATTGGATATGGTTTAACCAAAATGATATAATGTCAGCGTTGGCACAACCATACTGGAATTGGGGTACTGATTCACATGGTAATACAGGAGGTGTAAATTGGTTCTATTTTACTCAACAAAATGATAAAGATGGATTTAAAGCATTTGTTGATTTTGACCAAAGTTATTATACAGATGCTGCAAAAAAGAATTTAGTAGTAAGAGTAACACCATTTACCACGCCAAATTCAACTAATGGATTGACACAAAAGCAAATTGACGATAGCTTAATTAAGCAGTTACAAGCCAACAATGGTTTATCATTAAAAACAGCAACGGACTTTTTAAGTAGGTTAAGAAAAAACAAAGGTTTTGATATAAGAAGTTATTTACAAGACAATCATTAATTATGAGTGAAAAAAGAAGCAATACTGGGATATTTTGGGCGGTGCTACTTCTTGTAGGGGGCATTACTTTTTGGGGTATAAACAAAGCGTTTGGGGCTAAAAATGATACACCTCAAAATCCAATCCCAACACCTAATCCTTCGCCAACACCTTCACCTACAAACAAAACAAACGATGCTACCAAAAATGGTATGCCATATTCTTTAAATTTATCATTACTTGATTATGCAATAGACCCAAAGTACGTTCCTAAAGGAAAAACAAATACTGGAAAATATAATAATCAATATAATGTGTTGATTAGTGCTAATGGTGGAATATGTTTATTTGAAACAAATAGCAATGGATTTAGCGTTCCATATTTGTATAGTCCTAAAGGAACATTTTTATCAAAAGGTAATGATTTTCCAATAGATATAAATTTTACTAAAATAGCATCTATAAATTGGTTATTCCAAGAACCTACACCATATTATCATGCAATATTTTTTACCATAAAAAATAATTACAATACTTCAATAAGTACTTCTATAATTTGTCATTTAGAATTATCGTATAATGGTAATGTAATTTCTACAATTGATTATGATATAGCTGGTGGTGGAATAAAAGTAAAAAAATGGGATGATAATATAATTTCAAATTCACCAGACCAGCCTTTTACTTTGTATAAATCACAATTGCCAAATATTTACAATTTAGGTCATACATTAAAAATGAAAGAATCTGGAACATTCTTTTTACCATTTTGGTATGATGATAAAAATGTTTCTATACAACAAACGCATGATGATTTTGGAACAAAACCTAACTATGTTGGTAATACTGTAAATATCAATATAAAAGGTTATATAAAAATAGCTGGTGGTACAGTTAATATTAATCAAACTTTATCAGTACCAATAGATTCATCAACAAATGATTTTGCTTTTACAAAAGACATTTATCCAAATTACTATAATACTGGTTCAAATGTAATATATATTCCCGATAATACAGCTAATTTGTCAGCGGAAGATTCACAAATAATAGATGCCGCAAACAATTTTGCTATATTAAACGAAATGAAAAGTGATTATTGTGATAATATACCAGATGATGCTTCAGATGATTTGCAACAATATTGTATGCAAAATTAAATTAGAATTATGAGAAATAAACAATACTACCACGATTTGTGGCAAAAATTAATAGTCAATCAGCAAACTTTAGTAGAAGCTAAATCAATAGCTGATAAAATAAAAGCTAATGCTAATCAATACGAAAGCGTATCATTAGTAACCAAAGTACCAGTTAATGTGATAGGTTTAATTCACAACATGGAGTGTGGGTTAAGTTTCCATTCTCATTTGCACAATGGCGACCCTTTAACTGGGAAAACGATTCACTATCCAGCTGGGCGACCTACAACTGGAACAGCACCTTTTGCATGGTCTGATTCAGCAGTAGATGCCTTACGTTTTGATGAATTTGATAAAGTAACTGACTGGAGTATTGAGAACACATTAAAAGTACTTGAACTTTATAATGGTGCTGGATATTCTAACTTAGGTTTCAATAGCCCTTATTTGTGGTCTGGAACTAATCACTATGTTTCTGGAAAGTTTATTGAAGTATGGAATAAGGATAAAGGTAGATACATTTCTACTTACAATCCAGCGGAAATTTCAAAGCAAATAGGTTGTGCTGCTATTCTAAAACAATTACAATAATGATAGATTACAAACAAATATCAAAAGACCAAACACAAACGTTACAAACGTTTGATTTGATGGATTTACAGCAATATAAAAAAGAAAAAGTATTTGCTACAAATGCAAGTAAGGACTTTCATTTATTTTTTGTAGGTAGGGATGATGTACACAACATTCTAAAGCACGTTTTAAGTAGAGTATCACAATCACTTTATTTGAATATGTTTGGTTACGATGATGAAGAATTAAACGACATTATTTGGGATAAAATAAAAGACCCAAATATTACCGTTTTAATTACTTTGGATAAATCACAATCTGGTGGTGTACATGAAAAGAAAATATTAGATGCTGATAGGGAATCCGACCTTGCTAAATTTAATACTCACTTTGTTATAGGTACATCAGCGACAAGCCAAATAAGCCATACAAAGGGATTTGTAGCAGATGGTAAAGTAGGTGGCGAAGGTTCTACTAATTGGAGTACAAGTGGTGAAGGAACATTCGTAGTTTCTGGACAAGTTGGTGGAAGCGGATATAAAGCACAAAATAATACACAAACAATTTTTACCGACCAAGATACTATTACAAGGTTTACAGCCGAATTGATAGCAGAACATCTGGCAGCGGTAAAATCAAAATAAAAAATTATGGACTTAGGAATTAAAAAAGTAGTAGATAATGGTGATGGTAATGCTTTAATATACATGGCTCTTATTGCTGCTATATTAGCAAACTGTACACCAACAATTGCTGATGGAATATATTTTAATTTGCAACAAAAGTGGGAACAAGAAAAAGAAGAAGGTAAAATTACTCCAGAGCAATTTTGGACTTATGATTTAATAGGGTACTATGGTGTAACCGCTGGATATTATGTTGTATTATTATTAACTATGTTAGCTTTAGGTAAAACAGATTACTCTACTAAATCAAAAATATTATTATCTATTGTTGGTGGTGGTGTAGTAATAGGAGTAGCTATGAAGAACGCACAGAAAGATAAAGAATTTAAAGCACAGCAAATTTCTAACACCAATAAATAAAGTCTAAATTATCAAAAAATGCTACATTTGTAATTAGAAATAAACTAACAAAAACAATGATTTTATAAAATATAAATAAAAAATAAATGGAAAATAGTATAGTAAATCAAATGCCGCAACAACAATATTTGCCACAGCCCCCAGCTGGTGCATCTATCGTTGGTGATAGTGGTGTATCTCAAATTCAGCAACCTCAAATGCAACAACAGCCTATTGTTCAACAACAAGCGGCTGCACCATCACCATCAGAATTTTTTGGTTCTATAAATTGGTTGGAAGTTGCAGTTTATACAGTAGCAGTTACTTTCTTTATAGTAGGTATCAGTCATTATAGGAATCAAAATAGAATAATCAATGAAGAAGTAAAAAATCAGTCGGATAGAATTACGGCACTTGAAACAGAAATGATAGATTTGGTTACACCACAGCAACAATAAAAAGTAAAAGAATTGAACACACTTGAACTTATTAGAGAGGTTGCTGAAACTATTGAAATTATCGGTGAAGATGCGACAGTTTTAGCATTAGAAAACGCAAGGAAAAATTGTCTTAAACCAAAATTGGTTCGAGAAGTATTCAACATTGTATGTAAAGAACTGGGTTATAAAATTGATAGCCCTAATGACCTAAAAGTTAGGACAGATGAACGGAAGGTTATAATAGCTTTTGTTTCATTCTTTGCATACAAAAAAATAAAGGACATAACACATACTGATTTGAGTGTGTTATGTATTACTATTTCCAAGCAATCAATGAGCCAGTACAAAAAGGTTATTGAAAATGCTAATCGAAAATCGCCAATAACAAATTTGGAAAAGTTAATTGCAAAGCATTATCAGAATATTAATGATAGAATAAACGATTTATTAAAGAACAAATAAAACACACAGAAATGAACGACAAAAACACAGAGTTTTCAAATGTTGAACAAGGGTTCAATCCCCTTGCAGAGCCAGTAGTACCTAACTTAAACAGAAACAGCGGTGGTAATGCTGGTTCTGGAACAGAAACCGCTGATAATCCCATTCCAGAAGTTGAAATTATTGATGATACTCCACCTAAGATAAACATTGGAGGAAACAGAGGTGGTAATATGGGTGGAAACATGGGTGGTAATATGGGTGGTCAATCTGGATTTAGACCTAATCCGAGTGGTGGTTCACCAAGCCAAAAATCTGATGAAGATGCACCGCCAAACGCACAGCAAAAACAAAGTGCTGAAATGATGGCTGACTTAACTTTATTAGGTTTTGCTAAAGGTAAACTTGCATTAGGTAACCTTGTAAAAATAAGGGATAAAAAACTTGAAAAGTTAGAAGAAGATGGTAAGATAAATTTGTCTTTACAAATACAGCTTAATCCTAACGACCCAACAGTAATATCGGTAAAACAAGTAGTTAATCAATTCAATGATAGTATTGCCGATAGTTTCCAAGTAAGCAAAGAGTTTATTGAAATTGCAAAACCTATACTTACAGATGAATTTTTGAAGAATGGATTAACACCTTCTCCATTAGTAACTTTGGGTATTGCTGCAATAACTGATGTGGGTACATCTTTTGCAAATTCAATGAGAGATAGAAACAGACTAATCGACCAACTTATTATATTTAATACAAATAGTATAAAAGCGGCACAACAAACAAACTTTACTGCTTCTGGTGCATCATTTGAAAATGGTTCAAAACCTAACAGACCAGTTAGAAGTGAGCCAGAAGAATCAAAGGTTAAAGTTAATCCAGAAGCACCAAGAGAAACGGTAAAGCCTACCATTATAAAACCTAAAGCTGCAAAAGCAACTAAAGGTACAAGAACAACAAAAAGAAAGACAAGAATAGTTGTTAGTAGTGATAAAAAAGATTAAAAAATGGCAAGACAACCTCAAATAATAATAGCGTGTGGTAAAAGAGGTAGTGGAAAATCTCTTACTACAATAGAAGCAATATTCGATTATGTAAAAGTACATAACCGACCAGCATTAATATTTGATGTAAACGATGAATTTGGTTCTTTTGAATATAAGGATGGGCGGCAATGGTCAATAAAATCAATGCCGCTTTCCTATGTTGCAGAATTTTCAAATAGAAGAATAGCAGAAGTTCGTAGAATACGACCATACTGGGATAATAATGTTCGTATGACTATCAATGATATGAGTGCTGCATTAGGAACTATTCTTGATAGCTACAAAGATGGCTTGTTGCTTGTAGAAGATATAAACAAATACACTTCCGATTCTATGAAGCGTGATTTGATTGGTTCTTTGGCAACTATCAGACAAGCTGGATTAGATGGTATAATGCACTTCCAGTTATTAGCTAAAGCTGGACACCCAAAACTACTGGGGTTTGCTAATTACATTCGTTTGCATAAAACAAATGATTCAATGTCTATCTATCGAATTAAGAATAAGTTCGGGGATAAAGGTGAAATAATTCATATAGCAGAAATTATAGTATCTAATAGGGTTCAATGGGGCGTAAAGAATAAGGTAAATAATGATACTGGTAAATTCTTTTCTGTATGGGTTGATTTAGAGTATTTGAAAATAAGAGGTGGCTTTACCAAAGAAGAAGCAACCGATGCAATAGCACAATATATTCAAATAGAAAATCCTATACCAAGAATGCTAAAAGAAAGAGATAGAAAAGGTAACAAGATTTATAAGGATTATTCCCAAGCATACGAAAAGATAGAAAAAAGTTACTTTGAAAAATATTTTGATTTTAAATAGCAATTATATTCGCATTCTCGGAATGTTTCCATAGTGTATCAATAAGAGCCTACCATCAGCAAATGGTAGGCTTTTTTATTTATGATGTTAATACATTTACTCTTTTGTAAATTTTGCAAATGCCTTTAATGATTTCCATGTTAAAATAACGTTTGATATTTGTATCTCAATTCCTTTGTAGGAATATTATTAATCAAAAAAATAAAATTAAAATGGAACATTTAAAAACTTTCGCAATTGCTGCTGGTGCTGCTTTAGTTGGGATTGCAATCTATGACCAATTGGTTAAAGGAATGCTTACCAAAAAATAAGCCAAACAACAATTTACAAAAACAATTAAAATTTTAGAAAATGGATTTTCAAGATTATTTAAGTCAATCAAGAAACGCTGTTGCAAGATACAACGGCAACGGTAACGGTTTTTCAAGCCGCCAAGTTTCTCGTGCTAGTGTTGGTGGTGGCGCACAAGCCGTTCAAAGAAGTATTAGTCGTGCTAACGGAGTTATGAACTCTATGGGTGCTGGTTATTTAGGCGCAAATGGTGGTGGTCAGCCAGACTACTCTAACATTGCACCTTTATTTGGTATTCAAGTACAAAACACTACAACTGGTAACTTAACAAATGTGGATATTTTGGGTTCTTTCCAATACACTCCACAATCTGCTTTGTTTACTGGTGGTAACTATGTATCTGGTGGTGTAACTATCAGTACTGTATTTAGTACAATCAACTACCAACAGTTCTTAACTTCTTCTGCTACTCAACAATTTAAAGTTGGTGCAATTCACGTTTTAGTAACTGCTGGTTCTTCTGCTAATGCACAAGCGTTTGATGTACTTACCGTAACTACTCAATCTCAAAGTGGTGCGGTTCAGTCTATCCCAGTTAAACAGTTATTGAATCCACAACAATTCCAAAGTGGTGTTACTCAAAACTATATCAACTTCATCGTTGATGGTTTCACCAAAATAACTTTGGCTAACTTGTATGCTTCAACTACTGTTCAGTATTCATTCTTCCCTCAACTTACACAGAATCCTTCTGGTAATTTGGTTGGACAAGGAAACACTACTGCATGGGGTGGAAACCAATTAGGTTAGTAGTAATTTAATTTAACTATAAAAAGGGTTGTGGGCAAATTAGACCCTCAACCCTTTTTTATTAATTCAAATAAGATGAACGGAAATATAGTTGATATGTGCAATTATGTTGCATTAATAAATACAGATGAAGCAATATCTCTTTGTGAAAATTACAATTACAAAGTAGATGAAGAAAGTCCAGAGCATATTTCAGAAACAATGATAGAAATATGTGCCGAAAATGGAAAGGGTGCTTTAAAAAAAATATTAGAAATACACCCAGATAGACAAGCTATTTTAGATGCGTTCAATCAAAGAACGCCACAAGCAAAGTTTAATGCGTGTGGGGGTTGTCAAGGTGCGGTTAATCCAGCCTTATCAAGATATAATGGTTATCAATCATTTTATGCAACTGGTGATAATGCTTCTAATTCAAACACCAATAATCAAAATACATTCGCCAACATGATTTCAATGCAAACAAATACCATTTTGGTTTTGGGATTGCTTGTAGTTGGTGGTGCTATATTGTACAAAAATTTAAAATAGTAAATTATGTCTTTAGGCGATTCAGTTGTTTGGCAAGGAACAACATATACAAAAAATCCGAGTACTGGTTTTTATGTTTCTGATGAAGATGATGGTGGTATTATAGACCAATATGGTAACTACTACGATACAGCAAGTGGTGAATATGTTGGTAATGTAAGTAAAGTATCACAAACGCCAGTTGTAGGCGGTTTTTGGAGTACATTGTTAAATAATATCGAAGGGCAAATTACAGACCCTCAAAACATAAAATCAGTAGTTCAATCTTTGATAGGTAGCGGTGCTTTGCCACCTTCTGCTTCTACTAATACACCAAATCCTAAATACACTCCACAACCAGCAAAATCTAATACTGTTCTTTATGCAGTACTGGGTGTTGTAGCAGTTGGAGTAGGTATATTTATCTATTCAAAAATGAAAAAGAAATAATATATGTATGTAAGTGATATTTTAGGTAAAACAGATACACCTCAAAAAAAATCGGCTAATAAAATACAGCTTGATAACGGCTTATTATTTTCAATAATAGGCGGTGCTTCATTAGGATTAATGGTAGCTAATTTCAGAGGTTTAGAATATATACCTTCAATATTAGTTGGTACTATTTGTGGTGGTATTATAGGTAAAACATTTATTTAATTTTTATGCAAAAAGGTACAATACAAAACATAACAGTAGCATTAGCTGGGGCTGGTGCGGTATATTATTCATGGCACAATAAAAAGGGTTTAGCAATGGGTTCTCTTATTGTTATAGGCTCATTGATAGCTGGTTGGATAGTAGGTGGTTACACAGAAACGGCAATAATTCAAACTAAGTAATAATATGGCTACAAATGCTAAGGTAAAATTCGATTTAACTAATACAACAACTGATGTTGCTATAATAGCACTTTCCTTAACGGCTGGTGTATTATATGGTATTGTAAAAAAGAAAAGTCCTATTAGTATTGCTGGGTTGGGTTTATTATTTGGATTAGGTGGGGTTGCAATAGCAATAGTAACAAGTAATATAGTAGATAATGGAACAAGCGAAAGTTAAAAAAGAAAAGGCAAAAACGCTTAATCAATTATATAAAGAAAGCGGTAAAAAAGTGCCATTTACAAAATTTGCTGATGATTATAATTTGCAAAAAAAATCACAACAATCTTTTGTTGCTGAAACTGTAAATAAGAGCAGCGGAAAAGATTATTCTGGTTTACAAATACTTGCAGTTATAGGTATAGCAGTTGGTATTTATTTCTTAATTAAAAAAGATAATTAATATGAAAGATGTATTTGCATTAATAGGCATTGCAAGTGTATTTTTAGTGGCGTATGCTCTTGTAAAAGAACAAAGAGGTTTTTATGAATATGTGGATGATAGTCCAAAAATAAAACCCAATGCTAAGTTTGTTATAATGGAAGAAGAACCATGTAATTGTGGTCAAATAGTACTACAAGGATATGATGTTGAAAGTTTCAATGTAAAACCATATTTCGATTATCCAGCATATCCAAAATTATAACATGGTAATATTACTTAATACCAATTACGAGCAAATGACTATCAATATTGATATTGAAGTTGTTGCACCTACAAGGATTAGAATTGTATTAGAAGATACTGATAATCCAAATACTGTTTTAACCAATAGATTTAGAGATATTGAAACAAAAGATACAGTATTGATAAGAGTTCCTATTTGTGGTAAAAATTCAAAGCTAATAATCTATGATGAAAACGAGCCAGTAGAAAACGGAGATACAACATTTAAGATTACCAACTTAACAAAATCACATCTTAAAAAAAGATTCGATGTTGTTGATATTAGAGAACCTAAAATAGCATCTTTTGTATCATTCTGCGAACAGTTCTGTTTTAATGCTGGATGGCTTGAATTGCAAGAAATAAATTCGGACAAATATTATAAGTCAAATGATGGTAAATACAGAATACAATATGTTGATTGTATTTATGATGATAATGGTTCTGACTTAAAAACACCAGCTTGTATTTACGAAGATGGTTTAATTCAAGTTGATGCAAGATTCTTTAGGGATTCAACAGTACCTATGAGAGTAGCTATTTTATGCCATGAATTTGCTCATATATACTTAAATACAAATCCAGATGATGAAACAGAAGCCGATTTAAGAGGTTTAAGTATTTATCTTTCTTTAGGTTATCCAAGAGTAGAAGCATTTGAAGCATGGATTGATTGTTTTTGGGAATCAGACACACCAGAGAATCAAATACGCTATCAAATTATAGAGAAATTCATAGAGGATTTTGAAAATAAAAAATGGATATTTTATGGCAACTACTAAAGGAAGTAACGTAGGTGTTTACGTTGTAATAGGATTAGCAGTAGTGGTGGGTGCTGGTTATCTATATTATGAAAATAATATCAAGGATAGCCCAGCATTAAAAGCCGCTTCATGGTGGGGTAAAATTTTTGGATAATTAATTTTTTTAAATATGAACGATAAAACAAAATTAGGATTGAAAGTATTATTGGCAATTGCTTTAATAGGCGGTGCTGTATTGTATTTTACTAAAAAGGGTTCTCCAAGTGCTAAGAAAGATAAAGCATACTGGATAAAGAACATAGTAGATTTTACAACTAAATTAGAAGGTGCTAATAATGGTGCTAATGCAGCTACATTGGCTACTTTTGATGATGGGTATTTACAAGCATGGAGTGATGCACTTGATGCTAACAGCACATTCTTTGTTTATAAGAATACAAGCTATGTAACTGCTACTGGTTTACAAGAAATGACAAGATAAAAAACACTAATATGGAAAATAAAAAAATTGCCTATGTTTTGTTAGGCTCGGCTCTTGTTTTAAGCGGTATAATATTGTATAGAAGAAATGGTAGGCTAACTGCATTAAATAGCGATGGCTACCCTCTAAAAATAAATACTAAAAAAATAGTTTGGGATAATGGTATAATGCCTTCTGGAGTTTACGATAATGGTATTCAAAAGTATTCTGTTTCTATAATTACAGATACTAATGCTGCAACAAGTGGTCATGCTAATATTACCTATAATTTATTGATTTCTGGAATAGTTGGTGGTAGTGGTTATTCGTATGATTATCAAGGTAACATAAAGGATAAATTGCCTAATAATACTTTGCCGCCAGTAGTTAATGAAAACGATGCTACTAAAGCTGGTATGCCATATTCAATAGATTTAAGTAAAATAACAGTAGATAAAAATCAAAACGTAATTTATCCTTTGCTTGTTGATGGTGAATCTATGTATTTTGATAAAGAAAACAATAAGATTATAGTAGAAGTAAGTGATGAAAAAACTCAAACATTTTTACAAGCAAACTATGATGTTAATACTGGAATGTTTTTGAATTTATCAAAAATTAGTTTTAATGGTGAACCAATACCAATTGAACAACCAATTGGAAGCCATGATGGTGCTAAATGGATAGAAGATAATATGTTTGGTACTGGTGGTTATTGGTTATATCCAGATGGTACAGCAATTGCTGCTAATGGTATGCCATTAGGAAACATTTATATGTCAGATATGACTGGCGAAGCATAAAAAATATTTTTAAAAAATAAAGCAATTAAATATGCCAAATAAAATATTAAGCAACATTACAAGCGTATATACTGATAAATCAATTAATGGTTGGTTAAGAGGTATTATATGGGTAGGAACAATAGCTATTGTATATGTAGGGGGTAAAGCTATTTATTCAAAGTTATTCCCTTCGAGTGATACAATAAGAATACAGCAAGAACAAGCGCAATTTTCAAATGACTTATCAACAAGCATAAGTACTAATCCGCCTTCTTTTCAAACAACACAATTTAATGAATGGGCTGATGAAATAGCTACATCTTTACAAGGTACTATATATAGCGATTTATTAATATGGTCTGTTCCTTTTACTACTATAAATAAGATATTTGGACAATTAAAAAGCAATACCGATTATTTAATGTTAATTAAATCATTCGGTTTAAGAGATATAAGCGGCGGGTTATTATCAGCTAATTTGAACCAAGTGGATTTACCAACAGCAATAGGTAAAAAATTAAATGATGTAGAAATAAATGGTTCTTATGTTCCATTTTCCCCTTCATTAAATGATACATTACATCAACAAGGTATAACATATACAATTTCAAAACTTTAAAATATAAACAAAATGACATCATTAGGTATCGGAACAATTCAAAAAGGTAGAGTAGTTAATTTTAAGGGTACTAATCCCAATATTTTACAGACTGGAAATACACCACAAATAGAAGAAATGCCACCAGTGAAAGATGAATTGCCACCAATGAATGATAGTGGTAGCACAACAACTGGAACTCAAGATTTAAACATAAAAGATGCAATGCCATCATATATGCCATTTCTATTTGTTGCTGGTTTTATTGCAGTTGCTTACTTAGTTTTAAGAGATTAAATTTAATATCATGGATAGTTTAAAATTAAGGGATAAAATTATCCTTTGGAGTTTAGGAATAGTAGCTTTAGGGTATATGTATTACAGATACATACTTTCCCAGTATAGCTTTAAATTCAATAAAGTTGTACCACATAACATTTCTATGGAAAACATTGATGTAGATTTATTATTCGATGTTACTTCAAATATTGGTGTAAGTTTTGAAATACAACAGATTAATGCTTCTGTATTGTTTAACGGTATCAATGTTGGTACTATTAACCAAACAGAAAGTATTGTAGTTCCTAACGATGCAACTAAAACAATAGCTATACCTTTTAGTGTTGATTTAACGCAATTAAAACAAGATTCTTTATCATTGATAACATCTGTTTTTTTAGGTAACAATACAAAGAATATAAGCGTTACTGGTTTCACTTCTGTTAAGATAAGCGGACTGCCAGTAACTATTGATGTAGATTTTGACCAAACAATGAGTTTTTAACAATTAAAAAATAAACAAAAATGGAAGCGAATCAAAAGTATGCAATCATTGGGGTTGCTGTATTATTAGTAGGATATGCTGGGTACAAGTGGTACACAAACAGTAAAACAACAACTGGCGGTGATTCAACACAAACACCAGCACCAGCCGCTTTTAACATTATAACGTTCCTTAATGGAACATGGGGTGAAGAATACACTTTCGCAGATGGAAGCAAAGGTTCTGATGAAATTGTAATTAATGGTAGCGTTATAAACTATCAAGGTAAGCCAGAATTTGATATTGTTGGCAAGACTTATGATGATGCAACAAAAACATTGCATTTATCATACGATAGAAGAAATAGCACCGACAAATTTGATGCAACATTTACAGTTGATGTAGCTAAAAAAGTTATGACTGGTACTGAAAATGATGGTGCTATTAAATTAGTTTGGACTAAGAAATAGACTTAATTTCATATCTTTGCAATACACAAAAATGTAAAGAATATGGAAGTCGTAGAAATCGTAAAAGGGGTTATTTTAAAGCAAATAACCTCTTATGCTGAAAAAGCAACAGTTGATAGAAGAAAAGTGCAGCTATCCCTAATAATAGGAGAAGAAGGGAAAGCAGAAGCAAAGATGTTAGTAAACTATCAAGTTGCTGATGAAGTAAAAATAAAAAGTATATTAGGCTTTTATAGTTTAATGTACGGTTTAGTAGATTCAACTATCTGTAAGTCATTAAAAAAGTTTGCAGCGGAATATAATGTGAGTGAATATGATGTATTTGCTACATTCTGGCTCGATAAAGGCGATTTAACTGGTTGGATATATGTAAACGATGAAGGTAAAAAGAAAATAGCAATAGAAGATATTTTAGTATAAAAGTAAATTAAAAAGATTATGGCAATAGGTACTTATGTTCAAAGTGGTAAAGCAGTACAAATAAATGCTAATATGGGTGTTAATGTTGCTTCTTTAAATGCAACAAGCGGAACGGTTACTGTATTAGGTACGGGCGATTTTGGTAGTGCTAATTCAGATTGGGCTAATAATACAGCTTTAACACTAACAGTAGGGCAACCATTAGTATTACCGTCTTTGAATAATATACAGCCTTTAGATGGTATTACAATAGATGCAACAAGTGGTTCAGTTCAAGTTATATTAGGATAATTTTATAAAAATATTAAAATGAATCAATCTTTTGGTTTTGGATTTCAATCGGGTGGTAGTGGTGGTGGCGGTGGCGGTCTTAATCTGATTTATGTTACCAAAGCAGAAGCAGATGCCTTAATAGCTACGAATGGAGTTATTAAAGGTAATTTCTACCAAATTAGCGGTGTTAATACTTCGCTATATGGTGGTACTACAATTATTGTTCAAGGTGTAGCTAATAATGCTTTTAGTGAAGAAGGAAACGGACAATTTTTTAATCCAAATTATAACCAATCTGTTGCTGGTTATGGAATATGGAGTAATATAAGTACATGGTCAGCTACTTTAACAAGCGGTACATTTCAACCAAATGAAGCAGTTACAGCAGATAACGGAGCAACAGCAACCTTGTTTACAAATTTAGATGCCAACCAATTTATTTCTATAAGTGGTGATTGGACAACAGCTTCTACAATAACAGGTAATAGTAGTGGTGCAACTGCAAATATCAGTAGTGTTGTATTAGCTTCTTACAATGTAGGCTCTACTGTATTTTGGGGGGGTAAAGCATGGACTAATACAACAGGAAATGTAGGTAATTCGACAGATTTACTTACATTAGATGCAACCGATTGGACTGTTATATCTTATTCAGATACTACTCAATACAATACAGTTTGGGATGAAATAAAATATGATTACGCAAACGACCTTATAATATATAGAAAAGATGTAGCTAATAATGTTGTAAGCACTTCAAAAGGTAATGAGCAATATAACTATGATAATTATACTCCTTTCCCATGTATAGCAGTATTTCAATGGGGTAATCCTTATAATTACTTTATAGGATTAGGTGTAGGAGAGAATACGGTTGATGGTGCTTATTGCGAGAACGTTAATTTCAATGGCTCTACATTTATTTACAACACCCTTAGCAACAACAGCTACTTAAGTAACAACACCCTTAGCAACAGCAGCAACTTCAATAACAACACCCTTAGCAGCAGCAGCAGCTTCAATTACAACACCCTTAGCGGCAGCAACTTCAATAACAACACCCTTAGCAGCGGCAGCGGCTTCGGTAACAACACCCTTAGCAACAGCGGCTTCGGTAACAACACCCTTAGCAACAGCAACTTCAATAACAACACCCTTAGCAGCGGCAGCGGCTTCGGTAACAACACCCTTAGCAACAGCGGCTTCGGTAACAACATCCTTAGCGGCGGCAGCGGCTTCGATAACAACACCCTTAGCAGCAACAGCGGCTTCAATAGCAACACCCTTAGCAGCAGCGGCTTCAATAGCAACGCCCTTAGCAACAGCAGCTTCGGTAGCAACACCCTTAGCAGCAACAGCGGCTTCAATAGCAACACCCTTAGCAGCAGCGGCTTCAATAGCAACGCCCTTAGCAACAGCAGCAACTTCAATAACAACACCCTTAGCAGCAGCAGCAGCTTCAATTACAACACCCTTAGCAACAGCAGCTTCGGTAGCAACACCCTTAGCGGCGGCAGCTACTTCTATAACAACAACCTTAGCGGCGGCAGCATCTTCGGTAACAATGAATTAAATAGCGGTAGTTCTATACAAAATTCGTTATTAAACGATGGAACATTAAACAATATTCAATATAATACATTAAGTGGCGGCAGTTCAATAGATGGCGTTAATATGCAAAATAGTTCAGCGATACAAAATAACACATTAACTGAGCAAAGTAGCTATAATAATGTTACTATAAGTGGAGGTGCTGTATTTAAGTGGAATAAAATACAGCTAAATTTCACGTACAATACAAGTCCTCAAACAACAGATATAACAAAACAAGTTTTTCAATAATAAAATAAAAATTTATGGCAACAATTAATTTTGACAGCACAATGAAGGGATTAGCAGCTAAAATAACCCCATTTAAAGCAGTATTTAACGATACTGAAAATGTAACCTATTTAACAGTAATGGTAACAAATGACAACCAAAAAGACAACTGTAGTCTTTGGTGGGAAGTGTTGGACGAAAAGCAAGTAAAGCACGTTTCGGGTACTTTAGTTTTAAGCGGTGCTGATTATACAACAAGCAACGTTTCAAAAGAAACAAGATTTGAATATGTAGCAAATAAATTAGGTATCACATTTGCATAGTTTGAAAAATTACTAATTAGTAAATTTAAGAATATCTTTCAATATGTTTTTAAGTACCTAAAATAACTATTTTTGTCTAAAATATAATAAGCAACTTTTAGTGTTATGGCAGAACCAAAGGCAAAATTTGACATTAGAGATAAAATATTGGCAGCTTTGATATTAGGATTTAGTTATATCCTTGCTGAAATGCGAACAGATATAAAATCGCTATTAAACGATGTAGCTATTATCAAAACAGAACATTTGCAAACTGCAAAAGATATTGATGAACTAAAGAAAAAAGTTTATGGTAGTGTTTTCCATCTTCCGACATTAGGTAAGCATGAAGCTATATATAGTTTTAAGAAAAAAGACGAACAAGAATAAATATTAATCTTATGAGTAAGATAGATTGGAATAAAGTAGGAAAGTGGTCTTTAATAATAGCCCCAATATTAATTGGCGGCTATCTTATTTACAAACAGTTGAATCCTAAAAAGACATACAATAAGCCAACTAAAAAAGATAATCCAGCCCCACCGCCAGACAAGAAAACAGAAGCAAGTTATTTTCCTTTAAAAGTAGGAAGTCATAACGATTACGTTGGTCAATTACAAGATGAATTAGGTATAGCTATTGACGGTATTTTTGGTAGTCAAACATTAGCCGCTTTACAATCACAAACAAATAAAAGCCAAATTAAAGATTATGCTGATTTAATTGCTACTCTTACATTAATAGATAACAATGATGATATACAAGCAAAATCAGACGATGCAAAGGCTTTTATAGATGCTTATAAAAGTAGCCCTTTAGGTTATTCATTAGTGCCTTCAGAAGATATAAGATTAACGCAATTAAGTAATTCAGCACCTTATGTTTATGGTGGTTATTATATTAATTGGCAAAATGGTATAACATACCAAGCGCAACCAATAGATGTAACAAGTAGGGGCGATTTAGTTATACATTACATAGATGGTAATGGTAACGAAGGATATTGGGCGGTAGATTCAACATTACTTAATCATTAAAATATAAATATAAAATGAGTGTTCAACAATTTTTAGAAAAAAGAAGCAATAGATTAGCTTTAGCATTTATCCTTATAGGTGGCATGGTTTACTTTTGGAGTAAGTATTCACAAGGGTATGAAAGTTCCGAAAAAAACACAGTTCCCCCAGCAACTAATTAATTAAAAATATAAAACAAAGCAAAATGGCAAAAATGGATAATAAAACAATTATAACTATTGTTTCAGTTGTATTAGGAATAGGTTTAATATACCTTATTTACAAAGCATTAGGTGGTAGTAAAGGTGCTAAAAAGGATGCTTTAGATAAGCAAAAGGCAGCGGCAAAAGCAAGAGATGCTGCTAAAGCAGACCCAAAAAACAAAGTGTTAGCAGATGCAGCATTACAAGCTGGACAAGCTGCTTATGATGCTATATTTAAGTCTAAAGGTGGTAAAAATGCTGATGGTTCAACGCCAAAACAAGGAACATCTAAAAATGGATTGCCCATGACAACAGTAGATGCCGCTGGTGATTATATAGAAAATGACGACCCAACTACACTATATAATTCTAACGGTGATGCGATTGGTGATTTAGATGCTGAATCTGGATTCTATTTAGATGCAAATGGTAGAAAGATTGCCGCTTCTGATGGTAGTCCAGTAACTAATACTGATAGTTATGGAAATTATCAAGATGATAATGGTGATTGGTATTCATACGATGGAACTCCAATAACCATTTTTGCTAATGGAATATATGTTGAATTAGATAATAGTTCAGATGTATTTGATATGAGTGGTGATGTTGTTGGTAAACAAAACGGTGATGGCTCTTATTCTAAATCTTCTGATGGAATGGATTATGTTTTAGCTACTGGTAGAGTGTTAGGTATATCAAGCCAAATAAGCAGCTATAATAGCGATGGCAGTGTAGATTATGTAGATGGCGTAACATTAAGCGCAGACCAAATGACACTTGAACAATCAGACGGAACGCCAATAGCAACAGGGGGACAAAAAATTCTTTGGTACGATACAGATACGGAGGATATTCATTACGCATAAATTAAAATTAAAATAAAATGGCAAAAGATAATTCAACAATTGTATTAATAATATTAGGTTCTGTAATTTTAGTAGGTGGTGGTGTAGCTATATGGTACTTTACTACACAAACACCAGATGCACTAATAAATACAGCAAAAAAAGATGCTGTTTCTTCTCAAAAAGCACAAACCGCATTGTTAGCCGCACAATCAGCAGCAAATAAAGCACCTAACGACCCAATAAAACAAGAGGCTTTAAAAGCAGCTATGGATGCAGCACAAAAGTTAATGCAAAAAGCAGCAGCAAGTGGTCAAAAAGCAAGTGGTAGTGCTTCGAGTGGTGGCGGTTCTGGTAGTGGTTCTAATAGTAGCAATAAAAATAGCGGAAATCCTAAATTAACGGATAATGGTGATGGTACAAGTAGTGATAGCAAAGGTAATATTTATAATAATGCAGATGGAAGCTATGTAGGTACTAAAAATGCTAATGGTGATATTGATTTTGCTAATGGTAAAACACTTGCAGCCAATGGTGATTTGTATGATGCACCACCTAATCAAGATATGGTTATAGCACAAGGAGTTCAAACAGTACAACCAAATGGCGATTTAGATTTACTAAATGGTCAAACGCTTACTCAAAATGGAGATTTATATGCAGCACCGCCAAACGAAGATACTGTAATAGCAAGTGGGGTACAAACAGTTAATACTAATGGCGATTTAGATTTATTAAATGGTCAAACATTAACATCTGATGGTGTTTTGTATGCAGCACCGCCTAATGAAGATACAGTTTTAGCAACTGGAGTTCAAACTGTAAATGGAGATGGAACAGTTGATATTGAAGGTGGTTATACATTAGACACAAATACTAATACGTTGTATAATGAAAATAACGATGTGGTAGCAACTGATGTTACTGGATTTGACCCTAATAGCGGTCAAGTTACTTATACTGGTGGAAATACTGAAACCATTGAACAAATAAATAATGGTGAACCAGACAATGGTGGTGGTGGTGGAAGTGAAAACGGTGGTAATTCTAATAGTGGAGGGATAGAAAATAGTGGTAGCGGTGATAATAGTGGTGGTAGTAGTAGTAGTAGTAATGATGTAGGTAGTGAAGATGGTGATGGTGGTAGAAAAAGTAATAAAACAAAAAAAATACTATTCATGGGAATAGCATAAAATATTTTAATATGAAAATAAAAGAAGCAGTAATAGTGTTATTATTAGCAGCAACATTATTTTTTGTGTTCAGACCAAAAGGTAATAAAGCCGCAAGTGATGGTAAAACAATAAAGCAATATAAGATACCAACAGTTAGTCAAGAACAAATGGCTTCAAACCCATTAGTAGAAGATGCTTATGTATCTTTAACAGCTTACATAACAGCATACAATGCTGGGGAAAGTCAAGACTTTTTAGATGAACTTTGCGAGGACATTAAAAAGGAATATGAAATGCAAGTTGTTGTTTTAAGCAGCGGTGTTTTGTCAGTACAAGATTTACAAGGTAAAGAAATATTAAGTGCAAACGTTTAGTTATGGCAGAAAATAATAATACAAAATTGTTAGTTGTGGTTGGTGTTTTAGTGGCTTTAGTAGGTTATGCGGTTTATACAGTATTAGGTAAAAAACCTAATCCTAATCCTAATCCAGCACCTAATCCGAGTGCATCAAGTAATGATGCAACTAAAGACAATTATCCATATAGTATTGACCCCAAAAAGGTTAGTGGAAATACTTACATAGATAGCAAAGGTGTAAAATACATTGTTTATAAAAATGGTGCATTTTATGAATTGTCTAAAAACGGTAATGGGTACTTATATAAGTACAATATTAGTGATGGTTCTTTTGTAGAAAAAATAGGTTTTTCGCCTACAAGTTCTGGTTCTTTTGGATTAAAAGGATTTTTGTTTATGGGTATTTCATAAAAATGATTTTATGTCAGATAGTAAAAATAATGGATTGTTTTGGGCAGCCCTACTAATTATAAGTGGTGGGGCTATTTGGGCTATAAATAAGTATTTAGTTAATATTGATAATAGTGCAAATAATGATTTGCCTAATGATACACCTAATCCAACACCCAATCCAACATTCGATAAATATGCTTATGGTAGTTCCCAATTAACTGGTATTGCAACTCAAAAAAATAGCAATACTGATTTAGATGTTACTATCACAGATATTGTTTCAAAAGTTAATGGCAAAATACCTAATCAACATAATAGTTATTTATACAATTTAACAATAGTTAATAAGCTAACAACAAGCATTACAATAAGGTCAATACTTTTATTGTTTTTTGTAAATAATAAGTATGTTGGTTTTGCATATCCATCTACAAATTCATTGATAAAAGGTAAGGGTAAATTACTACTAAATAATATACCAATAGTTCAAGAATCATTTACATATACATTGGATAATGTATTTGATGAAAATGCTTATTTTGAAGGAAATATTCAAAATTTGCCATTAAGAGATACTGTTCAACAAACTGGATGGTATTGGGATTATCATGGTGAAACAGCTGATGTTTACGACCCAATAACAAAACAAAATATTATCAATCCTAATGCAACGCAAGTGTTTGAATATCAAAATGCTTATGTTTTAGATTTTGATACAAGTTCTTTTTTAGAGGATATGTATATGAATAATTATACAATAACTGTAAAGGGTTTTATTTCATACATAAAAAATACTAAAGACAATCTTGATGGCGGTAATGTTGCTTATTTGGGTTTAATTTCAAATCATAAAGCCGAAAGCACAAAACCTTTTACAAGTTCATACGCACCGATAATTGGTAGTGGTAGTGGGGGTAGTGGTTCAAGCACAACAAGTAAAAGCAAATATGGAATAGGTAATTATATACCACCTAAAACAATCACGAAACATACGATAAATTTAGATTAAATGAATGCAGTTTGGAGTGTACAAAATAATAGTAATGGTAAAGTTTCATTAACAAAAGCCGAGTTAGCAACTTTGAGTGTTAGTGTTTCTCAATGGAAAAAAAATAATCCAGAAGATGTAACAATACTTTATTGCGATAAAGACTGGTTAAACTATTTCTATTTCATAGGATTAATAAGATTGTGGGATAAAGTAGATTCAGATTTTTTAGAAAAAAATAAACATGATTCATCAATAAGCAAAAATGTTTTTTGGGCTGCTTCAAAAATTCAAATTTTAAAAGAAGTGGAAGCACCAGTTGTACATATTGATAATGATTTCTTTGCAATAAAAAAATTATCCGATTATGGCTTATTTGAAGGTGATATAGCAGTAGCATACAAAGAAGATACTAAAGACTTTTATATAGAACCTAAAATAGCAACCATAGGTGCTGAAATAGAGCATATAAAAGATTTTAAAGGTATAGCTTATAATACTTCTATACTTTACTTTAAAGATGAAACAGTAAAGAATAAATATTGCGATATTTCATTGAAGTATATGCAAGATGCAAGTTTAACTTACGATAAAAAATTATTTAATCAAAATGGTTCTTTATATATGATATTTGCCGAGCAGCAATTGTTGGGGGAATTTTCAGAAGTAAACAATCTGGATATTAAAACATTGATACAACAAGTTTTTTTACCTAAAACTGGAAATTACGTTACAAATGAAAATAACAAAGGTCTTTTTGATATTGATGAAATGGATGCAGTTGCTGGTCATTTAGGTGAAGTAAAAAAAGATTTTAGAGAAAATGTTCAATTAAGTGAAACGTTTGCTTTAAATTTAATGAATAAAATAAATAGTTTATAGTAATGAATCAAGTTCCATTTTTAGGTTTTGGTAATAATGGTAACAGCAATAGCATATACAAAAGTTATGGCTCATGCTACAGCCTTGTATCTCAATCAGCTAATGCCAAAATGTCGGTGTGCCAATGGCTTATGAAGTAAAAGATTTCTCAAACGGTGGTGTGTCAATAGTTAGTGATGGAATATTTAGATATACAAAAAATAGATGCTTAGTAACTTTTAAATAATAATGTAAATGAATCAGAGTTTTGGATTTGGTTTTACTAGTGGTGGTTCGGTAGATTTATCGGGATATGCCAAATTGTCAGCAAGTAATAATTTTACTGGCACTTTTAACCTATTTCAAAATTATGTAGCTTCAAATAGTTTTTTTAGGGCGCAATCATTTAATCCAGATTCAAATTCAAGTACAATAAATGGAAGTGTAAGTGGGTCGGCTACATTTACAATGCCATTTCAAGGTTCTTCATATAAAAAAGTTATTGTATATTGCGATACTTTAATAGGTGCGACATCTACATATACTTTCCCAGTTTCTTTTTCTCATATACCAACAATAGTTAGTACAAGTGGTTTATCAACTACATTAGTAACTACATTAACGGCTACTAATATGATAGTTACGGGAGATACAAGTAGTGGTTTTTTAATTTTAGAAGGTTTTTAAAATAATATATAAAATGACAGAAGAAACAACAAAAAGAGGTTATAGTGGCATATTAGCGTTAATATTGGCTGGTGCAGCAATAGCAACAGCATATTTTTATTTTCAAACGCCTAAAGCAACTATTACAGTATATTCTGATGGTTCAGTAGATGCCACATTGGGCAATCAAAAAATAACAGATAAGAATTGGGTACTTAATGGCGTTTTAGAACTTAAAACATGGAATGGTTATTTATTGCAAATATTTATACCTACTTTAATATCAAGAAAGAGCGAGGTATTAAGTATAACAAATGGTAGTATAGGTTATCAATTATCAAAATCGGGTAATATACTTTCAAGTGGTACTAATATAGTGGATAATCAAAGCGATAATTATATAACAATAACATTTGCATAATAATGGCTAATAATAAAAAAATAATTATTGTAAGTGGAGTACTCCTACTTTTAGGAGTGAGTTCTTGGGCTATATATAAATACGTTATTGTTCCTAATAATATCAATAATAATAATTCAAATGGTATTATAAATAATAACCCTAATACTAATACAAATAGCACAACAAACGATGCTACAAAAGATGGCTTCCCTTTTGCCTTAGATTTGAATGCAATTAAAAAATCTACCCTTAAAACACTTGGTAGCTATACCTCTATTACTTATGTTACTAAACCTATGAAATACGATATATCTTATGATAATCAATATTTCTATTTACTTAAAATGGGTGCTTCAAACGCTTATGAATATCAATACAATAAATCGGATGGAAGTTTTGTAGCAAAAATATTGAGAACAAAAAACAACAGTATAAATAACCCAGCAGTATAACTATGGCAAACGAAAAGGATAATAATGGTATATTTTGGGCTTTATTACTTTTAATTGGTGGTGGGGCTATTTGGGCTATAAACAAATTCATGCCATCTAAATCTGTTTCTACAAATGTAGCTAATACAAATACACCGACAAATACAACCACAACACCACCTAAAACTATTATAAAGAACCCCACCGCAACAACAACAACTGTAAATACCGCAACAAAGAATGGTTATCCATTTAGTATAGATACAAGTAAAATATTAGAATCTAATATAGGGGGGCAAGTGTCATTTACTTATACTGATATTATAAATAGTAAGTCAGTAACATATGATGCTTTTGAATTAAGTGGTGTTTGGTATCTTTATAAGCCACAAACAACTTTAAATGGGCTATGGTATGGGTATGGTTCGGACGGACTTTTTATAGGTACTTCAGTAGACCCAAGAAAAATAGCAACCTCTCAAAGTGGCGGGTTATGCTTTATTGGAGATACGATAATAAGAATGTCTGATGGATATATTAAATATATACAAGATATTAAAATAGGCGATTTAGTAATAGGTAAAGATAGTCATTCAAATAAGGTTTTAGAAATACATACATTAACTGTTAATGAGCCTATATTTGGGTTTAATGATATTGAGCCTTTTGTTACGGGTTCTCACCCTTTCTTTACTAAAAAAGGATGGAAAAGTGTAGAAGAAAATAACACGCATAAAGATTTAAAAGTTGGCATATTAGAAAATAACGATGAAATATTAAAATTTGATAGAAGTTATTTAATGATAAAAAATATAAGTGAAGAATATAGGGGCGAAATAATTGTTTATAGTCTAACATTGGACGGGGATAATACATATTTTGCAAACGACTTATGTGTGCATAATAAAAAAATAGTTGTGCCAAAAGGTGCAGTAGGTAATTTAGGAACAATAAATAATATAAAATAATGGGAGCAGCAAGACAACATAATATGTTAGTATTCGCCAAGAAATATGGAAATGATATGGTACAAGCGTTAAACAATACTTTTGTATTCTTTCCAGTTATGTTAGCACAAGCAAGTTTAGAGAGTGGGTATGGCACTTCAAGTGCGGCTAAAAATAAAAACAACTTCTTTGGCGTAATGAGTGGCGGCAAAACGGCTTCATTTTCAACGGCTCAAAGTGCTTTTGAAAATCAAATTAATTTATTTAATGACCCTAATCACCCTTATATAGCAAATGGAGTTCAAACAGCTAAAACACCTTATGAGCAAATAAGGGCTATTGCTAATAGTGGTTATTATTCTATGAATAACGATGATACACTACCAGCAAGTTTAGCAAGTAAAAAGGGAACATTTACCGCTAAACAATCGGCTGATTACTACTATAATAATTTAAAAGGTTTTGTTGATGATGCTTTATTTGTTTTACCATTAGGAAAAATAAACGATTCTAATTTATCGGCGGCAACCGCTTCTATAAATGGGGGTAATTCACTAACACCAATAGGAATTTTAGCACCAATTGTAAAATCAAATGAAATATTTGGTTTTCAAATATAAAATATTAAGATAATGACTACAAAGAAAATATTAACAATATCGGTGGTATCTTTAGGGGCTTTAACAGCTATATACTTAGGTATAAGGTGGTATGTTCTACAAAGTGCTTATAATACTACATTAGATGTAGAAACATCAAATGAATTAATAGATAATGCAACATCATCCGTACAAGATGGCGATATTATAGAAGATGAAACAACAAATAATGCTGATTCAAATAAAGGAACTAACAATTAAAAACATACAACAATGAAACAGATTTGGTTAAGATTAAAAGGTGAAACACCCGCATTCTTTAAAAAGCTACAATTATTAGGTGGGGCTTTAGTAGGTATTGATTACGGCATTTTACATATACAAGCAACAGCGATTAATTTACCCGCATGGTTTATCTCTTTAGGGGGTAATATAGCTATGATAGGGGCTACTGTTTGTTTAGTATCGCAATTTGCGGTAAAGAGTGTAGATATATTGGAAGGTAAAGAAGATAAGGAATTATTGAATATAGTTAATACACCAACAACGGGCGGTAATAACATTTCACAACAATTAACACCAACAATTTAAAAATAAAAAACAATGAAAAACATTCTATTAATTATATCTGCTGTATTAGGTATTTTATCTTTAGCATTATTTGTACATATTTCTATTGATTCTCCTATATGGGTTAAAGTATCATATTTTGTATTATATTTAGCTAATCTTATTAATTCTATAATAGCAAATAAAAAGATTAATGAAGGGCAAGATGCTTTCAATCCTATACTTTCTTTAATAGCGCAATTAGGTTTAAGTTTTGCGCTTTTTGCTTTGGTATCTTAAAATTTAAAAATAGGATATAATGTTTGATTACGATATAGACCAAGAAGTATATAATGCAGCTATACAAAATGGCGCAAGTGATATGTTAGCCAAAATGGTAGTAGCACAAGGAAGGTTTGAAAGCGGCGATTATGGTAGTAATCAAACGAAGATTAATAACAACCTATTTGGTTTTAAATATTCAAAGAATAGTAAGTATTCACAAGTAGGGAACATAAGCCCAGAGGGTGACCCTTATGCTCATTACAATAGTATATCAGATTGTACAAGCGATTACTTTTCTAGGTGGTGGCAATTACCTTCAAATGATAATGATGGAACAAGGCTACAAGATTTTAACGATAGCATTCAAGATGCAAACGATACTGACACATACGCCACAATGCTAAAAGGTTATGGGTACTATACTAATCAAGCGGGTGAAACTACCCAAGATTCTATAAATAACTACTCAAAAGGAGTTGCTTCAAAGCTAAGAAAAATCAATGTAGTTGAATTTGTAAATCAAAATTCAACAAGCATTATAATAGTTGTTGGGTTATCTTTATCAGCGTATGTTTATTGGTTATACAATAAAAAAATAGTTTAAGTAAATGGCAACAAGTTTCCCGATAGTAGTAACTGGCACAAGTCCAGTAACAATTACTTCTCAAATGAGTACAGTATCATGGTCGCAGATTAATCAGTCCATACTTTCTGGTGCTTTCAGATTGAAGGTAAATACTATCTATTTAGCTTGTCAAGACATTTCACAATTAAACAATAATTTTTACTTTTATAGGTACTCACAAAGTGGTGCTGAAAAAGTAAATAGTGATGGTGTTGATATTTCGCCATTTCAATATCAATCATCAGCCTTTTGGGATTTAAGCAAAAGTGGTGGTTATATACTTGATAACCTATCCAGAATAGATTATACGCTTAATCCAAATGCAACTGTTCAAATGTGCTTCTTTGCTGATTATGTTACAAACATGGATGCTTTACAAAGAACCGCTGACATTAATGGAATTGTAATTCCAGACCCATCTAACAGTACGGTTGAAGAATTAAATGGTAAAGAACCTATTGGAACTCTTACACCTAATGACTATAAAGAAATAATGAAGGGAAATAAAGTTAGTGGTGTTGAAGTTTTAGCAGTAGCAGCTATATTTGGCGGCTTGATTTATATTTTAAAAAACGTTAAGTAATGGATAATGGAAATACTGATATAATTTTACAAGTTACTAATACTACTAATCAAATGCAGAACATCTCTTTGTTTGATAGTACTGAAAATGTAAACAACCCTATAATATCACAAACACAATATACATTTGATTTAACTTCAATATTAGCCGACACAGTACAAATATTGGTAGTTGTATATTCTATAAATAATGGTAGCTTTTCTACTTCTTATGCAAGTTCTATTACAAATATCACAACAGCACAACAAGCAGTAGATTTACTGAATAATTTGAACATAGGTATTTTCAGCATTGTTAGTGGAAATGTTGTTACTTATTTTTCTGGCAATACCATAATATCAAGTATTACTGGTGCTTATTATGTAAGCCCAACACAACACCAACCATTGTTGGTTGTTTCTAATACTAACGGTTCTTTGTTGTACAATAGTGGATATAGCACAAATGGAGTTGGTAATTTCACTTTGCTTCCAAGTAATACATTTTGGAAAAACATCTCCGCTGGTTTTACGCAAGGTAGAATGAATAACCTTTGCATACTCGGACAATTACCTTCACCAGATAGAAGTGCTTTCTATTATTTACCAATTAATAATACAACATCAAATATCTATTTAGGTTTTTCCTATGCTTTTGTATTAGATGGTGGTACTTTCCCATCAGTAAAAGTATATGCAAATGATACTTTGGTTCTTAATACTAATGATGCAGCAATGCAAACAAATATCAATACTATATTAGGTGGTTCTTATGTTCAAGTGCAAAAAACTTTTTGGCATATATACCCAATAACATTGCCTATTGGCAATAACGTACTATTGATTAATATTACAGATGCTACTGGGGCTATAACACAAGTTGGTTTGGAAGTTTACCAGAATACAGCAGCGGAAATAACATCAGCCACATCTACTTCTACCCTAAATATATTGGGTAATAGCTTACAGATACCAAATTATTTTCTTCAATATTAAAAAATAATTTGTTTATAAAATATTAATTACCTAATTTCGCAATTAATAAAATATAAACAAATGATAAGCACACATTTTGCCGTACAAATGTACAATCACTATAAGACCCTTCTTGATAGTGAAACTACTTTTGACTGGAAACGCAGAAAATTCCGCAAGGACAGTTTAGCCCACTATGGGAAAGTATTGATTGCTAACAATATTCTTACACTTCAACAATTAAAACAAGATGGTAAACGTAATTAATCAGTATTGGCAATTGCTAATACCTATATTATATTATTGCTTTAGCGGTGCAATGGATGCAATAATGGACACGCTAAAAGACCATTTTAGCATTAGTGTTTTTAAGAACCTAAATCCACAGTTTTGGAATCCTTCTGTTAGTTGGAAAAACAAATACATAGATGGCGACCCAAACAAAGGGCATAGAAAAATTAAGGTACTTGGCATTACGTTTAATTATCCCGATGCTTTGAGTGATGCTTGGCATATATCGAAGATTTTAAGGGAAGGTTTCAATATCCTTGCCATTGTTTCAGCACTCATTATTCCCCATGTAGATTTCACTATATTTGGTGCATTAATATTTATAACGGTTGCTGGTATTTTTAGGAATTGGTCATTCAATTTGTTTTATAATCACTTGCTTAAATTTTAGTTATGTATAGAGAAATGTTAGTACAACAGATACAAGATAAGATAGAACTATCTGGTGTAATAGGTCATGCAATAGGTGGGCTTAAATGCTTGATTATTTGCTGTAACGATGAAAGACAAAAGAAAGAAATGGAAAAGCTACTTGATAGAATAACAGAGCAATTTGAAAAGATTACTAACAAGCATAATATCGAACCTAATAAAGAGCCGCAATTAGTTGAAAAAGAATAAGTTATATGAATAGAAATAGTTATTCAGAAAGAATTGTATTTTTTGGCATTTTTGTAATTGTTATTTTAGTTGCTATATCTTTGTTATTCTAAAGATATTTACAATAATGATACAATATAACGTTTACGAAAGATACAGTAATAGTAAGCCTTACAGTAGGGAATTTGCCATAAGGGATAGTAATGACTATCATGCAATCGAATTGGAAAGCAATGGGTTTATTTCTATACATAAAGCTGATAAAAAAAATGATGCTAAGGAATGGCTTAATGACTATTTAGAAAGAGAAGATTTGGTCAAGGATGAACAGATATTTTTATAACACACACGAACACAAAAATGAAAGAACAAGAAAGAGAAGAAGCACTAAACAAAGAAGTTGAATTAGATTGGGTTAAAGACGATAAAAAACACTTTGCCTACTTCCATAACTCCGATGGAATTATATTCGCTAAAACAGCCAAAGAAGCAAAGAAAATTGCTGCTTTATGTGATACAGCACCCAGAATGCTGGAGATACTTAAAAGCTGCCATATTTATGGTGGCGGTGCATTAGATTTAGAAAGAGCCGAACTTATAAATAAACTTAAATAAATATGTACAACCAACAAACAAAAGCATTGCAGCTATTCCAATTATTTTATACACCACTATTTGCAATTACAG
>Ga0007809_10000089_pt1 | contig 35078 bp, 35 predicted proteins | sample CryBogCBE02Aug07_FD_60383 | JGI IMG/M metagenome (GOLD analysis project Ga0007809, IMG submission 60383) | Freshwater microbial communities from Crystal Bog, Wisconsin, USA - CBE02Aug07 | ecosystem: Environmental > Aquatic > Freshwater > Lake | place: Crystal Bog, Wisconsin, USA | collected...
GAGCGCTGGGCCGCGGGCATGACGGGCTACCCCTTTGTCGATGCCTGCATGCGTTCGCTAAATGAGACGAAATGGATCAACTTCCGAGCCCGGGCCATGCTCGTCTCCTTCGCCTCCTACGCGCTGAACCTCGACTGGCGGCGCTTCGCCCCGCATCTGGCCCGCACCTTCCTCGATTACGAACCGGGCATCCATTACAGCCAGCTCCAGATGCAGTCCGGAACGACCCACGGTTCGCCTCCCCGGATCTACAACCCGATCAAGCAGTCGCTTGAAAAGGACCCCTCGGGGGAATTCATCCGCAGATGGGTTCCGGAACTCCGCGACCTTTCCGGCGACGCGATCCATCTGCCGGCCGAGAGCAATCGCAACGGCTATCCGGCTGCCATCGTCCCGCCCGGATCGCTCTGGCGGATCATGCGTTCGAACGGGCCCAAGGCCACCCTGAAACTGCACGCGCCGCAGATGGAACTCGGCCTCTAAGCTCCCAACTCGAGAGATTCAACTCTTAGCAGGGAATTCCCCCTCAAACGACCTGAAGGTTAGGTTGATCCGGGGAGCGTTCACCTTCATGGTCTTGGGCGGGGCATGGAGCCAGTGATGCTGGGTCTCTCCCTTCATCACGAGAAGGCTACCATTCTCAAGGGTGAGAGGGATGACTTCCTTGGTGGTGCGATGTTTGAAGCGGAAAGGGCGCTCAGCTCCAAAACTCACCGAGGCGATGATGGGATTGCGTCCGAGTGTTTTCTCATCGTCACTGTGCCAGCCCATTCCCTCGGACCCGTCATGGTAAAGATTGAGCAGGCAGGAGTTGAACGCCTGACCAATGAGCTTTTCGACCCGCTCACGGATGCTCAATAAAGGAGCTGTCCACGGTGAAGCGGTCTTGCTGGTTCCGGAATAGGAATAGGTGAACCCGGCATCGCCCATCCATGCCACCTTGCGTGTGAGGATGCGCTTCTGTCCGAAAAGGATTACCTCGTCACATTGCCAAGGGGATGTCGCAAGCAGATCGTCAAAGAGCGCGTCCGACTCCTCACATGAGAAGACCCTTCCGAGGTATTCCACGACACCATCCCGGGGGAGAAGATTCACCGGGTGAGGATTGGAAAAGAAAAGGGCCGGGTCAATGACCCGGCCCCTCTTGGAATGCTGAACAAGGAACTATTTTCCCTCGGCGAACCGCGCGATGCGGTTGGAGAGGATCAGGAACGTCGGGGCCCAGAGGCCGACGAAGATCCCGAAGAGTTCCCCGTGGGTGCGGGCCTCAAAGTTGGCATCCTTGCCGCCGGCATAATACCAGATGGCGATGGAGGCGAGCACGGAGGCCAGACCCAGGACGAAACAGAGGTTGCTGAGGGGTTTCATAGAAACCCCTTATGAGACCGTACCATGACAAAAGAAAGGGGAAATTACCTAAGCAAGATGACTATCTCGACACCGGGAGCGTTTTCCCTCTTCAGGCTTCGTTGCATCGTCCTATCTTGGAGCCTGCATGAAGCGTTCGCTCGAGGCGGAGATTCTCGATCATCTCGATCCCGCCGATCCCGGGGCGGTGAGGAGCCGCCGCGACCTGCGGATCATGGATTTCTTTCTCGGAAACAGCCGCTGGATCCTGCGCTCCCTGTGCCGTTTTCACCATGGTCCGGGCCGCTTGGTGGAGCTTGGAGCAGGCGAGGGCCTGCTCTGCCGACGGATCGAGGAGGCGAACCCGGGCACGTCCGTCGTGGGCCTCGACCTGATCGGACGGCCCCCGGGCCTTCCCCCGTCGATCAGGTGGGTAAGCGGCGATTTCCTCCGGACGCTTCCATCCGTGGAGGCGGAGGTCTGTTGCGGCTCGTTGATCCTCCATCATCTCGGGGCGCCCTCGTTGCGTCGCCTCGGTTCGCTCCTCGGCCGGTGTTCCCTCCTGCTCTTTGCCGAGCCTTACCGCGGGATGCTCCCGCTGCGGATGTCCGGGCTGGCCTCGCCCTTCGTCGGCAAGGTCACCCGGCACGACATGCCCGCAAGCATCCGCGCGGGGTTCCGGAGGGGGGAACTGGCGGGGTTGCTCGGTTTGGATCCCGGGGCATGGCGCATCCGCGAATCCGTCACCCTGCGTGGAGCCCTCCGCTTTGCCGCCATCCGGACATGACGCGCCCGGTCACCATCGCGGGGGGAGGACTTGCCGGCCTCGCGCTCGGCATCGCGCTGAGGGAGCGCGGCGTCCCGGTCACCCTGCACGAGGCCTCGGAATATCCCAGACACCGGGTGTGCGGGGAATTCCTGAGCGGGGTTTCCGACGAGGTGTTGGACAGCCTCGGCATCGCCTTCGCCCTGGAGGACGCGGTGCCTCTCCGAAGCTCCCGCTGGAATGACGAGCAGGGTCCGCTCCGCGACATGGAGGTTGTGGGGCGGGGCATTTCCAGGCACCGGCTCGACGACCGGCTTCAGTCACGTTTCCGGAAACTCGGCGGAACGCTTCTCTCCGGATCACGCCTCCATGCCGGTGTGATCGAGCAGGAGGGCGTGGTCTGGGCGGCGGGACGGCCGCGGAGGACCTCCGACTGGATCGGTCTGAAATGCCACTTCCGGGACCTCCAGCTGACCCACGATCTCGAAATGCACGTCGGGCGCTCGGGCTATGTCGGCCTGGCGCGGATCGAGGAGGGACGGGTCAACGTCTGCGGACTGTTCCGCAAGCGGGAATCCTCCGGAGCCAAGGGCATCGAGCTTCTGCACCACTATCTCCGCGAACTCGGCCTGCACGATCTCTCCGGCAGGCTCGCCAAAGCCCACTCCGACGCCCCGAGCTTCTGCGGAGTGGCCGGGGTGTCCTTCACTGCGACGGAGTCACGGAATTTCGCGATCGGCGACGCGTCGGCCATGATCCCGCCTTTCACCGGAAACGGGATGAGCATGGCCCTCGAAGCCGCCTTCCACGCCATTACCCCGGTTCTGGACTACGCCGAGGGACGCATCCCGTGGAGCGAGGCCACCGTGCGGAACAGGAAAGCGGCATCCCGCTCTTTCGGTCGACGCCTGCGTGTCGCCAATTTTCTCCATCCCGTCGTCACCAGCCCGCGGGGAACGCGTTGGGTGAGGCGCTTCGGGATGGCGCGTTTCCTTCCCTTGGGCATCATCCACCGTACGCTCCGATGATGTATCTCCGGTCACTCGCCACAGCCTTCCCCGGACGCGCCCTGAGCCAAGGGGAGTCCCTCTCCCTGCTCAGGGATTCCGGCATCCTCGGGAACATCCGGCCGCGCTCCCGCCAGATCCTCGAAAAGGTTCTGGGGGGAGAGAGCGGGATCTCGACTCGCAGGCTGGCCGCACCCGATCCCGCCGCACTCCTCCGTGCCGGAGCCGGCGACCTGCATGCCCTGTTTGAAGCGGAAGCCCCCCGCCTCGCCGCCGAGGCCCTGGCCAAGGCCTGCGAACGTGCAGGGGTCCGGCCGGTTGACCTCGACGCCCTGCTGATCTGCACCTGCACGGGCTATCTCTGCCCAGGGCTCACAAGTCATGTCTCGGAGCGCCTCGGCATGAAGCCGGACGCCTACCTGGGGGATCTTCTCGGGCAGGGATGCGGCGCCGCCATCCCGATGCTGGAGGCGGCCCGGGGATTGCTGCAGACCAGACCGGGAGCTGTCATCGCGACGGTCGCCGTCGAAGTCTGCTCGGCCGCATTTTACCTCGATGATGATCCGGGAGTGCTGATCAGCCTGTGTCTCTTCGGCGACGGGGCCGCCGCCGCGATCTGGGATGACAGCGACACGGGGCATGACCTGCGGTTCTCGGGATTCCGGACACTGCATCGTCCCGAGCACCGGGAAAAAGTCCGTTTCGTGAATCGCGACGGACGACTGAAAAACCAGCTTCACCGCTCCGTCCCGACGATCGCCGCCGAGGCGGTCTCCGAGCTTTGGTCACTCAGGGAGTCCGACCCCGACAAAGTCGTCGCCCACACCGGGGGACGCGATGTCCTGGATGCCCTGGAAACCACCCTTGGGGTCTCCCTTCCGGAATCCCGCTCCGTACTCCGCGACTACGGCAATGTCAGCAGTCCCTCCGTGCTGATTGCCCTTGAAAGGGCGTTGGAAAGCGATGCCGACTCCTACTGGCTCACCTCCTTCGGCGCCGGATTCTCCGCCCATTCCTGCCAACTCACCCGCAAAGATTGACCATTCCCTGATCCTGGGGAAGGCTCACTCACACCACCTACCGATCATCACCATGGCCACTCCCATCGCCCAGCCCATTGCCAAAAGGATCGCCGCCCGGAGCTTTCCTCCCTTCAGCCTTGAGCGGCTTCTCAAAACGACGTTCGGCCCCAGGCCCGGCCAGCGCCTCTGCGTGCTGATCGATCTGGAAAATCCGGCGGACATCAAGGACTTCGCCTTCCTGAAGGATCCCTCCCTCACGATCCAGAAGCATGCAGTGGAGTCATTCCACAAGCCGCTCAACGCAGGGATCCTCGCCTCCATGGGACTCAAGGGCGGGGAGATCTTCGCCTACAAGCTCACCGGCGGCAGTAACCTCGACCTCCCCGACGAGGCCTACGATCCCTCGGGCAAGCAGGTCAGCCTCTCCAAGGATGTCTACCCCAACTACGACATCATCCTCTGTATCTCCACCTTCTCGGCGACCGCACCGCTGACCGCTTTCGCGAAGCAGTACGGATTCCGCGGGGCCACGCTCCACGGGGTCAATGAGGTCATCCTCTCCAGTGGCCTCGCCGTCGATTACAACGAGGTGAGCGTCGAGGCCGAGAAACTCCGCAAGGGCGTCACCAAGGCCGACTGGATCGAGATCGAGTTTGCCTGCGAGGGTCGGGATCATGTCCTCCGTCTTCTCCTCAATGGTCAGGAAGCCCAGAAGAGCCACGGTCTCTGCCTGGGCGACGAACCGGATGTCGCAAACCTCCCCGCCGGCGAGGTTTACTTCGTCCCCGAAGGTGCCGAGGGTGCCTTCCCCCACAAGTATGAGGACGGAACGCTCGGACTCATGACCGTCACCGGCGGCCGCATCGTGAAGGCCGAACTCATCAAGGGGAACGCCGCCACCGTGGCTGCCCATAACGCGAAGCTCTCCTCCGACCCCGTCACCGGCGAACTCGGCGAACTCGGACTCGGCACCCAGCTGCTCCCCGTCAGCGGACGCGACATTCAGGATGAGAAGGTCCGGGGCACCGTCCATGTCGCCACCGGCCGCAGCGACCATCTCGGAGGACACCTTGTCCCTTCGATGTTCGCGGAGAAGAGCCATGCCACCCACGACGACATCCTCTTCGCCCCCCACAAGACCCCGGAGATCCTGGTCAAGCAGGTGCGCATGAAGCGCGGTGATCAGAGCGAGGTCTTGATCGAGAACTACGAGCCCTCGGCTTATCTCGATTCCTTAGTGGAATAAGACTGCAGGCTGAGAGATTTCCCCGCAGAGGCGCGGAGTCGCAGGGGGTTGAATCTGAAAGGCGGGAAAAGGAATCGAATCCTTCTCTGCGCTTCTGAGGGAGATTTTTCCTAACAGACTAATAGTCTTCAGCCTAACAGCCTTCCATTACCACTTCATCGCCTTGATGCGGGCGGCTGCTTCCAAAGCTTTCTCGCGGCTATTGAATGCGGAGATGCGGAAGTAGCCTTCGCCCGCACGGCCGAAGCCGCTGCCGGGGGTGACGACGATGTTCGCCTCGTTGAGCATCCGATCGAAAATTTCCCAGCTGGTCGTGCCGGCCGGTCCCTTCACCCAGATGTAGGGGGCGTTCAAGCCACCGTAGACCTTGAGCCCTGCGGCTTCCACCGCCTCGCGAAGGATCTTCGCATTGCCCATGTAGTGGCTGATGAGGGCGGCCACCTCGACGCGGCCCTTCTCGCTGTAGAGGGCCGCGGCACCGCGTTGGGTGATGTAGCTCACGCCATTGAACTTGGTCGTGAAGCGGCGGTGCCAGAGTGGGTGAATCGGACGGCGCTCCCCATCCGCCGAAAGAGCCGTGAGCGTCTTGGGAACCACGGTGAAGGCGCAACGGGTGCCGGTAAAACCGCCGTTCTTGGAAAAACTGCGGAACTCGATCGCGCAGTCGCGCGCGCCGGGGATCTCGTAGATCGAGCGGGGCACCGAGGTATCGGAGATGAAGGCTTCGTAGGCGGCATCGTAAAGGAGGATCGATCCATGCTTGCGGGCGTAGGCGACCCAAGCCTCGAGCTGCGCGCGGGTGGCGACGGCGCCCGTGGGATTGTTCGGGAAGCAGAGGTAGATGACATCGACCTTCTCGGCGGGAATTTCCGGCACGAAGCCGTTCTCCGCGGTGCACTCGAGGTAGGTGATTCCCTCGTAGGATCCGTCCTCACGCCCTTCGCCCGTGTGGCCCGCCATGACGTTCGTGTCCACATAGACGGGATAGACCGGATCCATCACGGCCACCTTGTTGTCATCGCCGAGGATGTCGAGGATCGCACCGCCGTCGCACTTGGATCCGTCGGAGACGAAGATCTCGTCGTCGGCCACCTCAAGGCCTCGGTCGCGGTAGTCGTGCTTGGCAATGGCGCCGCGCAGAAATTCATAGCCCTGCTCCGGGCCGTAGCCATGGAAGCCCTCGCGGGTTCCCATCTCATCAACGGCTGCGTGCATCGCCTCGCGAACAGCGGAGGGAAGAGCTTCGGTGACATCGCCGATCCCGCAGCGGATGAGCCGGGAGGCGGCCTCCGTGTTGGATTCGGTGAAAGCCTTCACGCGCCGGGCGATCTCGGGGAAGAGGTAACCGGCCTTGAGCTTGAGGTAATTGGAATTGAGCGTCGCCATAGAGCGGGAGAGTAGATCAAAAATCGGGCTGCCGAGCCAAGCCCGGAAGGGGTGGTGGGATCTAGGATCTGGGAGATAGGGAGAGCTACTAGGGTGGCACCAGTAATCCCGAAGACCTAATCCCTATCGCCCATCCCCCACAGGTGCTAATCTGTCGGTATGAGCCCCGAGATTCAGACCGCGATGGCACTAGGCCTTGTCCTGCTGGCCGTCGTCTTCTTTGTCACCCGGTGGGTGAGATCCCGGAAGAAGCCCGGATGTGGTGGGAACTGCGGCTGCGGGAAGAAGTTTTAGCTTGGGATTTTGGCGCAGGGCGGTGTTGCTGCTCGTTCGCAGTAGTTCACTACAGCTTTAATCGCGCGGCTTGGTCTGCATCCAAACTTCCAAGCTTTTGGGAGCCACTAAGGGAAATTAATCCGCCGGCTTGGCCTCTTTTTGTCTACCGATCCTCCCGGGTCAGGCACCCTAGCGCCTAGTGGAGCTAGGACTTCTCGCCCTGCGGCTCGAATGACTAAGCTGACTTCCCAGGCACCTTTTTCTTCGCGGGTGCCTTCTTCGGCTTGGCTGCCTTGGCGGTCTTTTTTTCCACCTCTGCCGTCACGGCGTCGGTCGTGAGCTTGGGCTTGATCGGCTTCCCGAAGCGGCCGCGTTTCACGGTCGACTCTTCACCCTCCGCCTTGGGGGCGCGCGGCTCGAACTCAAAGCCGACTTTCTTTCCGTCGAGGACGAGGAACGCCTTGAACTTCCGTCCCTTCTTGGAGACGAAGCCCTCGAGGAGATCGGTCTTGCCGGTCTCGGAGATCTTCACGACCTGATCGCGCGGGATGGAGCGCTGGAGAATCGTGCGGCCCATGCGGAAGGTGCACTCCTTCTCCGCGCCGATCGAGCGGTCGCAGACATAGTTCGTCGTTCCCTCGCGGATCGTTCCCTTTTTGCAGACGGGGCAGGGGGCGACGGCCTCCGCGTTGCGGAGCGCCTCTTCGGCGGCGGGATCCCCCTCGCGTTCGCCAAAGACGAACTTGAGCTTCCACTCCGGGTCGAACTCGAGCTCGGCGGAGAAGGGCTTGCCGAAGCGGCTGCGGAATCCCTCGAGCGGGCCGACGATCTTTTTCTCGAGCAGGGTCGCGATCTCGCCGCGCTCGAGCGGGCGTCCCGCGAGCGTCTTCCAGAGCGCGAGGCCGCATCCGCGGCAGGTGAACTGGCGGACGTTTTCCTTGAAGGGGCCCTTGCCGCACTTGGGGCAGGTGGCCTCGAGGTCGGGGTAGGAGCCCTCGGCATCGTCGGTGAAGCCCTTGGCCTTCTCCACGATCTCGCGGGTGAAGGTGCGGATTTCCTCCATGAACTCGGGACGGCGGAACCTGCCGACCTCCATCTGCTTGAGCTTGTGCTCCCACTCGCCGGTGAGCTCGGGAGAAGTCAGGGCGGTCACGCCCATGTGGCGTAGCAGATGGATGAGGGCGATCCCCTTGCTCGTTGCAGTGAGGTCGCGTCCCTCGCGCAGGACGTAGCCGTCGCCGAGGAGCCCCTCGATGATGGCGGCGCGCGTGGCCGGGGTCCCGAGTCCGCGCTCGCTCATCGCCTCGCGCAGTTCCTCGTCCTCGACGAATTTGCCGGCGCCCTCCATGGCGCTGAGCAGGGTGGCTTCCGTGAAGCGAGCGGGCGGCCTTGTCTGGGATTCCCGCACTTCGAGCGAGTCGGTGCGGGCGGCCTCCAGGTTGCCCGGCGTCCCGGCGACGGCAACGAGCGTCTTGGCGGAATCCTCCTCTCCCTCGGTCTGGGCGTGCTTGCCGTAGACGGCGAGCCATCCCGGATCGGTGAGGACTTTTCCCTCGCTCTTGAACGGCTCTCCCTCCACGCGGGTGATGCGGGTTGTGACGTCGAAGCGGGCGGCCGGATAGAAGACGGCAACGGTCCGCTGGGCGACCATCATGAAGAGCTTCATCTCGACCTCGTCGAGTCCCGCCGTGGTGGCTCCGGTCGGGATGATGGCATGGTGGTCGGAGACCTTGGCGTTGTTAAAAACCTTGGGGGTCTTGGTCACGAGCCCCTTCTGGAGGGCATGGTCGGCATGCGATGCCAACTCCTTGTCCTCGAAGGACTTGAAGGCGGCTTTGACGGCTGGGAGATTGTCCTCCGGGAGGTAGCGGGAATCGGTACGGGGATAGGTGAGCACCTTGTGATGCTCGTAGAGGCGCTGGGCCAGCTGGAGGGTGCGCTTGGCGCTGAACCCGAAGCGGCCGTTGGCTTCCCTCTGGAGTGTGGTCAGGTCGTAGAGAAGCGGGGCAGACTGGGTCGTGGACTTCTTGGTCTCCTCGATGATGCCCGGCTTGCCGGTGCACTTGGCGAGGATGGCCTCGGCGCGCTCATGATCCCAGAGCCGCTCGGCCTTGGCATCGGGTGCGGAGTCGTCCTTGGCGAATGTTTCGTCGAACCAGCGGCCCGGATAGTGCCCGGCGGCGACGGAGAACTGGGCGTGGACCTCGAAGTAGGTCTTGGGGACGAACGCGCGGATCTTCTCCTCGCGCTCGACGAGGATGGCCAGGGTCGGTGTCTGGACGCGGCCGACCGGGGTGAGCTGGAAGCCGCTCTGGCCGGAGTTCACGGCGGTCAGGGCGCGGGTGCTGTTGATACCGACGAGCCAGTCGCTCTCGGAGCGGCAGACAGCGGCATCGGCGAGGGGCTCCATGTCGGCTCCCTTGCGAAGATGCTCGAAGCCCTCCTTGATCGCCTCCTTGGTCATCGACTGGAGCCAGAGACGCTTGACCGGCTTGGTGCAGCCGGTGAGCTGGATGATGTTGTGGAAGATTAGCTCTCCCTCGCGCCCGGCGTCGCAGGCGTTGATGACCTCGGTCACTTCGGGATCTTTAAGGAGCTTTTTGACCACCTTGAGGCGGTCGGCCGACTTGGCAATCGGCTGGAGCTCAAAGGCTTCCGGGATGATCGGAAGCGCGTCGAGTTTCCAGGAGAGGCCTTTGCCTCCGGTCATCTTGTTGGGGAGGCAGAGCTCCACGAGATGGCCCACCGCCGAGGTGATGATGTAGTCGTCCACCTCGAAGTATTCGGCACGGGCGGCCTTCCCTCCGAGGGCTCGGGTCAGGTCGGCGGCGACGCTTGGCTTCTCGGCGATGACGAGGGTTTTGGGCATTAGAAGAGGGGACGTGGAACCGTTAAAACGTGAAGTGTTAAAAAGTGGGGTCGGGGCGTGAACCGATAATGGCAACGTTCCCGAAATGCAACGGGAGATTTTTCGGGAGCCCTTTTTACGCAGGAACTTTTTGTCATCGTAGGCCTACGACACGGAGTATTTTCCCGCAGAGGCGCGGAGGCGCAGAGGAATCTATTCATGAAGTTGGTTCACGCAGCGCGTGATTCCGTCCCTGAGGACGGCTTCCCCGAAGTTCAGAAGATACCCGAGCTTGATGTCGGTCAGCCGGAGATAGGTCTGAACCTGCTTTTTATGGGAGGGAATTACTCGCTCTACGGACTTGATTTCCAGAAGGACCATCCCCTCCACAATAAGGTCCGCACGAAAGCCTTCTTCGAATCGAGTGCCTCGGTGGGTAATTGGAATCGGCACCTGACGCTCCACGTTCAAGCCGAATTCCTTTAGCTCCCGACACAGAATGACTTCGTAAACCGACTCAAGAAGACCGGGGCCGAGTTCCCTATGAATGGAGATAGCCGCTTCCAGAATCTTTGTTCCTAGATCATTTTCTTTCATCTGCATCTCTGCGTCTCAGCGCCTCTGCGGGGAATCCCCATCACATCAGCTTGATGAAGCGACTTCCCGGGGCGGCCTTCACATGCCGTCCCAGCTCGAGTGCCAGCAGGCGCGAGGAGACGGTGGCGGGAGGGAGGCCGGAGCGGGTGATGATCGTGTCGATATCGGTCGGATCATCGCCGATCGCCTCGTAGACCAGGAGATCCTCTCCCGAGAGGTTGGCGCGTGGCCGGGATTTCGTCGGTTCCTGCGGTGTGGCGAAGATCATGGGCAGATCCGAGAGGATGTCCCCCGCGTCGATGACGAGCTTCGCCCCCTGCTGGATCAGGCGGTTCGATCCGAGCGTGCCCGGTTGGTCGATCCGGCCCGGCACCGCGTAGAGCGATCGGCCCTGCTCGCCCGCCTCCCGCGCGCTGATCAGCGCGCCGCTGTTGAGCCCTGCCTCGACCACCAGCAGGCCGAAGGAGCAGCCGCTGATGATGCGGTTCCGCTTGGGGAAGGTCTGGCGCGTCGGCGTGGTCGCCATCGGGAACTCGCTGATGACCGCCCCGTGACCCGAGGCGATCTTCTCCGCGAGGGGAACATTCTCCTCCGGGTAGATGCTGGAGAGTCCGCTGCCGAGGACGGCAATCGTGCGGCCGTTCGCGGCGACGGCCGCCTGATGGGCCGCCGTGTCGATTCCCCGGGCCAGTCCGCTGTAGATCGTGAGGCCGGCATAGGCGAGCTGATAGCCGAGTTTCTTTGCCGCCTCCGCGGCGTAGTGGCTGGCCTTGCGCGTGCCGACGATCCCGATCCCGTGCCGATGGTCTCGCTCCTCGATGTTCCCCAGCACATAGAGCACGATCGGGGGATCATGGATCTCCCGGAGGAGCGGGGGATAGGCCTGATCCTGTCGGGTGATGACGCGGGCGCCGGCTTTTCCGACGAGGTTCAACTCGGTATCGAGATCGGCATGGTCACGCCACGAGGTGATGACGGATGAAACCTCCTGTCCGATCCCCTCGACTGTTCGCAGCGACGATCCCGTTGCGGAGAGAATGGAGGTGGCGGAACCGAGGCGCTCCAGTAATCGCCCGAACCGGACAGGCCCAACCTGCGGGAGCATGTTCAGAACGATCGCGGCCTCGGTTTCGGTCACTTGGAGAATCAGTTGAGTCTGAAGGCTGTTAGGGAAAATCCCACCGCGGTGCTGAAACCATCGACTTGCTCCGTGAAAATTCAAGCCCGGCAAGGCAGAGGGAGAAGGGTTTCCTAGACACCTCGCTAATAACCTTCGGACTTCAGACTAATCCACCTAGCTAAGCTCCTTCAGCACCGTGGTGAGGAACACCGGCTCTGGGTGGGTCTTGCGGTATTTGGTGATCTCGCTGCGGTTGAGTACCTGGAAGCCGTAGCGTTCGAAGACCTTGGCGCCACGGCGCCCTTCAAACGTCACGACCTGTCCGTAGACCTGACGGACCCCCTTGCCGCGCAGATGATCGAGGTAGAGGTCCATCAACCCCTTGCTGTTGGCCAGCCCCTGCGCCTCGGGAAGAATGTTGAAGTGGAAGTGTGCGCAGCGACGCGGGGCCTGCGGCACCTCGCGCCAGGATGTCCGCAGGATCCATCCGATGAAATCCCGCGTGGCCCTGTTATAGAACGCGTACTTCGCCATCCCCCGGGAAAAAAGGGAGAGATTGTTGAAGAAGTTGAAGAGCTGCTGGCGCCACGGGCGGTAGGATCCCAGCAGGTAGCCCTTCACCTCGCCGTCCAACTCAAGCACGAAGGAGGACTCCGGCTCGATGTCGGTGTAGTAGCGGGTGAGGTAATCGGCGAAGAGTTCACGATCCTCGAAAACCGGATCGATCGGCTTGCCCAAGAAACCGGTCTGGCAGCAGAGCCACCGCACCGTTTCACGGTCCCGTGCCTCGTAGCCACGGATCACGGCGCGCGATCCGGAGGGGGCTATGATTTCGGCGGCGGACTGGGTCAGGGACACCTCGGGGAATCGCTGATTAAATCGCATATAGGCCGTTGCGGAAAGAATAGGCCGCAGGCAAGGCGGCTTCGCGGGCGCATCCCCGCAGCGGGCTGTAACCGCGAAGCCAACACAGCCCCCGGCCTTTTATCTTCGCAACCCGGAGGGCTGAAATCATTTGTCGATTTTTGTGGCGTTGCTCGCTCGGGCGAGACCGCTGCGGGTATCGCCCAGCACTCGCGCCTTCAAAAATCAGCAAATGTTCTTCAGCGGCCTTCATGGGATTTTATCAGCGGTTCCCTATGGTTTGTACGAGGCGATGACCTCCCGGTAAACCGCAAAGAGGCGCGTGAAGACCGACTTCCAGTCGTAGCGCGAGGAGACCGAGGCGGCGGCCGCCATGCCGGAAGATTTGAGATCACCCGCCGTGGCCGTGAGGATCGCATCAGCGAGCGACTCCTCGGAGTCGTCGGAGGACCAGTTGTGGAGTCCGCTGAAATTGATCGCGTCCATGAAGCTGCCGCGGATCCCGACCACTGGGGTTCCGCAGGCCTGGCTTTCCAGGGTGACCAGTCCGAAGGTCTCCTTCACGCCGGGATGCACAAAGAGATCCGCAGCCCGGTAGATATCCGCGAGTTCACCCGCTCCGTTGCAGTAGGGAAGCCAGCTGACGGCCGACGTTTCCTCGGCAAGGCGCTGGAGCGAGCCGCGCAGCATCCCGTCGCCGATCACGGCCAGGTGGAAGCGGTCCGGAAAGCGGTCGTGGAGTCGGGAGAATGTTTCCAAAAGCCGGCGGACGTTCTTGTCCGGGTTGAGCCGGCCCACATAGAGAAGTACCTGCCGCCCTTCCGGCCAGCCGAGTCTGCGCCGAGCGGCATCCCCCCGCTCCTCATCAGGAAAGAAGACCCCCGTGTCGACCCCAAGTTCCACGGTCTCGACATTGTCGAGTCCCCAGCCCCGGAGCAGATCGGAGAGGCCCGTGCTGGGGACGAGCGTCCGCTCAAAACGGCTGTAGAGATCCTCGGTATAAATCCTCCCGATCTCTTCAGCCACGCGGACCGAGAGGGAGCCGAAATATTTCGCCACCGAACGGAGCACCGCGTCGGTGAAGTGGGAGTGGTAGAAACCGACGGCCGGAATGCCGAGCGCGTGTCCGGAAGCGATCGCTTTCCACGAGACCTGATAGGGATCGCCCGACTCAATCAGGTCTGGCTGTTCGCGCTCGAGAGCCTCCTCCACGAGATGGAGCCGTAGCAGGGCGCGATACCGTGCAGTCCGGGATACAAGAGGTGAGGCGATCGTGTAGGTGACGCGGTTTCCTTCCTCGCGTCGCTCCGTTTTCTCGCCGGGCACGATCAGGACATGCCGGTGTCCCTCAGCTTCCAGCCGGGAGGCCTTTTCCCCGATGTATCGTCTCACGCCGCCCGAGGCCGGACTGTAAAACTGGGTTAAGTCGCAGATGACCACGGAGACTTACTGTGGGGCAAAAGGTTCTGGCCATCCCTTGGGAAGACGCAGCGGCCGGCTCTCGGGCATCTTCACGAAGGCGAGCGCCTGCTGGCAGGTGATCAGGAGGGCTCCGTCACGGGGACGCTTGATCTCGAAGTGGCACCAGAAGCGGGCCGGGGTCGCCTCACCGAGCCTGCCGTGCACCTCCAGCTCGTCGCCGAGGATGGCGGGACGCTTGTAATCGATCTCGGTGCGGACCACCACCGGGAAGACCGAGGTGTGGGCCATGCGATCCCAGTCCATGCCGAGCCGGACGGCGAGGAGGGTCCGAGCCGTCTCGATGAAGCGGAGGTAGGCGATGTTATGAACGACCCCCCCGGCATCAGTGTCGAAAAACATCACCTGGACGGGAGTGACGATGGAGTGCCGTGAGTCGTGGGATGCGGGATGGGTCATCGGGCCAAAGAAGCTTTCAGGCTAAACACCGTTCTCTAGGTGTCCGTCGCGGAGGAAGAGCTGGCGGTCGCCGCGGCCGGCCAGCGCGGGATCGTGCGTGACGGCGACGAATGTCCTGCGGTCCTCGCGGGCGATGTCGAGCAAGAGGTCGATGATGCCGGCGCCGGTCGCGGCGTCGAGATTGCCCGTCGGCTCATCGGCGAACAGGATCCCGGGATCGTTGACGAGGGAGCGCGCAATGGCCACGCGCTGTTGCTCCCCGCCGCTGAGCTGGGAAGGGAGGTGGTCGAGCCGGCCCGAGAGTCCGACCCGGTCGAGCAGCGATCGCGCCTGATTCTCTCGGCGTTTGCCGCCGAGCATCGACGGGAGAAGGACGTTCTCGAGCGCCGTCAGCTCCGGAAGCAGGTGATAGCTCTGGAAGATGAAACCCATGCGTCGGTTGCGCATCCGGGCCAGGCGGTCGCGACCCAGCTTCAGGAGATCCTCGCCCTCGAACAGCACGCTTCCCGCACGCGGCCTCTCCAGCGCCGCCAGGATGTAGAGGAGGGTGGACTTTCCGGCGCCCGAAGCCCCGCGCAGGAAGATCACCTCGCCGCGCCCGACCTCGAGGTCGATGCCGCGGAGCACCTCGAGGTGCTCTTCGCCGAGATCGTAGGTCTGCCGCAGGCCGCGGGCGACGAGATGGGGGTCCATGGAGCTAGTCGCCGAAGACGATGGCCCGCGAGCCGTGGACGACGACCCGGTCCTCGACATGGAGGCGCACGCCGCGCGCCAGGGTGAGGCGTTCGCAGTCGCGCCCCAGGCGGCGCATGTCGGCCGGGGTGTGGTAGTGTTCCACCGGAATCATCTGCTGGTGGATGATGGGGCCGGCGTCCAACTCGGCCGTGGCATAGTGACAGGTGGCGCCGATGAGCTTCACGCCGCGGTCGTAGGCCTTGCGGTAGGGATCAGCGCCCGCAAAGGCGGGAAGGAGCGAGTGATGGATGTTGATGACTCGGTTGCGGTGCTCGTCGCAGTACCAGTCGGGAAGCACCTGCATGTAGCGGCAGAGCACGGTCAGTTCGCCGGAGACATCGCAGACGGCGTCGCTGATCCTGCGGAACGCGGCTTCCTTGCCGGCAGAATCCGAGGGAACGGGGATGTGGAGGAAAGGCAGGCCCTCCTTCTCCACCTGGGCACGCAGGGTGTCGTGGTTGGAGATGACAAGCGGCACCTCGATGCTCATCTCGCGGGAACGCCAGCGCCAGAGCATGTCGGCCAGGCAGTGATCCTCGCGGCTGACGAGCAGGACGGTCCGCAGGGGCTTGCCCTGATCGCGGATGTTCCAGCTGGCGTCGAGCTCCACGGCGACGGAGGAAAACTCGCGGCGCACCGATTCCAGCGTGACGCCCTCCGGCACCTCGAAGGCGAAGCGGGCGAAGAACCAGCCGTTGATCGTGTCCGTGTACTGGTGGACCTCGGTGAAGTTCCCTTTCTGGGAGGCGACGAAGCCCGTGATGCGCGCGAGCAGGCCGACGCGGTCGGCGCAGTCGAGCGTCATCAGGACATTCGTGGAGGACATCGTTCCAGAATGCCCGCCGACCCGCGGACAGGCTAGGGTTTTGTGTCCACGTGCCCGTCGGCCCGCAGGACATTGAACTTGCCAAGATGGGGCCTTCCGTTGTCGGTACAGAGGGTGAGCGAACCCAGTTTCTGGACGGTGAATGCTCCCATGGGCGTGTAGATCACAGGACTCTGGGCCTGCTCTCCCTGGATGACAGGCGACCAGATATAGCTCCCGTAGACAGGGTCGGGATTCCTGTCCGCGGGGCAGGTCAGGTCCCTCAGTGTCAGCCCGTACTGCCCCAGGCAGGCGAGTGGTTGGAGGGGCGAGTTGGAACCTGAGGAGCTGTAGTCGGCGGAATTCGCCGATGTATTGTAGACGGCGGGATACTGGTAAGCGTTTGCAGGGTCGGCGACGTACTCCTGCACGGCTACCCCGATCTGGTGAAGGTTGTTCATGCACCCCGCCGAGCTTGCCCGCTGGAGGGCCCTCTGGAGCGACGGGAAAACGAGTGCGATGAGCATGCCGATGATGGCCACCACCACTAGCAGCTCGATGAGCGTGAAGGCCCTGCGCGCGGATTCTCTCATTTGGCTGGGGGTGAGGCTGTCGTGCCGGGAGCGATGCCCGGGGCCTTGGCCGCAGCCTTTTGCTGGAGATAGCCCAGGGCGCGGTTGATCCGCTGCTGGGCGGTGAGCGTCGAATCACGGACAAGAATCCGGTCGGCTATCTTTTCGGCGGCATGTGGATTGGACATCATCTGGCGCATCTTTTCCCGTCGCTCCTCGGGGGGAAGATTCTTCATTTCCTCGCGTCGGGCTTTCCATTCCTCAAGGTCCTTTTTTGCCTCCGCACGACGGTCTTCCGGGAGCTTTGCAATGCGGGCGGACTGGCGCTGGTCCATCCACTCGGGATTGAAGGTTTCCTTGGGTCTGCCGCCCCACCCCCCCCCGCCGGGCCGGTCGGTCAGGTAGTAGAAGAAGGTCTCCTTTGCACGGGATGACCGTGCCAGTTCGCGGATCGCCTTGTCAGTCCTCGCCGTGCGGGGGAGGTTTGGAGCCGCTACCTCCCAATCTTTCGGGAAAACCGTCATCAAGCCGCTTTTCTGCGATGCCTCGTCGAGCAGGGAGGCAACCTTCAATCCGGGGCCTTCGGGATTCCACTCCAGCGTCAGGGGATCGATGGCGATGTCGCCTTCCTGGCTCATCGGGGGTGAAGGGTAGTAGCGGATCTCCCATCCTTCCGGTTTTGGGTTTTCCCTCAAACTTAGAAGTGCCTCCGTGATGGCAGTCTGCGTGGACGCGAGGACGGCTGCGCTTCGCCAGGAAGCGCCGGCCGATTGGGCGAGCACATCTAAGGCTTCCGCCAAGGGGACGTGGTCTACATCGAGGGAGACCTTTCTTGCCGGATCGACGGAGCTTTCGATGCGGACATGTGCCTGCCGGGCGATCGAGGTGAGAACCTTCCCGAGGGTGACATCCCGGGCATGGACGGTGACGAGGCCCCAGCCACTTATCCAGCGTGCGACTAGCAATGCCGCAAGTAGGAGGGCCACCCCACCCAGGATTAGGAGGCGCTTTGAATCATCGGATAACATCTGCCTGGTTCAACACCATTTTCACCGAGAAGTTACAAAGAAATTCACGCCGCCCCACCCCGCCCGACTCTGATGGAGGGCGATTTCCCTTGTCTCCGGGGCGTTTCGGTGCGAGAGAAGTCTCTGCCCTCGGCATATTTTCCGGCCGTTTATGGTTCGCACCCGTGTCCTTCACGGTGCATCGAAAGCCGGGACAGCCTCCGCACAGTCCCCCAATCGGTCCAATCCGGTATCAGGGGCCGGGACACACCACCGGAAGGCGGCCGCAACGGGCGACCAACACAATACAACGACAACAGAGTCCTGATCCCCTTCCGCCCGGCCAGTGTCCCGGGCCGCGTTCCACGGGGATCCCCAACCCAACATCGATCATGTCCTCAAACTATTCCCCAGGTTCCTCCAACCGCGGAGGCCGGTCCCGCAACGGCGGCCGCCGCCGCTCCGGAGGCCGCAACCGCTCCGGCGGATCGCGGGACGGATACCGCCCCGCCCAGCCCGCCAAGAAGAAGGGCCTGCTGGCCAAGATCCTCGGCATCTTCGGCATCGGCGCGAAGAAGTCCTCCTCCGGAAAGCCCCAGCGCACCCCGCGCGAAGGCCGCCCCGAGGGATCCGCGCCCCGTCGCGAGGCCCGCAAGCCCGAGCGCATCGAGGTGACCACGCCGCGCGTCTACGTCGGCAACCTCTCCTTCGACGCCACCGAGAGCGACCTGCTCGAGCTCTTCAGTGGGGTCGGGTCCGTCCAGAACGTCGAGATCGTCTCCAACCGCGAGACCCACCGCTCCAAGGGCTTCGGTTTCGTCCAACTCTCCTCCGTCGAGGAGGCCAAGCGAGCCGTCGACGAACTCCATGACAAGGAGTACATGGGCCGCAAGCTCGTGGTCAGCGGAGCCAAGGCAGCCCCGGAATCCCGCGGCGAGCGTCCCGCACGCCGCGAGGAATCGCCGGACTCGTCCTCCGAGTCCGAGGCGGCCGCGGCCTAAAACCCCTCCTTTCCGGTTTCCGTGATTCCCGCGGAAACGATCCTTCTTGCCGGCCCCACGGGGGCCGGCAAAACGGCCCTCTCCCTCCTTCTGGCGGAACGCCTCGGAGGGGAGATCGTCGGGGCCGACGCTTTTCAGATCTATGCAGGGCTTCCCGTGCTCACGGCCCAGCCGACTCCCGAACAAAGGGCACGCGTTCCCCATCACCTCGTCGGGTGCATTGATCCCCGCGAATCCTACGACGCGGCGCGTTACCGCCGCGAGGCACTGGAAGTGCTTCAGGACATCGCCGCACGGGGCAAGAGGGCCATTGTTGTCGGCGGCACGGGACTCTACCTGAAGGCCCTTTTGGGCGGGCTCGACGAACTGCCGCCCCGTGACCCGGATCTCCGCGCCGAACTTGCAGCCCTGGACCTGCCGGCCTTGGTCGGGCGCCTGAAGTCCCTTGATCCCGGAGGCGCCTCCTCCGTCGATCAGGCCAACCGTCGTCGCGTCGAACGCGCGCTTGAGATCGTCCTGCTGACAGGCCGGCCGCTTGATCGCGGTGCCGGCCCGGTGGCCACTCCCTCCGGAGTGCATGGATTTCTGATCACCAGAAGCCGTGAAGAGCTCACCGTGCGGATCGCGGCCAATGTGGAGGCCATGTTTGCAAACGGAGTGGAGGCCGAGGTCGCCGCGCTCCCCGAGGAATCAACGGGGCCGGCCGCATCCAAGACCCTCGGGCTGGCCGACATCCGCTCGCTGCTGCGCGGGGAGATCCCGCGTGCGGAATGCATCGACCGGATCACGGTCGCCACACGCCGCTACGCGAAACGCCAGATGACTTGGTTCCGGCATCAGCACGACCTTGAGACGATCTCCCTTGCCGCGGATCCGGAGGAGGCCTTGGCGGCCATTCTGCAAAGGATCGGTTAAGCCTATTTCAGGAATCCCCCGACCGCATCGATCACGGAGCCGGCATCTTTTTCGAGGGCTTTGACGGCATTGGTCGCGGCTGGTGGAAGCGTCGGTGCATTCGTCGAATCAGGCTTGATGCCTAGCAGCTGGAGGCCGGCGTCGATTCCGCTTCGTATCATGCCAGAGGCTTTGGCGGCGATCGCCGTCATGAGGCGCGGCCGGAGATCCTCCGTCGGATGATCAAGGCTCCCCGCGACGTGCACCGGCATCCAGAAGTAGCCGTCGTGTTCCTCGGCGGAGAGAATCTCCTTCGCCATCGGGATGACGCGGACGATGTCTGTCGTCACGCCTGCCTGGAATGTTCCGGAGAGGGAGCCGTTGTCCCCGATGTCGGCTTCTCCCGTGACCTTGAGCAATCCTGGGGCCTCCAGAATGATCTCCCTCCATTGAGTCGCGCCACCGCCCTTGCGTGAAAAGCTGGCCGAGGCTTTCTTGAGCGGGAGATTGCGGAACTGCTCCATGCCGGTGAATGCGGCGAGCTCCTCGAGTGCCGGCACGTTGTGAACGACGGCGTCGTCGACGGATACCCTCCCCTCCATCGTCAGCAGCTCCGAAGGGGTCCAGGTGGCGCGTCCCTCGCCGGAGATGCCACCCCCGAGGGAGGCTGCCGCCGAGGGGAACGCATCGCCGATCGGAAGCCCCTTGCAATGAAGGTCGATCCGGGAGACGCCGTTCGGATCGGGAAATTCCCCGTCGAAGCTGGCCGTGCCGCCTCCCGTAAAGCCGAGTTCGGCGCCGTTGAGCAGCAGCCGGCCATCCTTGAGCCGCGCGCGAGCCCAGTGCAGATCAGGATGAAATCCGGGGAAGCGGGTCCAGATCATCTGGCCGCCGTGAGCCTCGAGACGCGTGTCCTCCTTGCCGGGAAAAGCCACAAGCTTCGTCCCGAGGATTTCGAGCATTCTGTTCTCGGGCAGGTCGAAGAGCAGGTCCGTGTTTCCGCTGCGCACCACCTCCACGACACACACCTTGGGAACCCAGGAGGGCAGGCGAATCTGGGCGTGGGTGGAGGCCTCCGGCTTGGGGCGGGCGGGAAGTGCGGCCGCAAAATGCAGGCGGGCCTTCTCCATGGAAATCTCCTCAATCGCCCAGAACCCCTGGAACAGCGAGGAAACCCGGAGGCGCGCCCTGAGGTTGCCCGCGTCGATCGTGTGAGGCCTGGGGCCGTCTCCAGAGGAGGCCTGCACGCGCGGGGAAGCCACACCCACCCAGAGCCATTCGAGCGGGCCGAACTCCGCCTTGCCGGCCAGAGCCTCGGAGGCTTTGTTCTCCAGCAGGGCATGGCATTCCTCGCCGCGGATCCATCTCGAGAGCATGAAAACACCGGTCCCCGCGCCGATCAGGAGAATGGCGACGAGAAGCAGCGAGACAACCAAGGGCAGTCCGGAGCGGCGGTGGGGCTGACGCATGTTGGGGCGATTAGACACCACGGGGCCATCCTTGGAAAGAGGGCGAAGCGGACAAGGAGGAACGACTTCGGGCTTGGCGCATCCCCGGCTCTGAAAGACGATCGCCCCATGGCCAAGACACGAAAAAAATCGTCCCCCACCTCCGGACTCACGCTGCTCGGCGGCGGCTCCATGCCCCAACTCTCCTCTCCCAACGAGGCCGTGCTCGAGAGTTTCCCCAGCCCCTCGCCGCGGCCCTACGAGGTGACCTTTTCCACCGACGAGTTCACCTCGCTGTGCCCCGTGACGGGACAGCCCGATTTCGCCTCCATCACCATCCGCTACATTCCTGACAAGCGCTGCATCGAGAGCAAGTCCCTCAAGCAGTACCTCGGCTCCTACCGCAACCAGGCCGTCTTCGCGGAGGCGATCACCAACAGGATCCTTTCCGATGTCGTCAAGGCGGTCGCGCCCAGAAGCGCCGTCGTCACGGGTGACTTTTCTCCCCGCGGGGGCATCGGCATCCGCGTCGAGGCGCGTCACGATTCCAAAAAATCCCGGTGAAGGTCGTCGTTCTGCTCAGTGGCGGGATGGATTCGGTCACCGCCTTCCACGAAGCGCTGAGCAACCACGAAGTGGTCGCCGGACTGAGCTTCGACTACGGCGCGAAGCACCATGAGCGGGAACTTCCGATGGCCGCATGGCACTGCGCGCAGGCCGGGATTCCCCACCGCGTCGCCCCGCTTGGTTTTGTGGCCGAGGAGTTTTCCTCGGATCTCCTGAAAAGCGGAGGGGAGATCCCCGAAGGGCACTACGAGGAGGAGTCGATGAAGCGGACGGTCGTGCCCTTCCGCAACGGCATCATGCTCGCGATCGCGGCGGGATTCGCCGAGAGCCGCGGCGCCGAGGGCGTCGTGATCGCCGCCCATGCCGGCGATCACGCGATCTACCCCGACTGCCGGGAGGAATTCCTGGCACCGATGGCCGAGGCGATCCGCGCCGGAACCTACGCCGGAATCCGCTTGCTCCGCCCGTTCGTGGCCACGGACAAGGCGGGCATTGCCAAAAGAGGCGCGGAGCTGGGCGTCGACTTCTCCAAGACCTGGTCCTGCTACAAGGGCGGCGAGATCCATTGCGGGGCGTGCGGCACCTGCGTCGAGAGGCGAGAGGCCTTCCAACTCGCAGGGATCCCCGACCCGACGGTTTACGCCTCGACGGCAACGTTGCCGGCAAAACCCTAAGGAAATCCCCTCATGAGGATTTCCGAAATCTTCCATTCGGTGCAGGGGGAGGGCTTGCTTCTCGGCGTCCCCTCCGTCTTCGTCCGAACCTCGGGATGCAATCTGCGGTGCCGTTGGTGCGACACACCCTACGCCTCGTGGAATCCCGAGGGGGAGGAGATGACTCCGGAGGAGATCGTTCATCGCGTGAACGCCTACGCCTGCCCCCACGTCGTGCTCACCGGCGGCGAGCCGATGGTGGCCTCCGGGATCCGCGAGTTGGCCTCGATGCTCAAGGCCGCCGGCCTCCACGTCACGATCGAGACGGCGGCCACCGTTGCACCCTTGCTTGAAGGACAAGGCATCGCCTGCGATCTGGCTTCGCTCAGCCCCAAGCTCGCCGACTCGACCCCGTCGGTGGGGATGGCAGGCGCATGGAGCGGGCGGCATGAGGAGGCCCGTTGCCGTCCCGAGGTGATCCGGCAGTGGCTGGAGAATTACGACTGCCAACTCAAGTTCGTCTTCTCGCAGCCCGAGCAACTTTCCGAAATCGAGGAACTGCTCAACGAGGTCGGCACCATGCCCGGTTTCACCCGCGACCGCGTGTTGCTGATGCCCGAGGGGACCGATGCCCGTGCCCTGCAGGAGAAGGCGCCGGTGCTGGCTGAACTCTGCATCGAGCATGGGTTCCGGTATGCGCCGCGGCTTCACATCGATCTCTTCGGCAACACTCGCGGCACTTAGGCTTGCGCTCTGGCTGTGTGGGGCTGCGGTCGGCGTAGGTTCGACGCCTTCACTTGTCCGCCTTGCCATAGCATCAAAATCCCGACGCCTTGACCGGAATAACGATTGGCTATGAATGCGTTGAGTGCAAAGTTGCATAAGCCGCCGCGAAAACCACCAGCCACACCCCGAGTGGCGGATTGCAAAATGCCCGATCCCGCCTTATCACAAAAAGGGTTCATGCAGCGTCTGTTCCGATACCTCTGTTGCGCCGCGGTCTTCGCCGCGGTTTCTCTCCGTGCGGAGAGCTATGTCATCGCCGACCATCAGACCGGCCGCATCCTCGAGGAGCGGGGGGGCAACCACAAGAGTCAGATCGCGAGCCTCACCAAACTCGCCCTCGCGATGGTCGCGCTCGACTGGTCGGACCTCAGGAAGGGGAATCTCGACGAGACGGCCGTCGTTCCGGAGTGCGCGATCAGCACCACGGGCGGAATCAATCCCCTCGGCCTCCAGGCGGGCGATGTCCTTACCCTGCGTGACCTCCTCTTTGCCTGCCTGCTCGCCTCGGACAATGTCTCCGCGGTGACGCTGGCCGATCACCTCGGCCGTTCCCTGCCCAACCCGACGGGTCTTGATCCTGTCGGCAACACGGTTTCCCAGATGAACGCCCTGGCCCGGCAGCTGGGCATGAAGAGGACCCTTTTCCTCAATCCCCATGGGCTCGATGCTCCCGAGGGTCAGGCCCAGCCCTACTCGACGCCGGCCGACGTGGCGCGTCTCCTGCGCTACGGTTATTCGAAGCCCGGCCTTGCTTTCTATGTGGACCAACCTTCGCGCGAGATCCATGTCCAGCGCGGCGGCTCCTCGATCTCCCTCCAGATTTCCAACACCAACAAGCTTCTGGGCAACGACGGGATCGATGGTGGCAAGACCGGCCGCACGACGCTCGCGGGCGAATGCATCGCCCTCACCTCGAAGAAGACCCCGGAGGTCCGCCGTGAGGGCGACACCGTCTTCACCACACCACGCCGCATTCTCGTCGTCCTGCTGGGATCCGACAACCGCGAGCAGGAGGGCCGCTCCCTCATTCAGCGCGGTTGGGCCGCGTATCAGGAATGGGCCGCCAGGGGGCGTCCCGCCAAAGCCTCCAACTCGCTCTGATTTCCATGACCCAGGGATCCTCCCGCAAGCGGATCGGCGTGCTTACCAGCGGAGGTGACTGTCCCGGACTCAACGCGGTCCTGCGCGGCATCTTCTGCGCCTCCGAGGAACTCGGCTGGGAGGTTTTGGGCTTCCGCGACGGATTCGAGGGGATGCTCGTCCCGGGCGGTGACGTGATGCCGCTCACGCGCGAGAACACCGCGGGGATCATGCAGGTCGGGGGGACCATCCTCGGAACCACGAACAAGGGACACTTCACCTCCAAGGTCGCCGGGGGCGACAGGGCCGTCGTCCCCGAAGAAGTCATCGCCAAGGCTTCCCGCACCTGCCGGGATCTCGATCTCCACGCCGTCATTGCGATCGGGGGCGACGGGTCGCTCAGCACTGCGCTGCAGCTCTACCGGGCGGGTTTCCCCATCATCGGGGTTCCCAAGACGATCGACAACGACCTCGAGGCCACGGCGATGACCTTCGGCTTTGACTCGGCGGTCGCCTGCGTGACCGATGCGCTGGACAGGCTTCACACCACGGCGGCCAGCCACAAGCGGGTCATCATCGTCCAGGTGATGGGCCGTCATGCGGGCTGGATCGCGCTTTGGGGTGGGCTCGCCGGGGCGGCCGACGTGATCCTCATCCCCGAGATCCCCTTCGCGCTGGAGCATGTGTCGGATTTCATCACCCGTCGCGACGAGGCTGGATACAAGAGCACCATGATCGTCGTGGCCGAGGGGGCGCGCACCCGGCAGGGTCAGCAGTTCCGCAAGCAGTCCGCCACCGGCGAGTGGAGGCTCGGCGGCATCGGCGACATGCTCTGCCAGGAGATCGAGTCGCGCACCGGAAAAGACACGCGCGTCTGCGTGCTCGGCCACCTGCAGCGCGGCGGCGATCCCACGACGCTCGACCGCATTCTCGGGATCCGCTTCGGCGTGAAGGCCGTGCAACTCGCCCGGGAGGGAAAATTCGGGACGATGGTCAGCTACCAGAACTACGACGTGCTCGACGTGCCGATCGCCGAGGCCGTCCACCGTCTCAAGCGGGTTCCGATTGACGACCAGCTCATCGACACGGCCCGTGCCATCGGGATCAGCTTCGGGGATGTCGCCGTCGGTGAGTGATCCGTCCGAGAGGCTGAAGGCGGGGGTCCGCTCCGTGCCGGATTTTCCGAAGCCGGGGATCCTGTTCCGCGACCTCACGCCGGTGCTGGAGGATGCCGACCTTTTCCGCTCTTCGGTGGATCTTCTCGTGGAACATGCGGCCGACCTCGAGTTCTCCAAGATCGCCGGCCTCGACGCGCGTGGATTCATCTTTGGATCGGCCCTTGCCTGCCGTCTTGGCCGGGGTTTCATCCCGGTCCGCAAGAAGGGAAAGCTGCCCGGGCCCGTCCTGACCCATGCCTATGACCTCGAGTATGGCAGCGCTTCGTTCGAGATCCGCCGGGATGGACTGGCTTCCGGCGAAAAAGTCCTCATCGTCGACGATCTCCTCGCCACGGGCGGGAGCGCCTTGGCTGCTGCTGCCCTCATCAGGGCATCAGGTGGCACACCGGTCGCGGCACTCTTCGTGATCGAACTGGAGGGGCTTGGCGGGCGCGATGCGCTCGGCGACCTTCCTGCCCGCTCGCTCGTTCGTTTTCCGGCGTGAGATCGGGAATAGGTAATGGGGCATCCGTTTTGGGGATCCCTGTCACCTAGTCCCTATTCCCTTCTTCTCAAAGCCCACCCTTCCGCGTTTGCCGAGGAATTCCCAGACGGCCCATGCCACGGCCAGCGAGAGCACGGCCGCCGTGAGCACATCGGAAGGGTGATGGGCTCCCAACAGCACGCGCGAGAGCGCGATCCCCATGGCGGCGAGCGCCGCCAGCGCACCCCAGGCGGGTGCGCCGAAGAGCAGCACTCCGGCGAAGCCGACGGCCGTCGCGGTGTGGCCGGACGGAAAGCTGTTGAAATCTGCCCGGCCAATAAGCCAGCTGCCGTCGTGACGGGGGCCGTACCATCCCTGGGCCGCCTCGGCCCGCGGACGGGTGCGGCCCGTGGTGAGACGCGAGACATTGACGACGGCGCCGGCAAGGGTGGAGGCGATCATCGCGGAGAGCAGGAGGCGCTGCCATTTCACGCTGCCCACCCGTCGGGCCAGCAGGTACCCCAGGCCCCCGGCCAGCATCAACTCGGGCCAGTCGCCGTAGCGGCTGACATCCGCGGCAAGCCGGTCATGGCTCCAGCGTCCTCCGTTGGCCGCCCGCACGGCCTTTTCCACCGGCGCATCGAGCAGGAATCCGCCCGTGATGACCAGGGCGGCGGCAAGCAGGAGCGCCATGATGAGGACCGTTTTCATGAGGGAATTCAAGAGGCGGGGCGTTCCGGATCAAAGCGGAATCATCCGGCAAGAACCGCGGCGGGGTGATCGGTGATTCCGGTGAGCGTGATGAGTCGGCGGAGGAGCAGGAGGGAGGCCAGCGCGTCACTCAGTGCCTCGTGCCAGCGGAAGCCCGGCAGGATTCCGCGCGCCTCTCCCTCGATGCCGAGGTGGATGCAGAGGTCGGAGAGCGCGTAGGAGGGAAGCCCGGGCAGCATTTTCCGGCTGAGCGTCAGGGTGTCGATCCACGGGCCGAATCCGTGCGCCGGAAAGGCCCGAAGGAATCGTTTCTCCGTGCCGCTGCCGTGGGCCACGATCCAGCGGCCGGCCAGACGCGCCCGGATCTCGGGCCAGAGCGAGAGCAGCGTCGGGGCCCCCGTCAGGTCGTCGTCGACGATACCGTGGACCTTGCGGGCCGCCCAAGTGACTGGGCGGTCGGGACGGAGGTAACTGCGGAAGTGTTCCCCGGTCGTGATTTCCAGCGATCGCATGGAGGCGATACCGATCTGGATGGGAACCCCGGCCTCGTCGGCCCGCTCCCCCGCGGATTCGAAATCGAGGGCCGCGAAGGGGGTCTCCCGGATCGTGGTCACGGGAGGAAAGGGTGATCAGGCGCCGCGCAGCAGGGCCGCGGTCGCCTCCCAGTCGAGGCAGGCGTCGGTGATGGAAACGCCGTAGCGCAGCTTGGAGGGATCGTCGCCGAGCGACTGCGCGCCGAACTCAAGATGGCTCTCGAGCATTGCGCCGACGATGTCCTTGCGGCCGGCCGAGCGCTGCTCGAGAATGCTCTTCCAGACCTCGGGCTGGCGGGCCGGGTCCTTGCCGCTGTTGGCGTGGCTGCAGTCGACCATGATGGCGTCGGGAACCTTGGCGGCCTTCAGGCGCTCCGCCGCGTCGGCGGTCTGGTGGGGATGATAGTTCGCTCCGTCGCGTCCGCCGCGCAGCACGAGGTGGCAGTCGGGGTTGCCGGCCGTCTTGATGATGCTGGTCATTCCCTCCTGGTCAATCCCCAGGAAACCGTGCGCGCTGCGCGAGGAACGCATCGCGTCGATGGCGGTCTGGATACTGCCGTCGGTTCCGTTCTTGAACCCGATCGGCATCGAGAGCCCGCTGGCCATCTCGCGGTGGGTCTGCGATTCCGTCGTGCGCGCCCCGATCGCCGCCCAGCTGATCAGGTCGGCGATGTATTGCGGCATGATCGGGTCGAGCACCTCGGTGGCCGCGGGCAGGCCGAGTTCCGCGATGTCCAGGAGGAGTTTGCGGGCGACGATGATGCCGTGGGCGATGTCGCCGGAGTCGTTCAGGTAGGGGTCGTTGATGAGCCCCTTCCAGCCGACGGTGGTCCGCGGCTTCTCGAAATAGACGCGCATCACGATGAAGAGACGGTCCTTCACCTCCTCGGCCAGGGCCGCGAGGCGGCGCGCATAATCCATGGCCGAGACAGGGTCGTGGATCGAGCAGGGGCCGACGATCACGAGCAGGCGGGGGTCCTCTCCCCGCAGGATGCGGCGGCAGGTCTCGCGGTAGTCGGCCACGCGGGCAAGGACTTCCGGCGAGGCGGGGATCTTTTCCTTCACCTCGCGCGGGGAGACCAGGCGCGTGACGCCGCGGACACGGGTGTTCTCCGTGACCGGCGGGTTGGCGGTGTTGCTGGCGGCGCTCATGGGATGTGGCGAGTTGGTAAAGATCCCCCCGAAGGCCCCGGAATGCAATCCGCAAAAGGGGGGCTTGGGTTGAAAAGCGGGAAAGGAAAAGGCGCTAAGGGGGCGGGACGGGATGGAGGAATGCACGCCCTCAAACTTTCCCTCTTTCCCACCTTTCCACCTTCGTTAGACTCGCGCCCATGCCCTCCTTTGACATTGTTTCGGAAATCGACCGGATGGAGATCGAGAACGCGGTCAACCAAGCCGTGAAGGAACTGGCGACCCGGTTCGACTTCAAGGGGAGCAGCGCCAAGATCGAGCTCACCAAGCCCGAGCTCATCACCCTCACCGCCGAGGATCTCAACAAACTCAAGGGTGTCCGCGAGATCGTCACCGCGAAGCTCGCCAAGCGCGGCGTCGACCTGCGGAATGTCGAGCAGAAGGAACCCTCGGTCTCCTCGATCGGGAACACCCGGCAGGAATTCGTGATCATGCAGGGGCTGGAGGGAACCAAGGCCAAGGAGATCACCGCCGCGATCAAGGCCGAGAAGTTCAAGGTCCAGGCCTCCCTGCAGGATCGCCAAGTGAGGGTCACCGGCACCAAGCGGGACGAACTCCAGGAGGTCATCGCCTTTCTTCGTGCAAAGGATTTCGGGGTGGCGCTCGGCTTCAAGAATTTCCGGGACTGAGGATTGCCCGGGTCCACGGAATTCCCCGGGTAATGCACATTCCGAGGCAGCCCCGCGTGTCCCGGCGAGCCGACCGATGACTTCCCGGACAACCCAGCACCTCCGCGGGATCGGACTCCCCACCTGCGTGGCGCTCGTCGCCTCCACGATGGTCGGCACGGGGGTCTACACGAGCCTCGGGTTCCAGCTTCAGGATCTCCGGAGCGGCTTCTCCATCCTGCTTCTCTGGGTGCTCGGGGGCATCATCTCGCTGTGCGGAGCGCTCTGCTACGCCGAGATCGCGGCCCGCATCCCGCGATCCGGAGGCGAGTACACCTACCTCTCGGAGATCTATCACCCAGCCCTCGGCTTCACGGCGGGCTGCGTCTCCCTCACGGCGGGATTCGCGGGGCCGATCGCGCTCGCGGCGATGGCGCTCGGAAGCTATTTCCACGCCGCGGTGCCCTCCTGCCCTCCCCGCCCGGTGGAAGTGGCCGCGGTCGTGTTCCTCACGCTGCTGCACCTGCGTTCCCTGGGCACAAGCCGCCTTGTCCAGAACGCCGCGACACTGGCGAAGTTCCTGCTGATCGGCGCCTTCCTGCTGCTGGGCATCCTCTCGGTGGTGCGCCATCCCGGATCGCTTGCCGTGCTACGCCCCTCCGCCGGATCGCTCCCCGAATTGCTCCGGCCCTCGGCGGGAATTGCCCTGATCTTCGTCCTCTACGCCTACTCGGGATGGAACGCCACGGCTTACCTGGCAGGCGAAGTCCGCGAAGGCCGGAGGACGGTCGGCCTTTCGCTGATCCTCGGGACGCTGGCGGTGACGGTGCTGTATGTGGCGCTCAACGCCGTTTTTCTGACGGCCGCGCCCTCCTCCGATCTCAAGGGGGTGCTGAATGTGGCAAGCGTGGCGGCGGAACATCTGATCGGCCCGTCGGGTGGACGGGTGATGTCCGGGGTCATCGCCCTGGGCCTGCTCGCGCCCCTGAGCGCGATGATCTGGGCGGGGCCGCGCGTGACCCAGCGTGCCGGGGAGGACATTCCCGCCCTGAGTTTTCTGGGGATCGCCTCCGCATCGGGCATCCCGCGTCGGGCCCTGTTGCTGCAGCTTGTGCTCGTGCTGGCTTTCCTCTCCTTCTCGTCGTTCGAGGCGGTGCTTGTGCTGGCCCAGATTCCCCTGCTGCTCTGCCTCATGCTGGGAGTGGGAGGCGCGGCCGTGCTGCGCTGGAGACGCGGCCTTCCCGAAGAGGGCCTCTTCCGCTGCCCTTTGCACCCGCTGCCCGCCCTGATCTTCGTGCTCTGCTCCGCCGCCGCGATCGCCTATTCGGGGATCACGAGGCCTTGGACGGCGCTGGGCGGGATTGCCATCATGCTGGCCCCCCTGCTGCCCTATTGGCTGTTTCTCCGCCGACCCGACCGATGAGAACGCGATTCCCCTTCATGGCCCTGCTGGTTGTCGCCGCGGCCGGAGCCGCCGCGCAGAACGTCTCCACACCCCAGGAGCAGGCGGAGTTCCTGGCAGGCATCCCGTTGCCGCGGTCGAGCCCGCTCCGCCCGCTCCAGCTTTCCCCGCAGTACCGCGCGCACCAGGATCAGCTCCGCGATCAGTGGGACTTCTGCCGCCAGGTGCGCTATGAGGCGATGCGCCGCTGGGGTGCCCAGCATCTGGCCTGTTATCCCGCCACGCGCGGCGTGCTGCGGTATCTTTTCGGAGGTCCGGATTTTCTCAATGCCTACGCATTTTTTCCGGACACCCGCGTGATAGTGCTGGGCGGGCTGGAGCCGGTCGGCGACGTGCCGCCCCCGGAGGGGCTCTCGCCCGGCGCGCTCGGTCCGGCCCTCCAGGCCCTCGACGAAGCGCTCCACACCTCCCTCTTCGCCGGATACTTCATCACGACCGAGATGAAGCCCCAGCTGGCCCAAGGGGCATTCCGTGGCGTGCTGCCGGTGCTCTACACCGAGCTCGCTCTCACGGGGAACATCATCGACGCGGTCTCCATGGAGCGGCCCTTCGGATCGTCCGGCGTGCGCATCACCTATCACCGGACAGGAGGCCCGGAGCAGACGCTCTGGTATTTCCAGGCGGATCTTTCCAACGGCAAGGAATGCCGTCGCTTCCTTTCCTGGCTGGGTGATCTAGGCCCCGGCGCTTCCTATCTCAAGGCGGCTTCCTACCTGCTCCCGCTCAATTCCTTTTCCGAGACGCGGGATTTCCTCATCCGCACCTCGGAACTGATCCTGCAGGACGACTCGGGGCTGCCTTACCACTCCTTCGTTCCTGGCGAATGGCGCCTGAGCCTCTATGGCGTCTACACCGACCCTCTTCCGATTTTCAAATTGCAGCGGGACCCCGCGCTGACCGAGGCCTACGCATCGCCGCTCCGTGTCGGATCGCTTCCCTTCGGCGCGGGCTACCATGTGCGTGCTTCGGATGCGAACCTCCTGCTGGCGGTCCGTGACAACACGACGATCCTCCCGCAAAACCCGGCACAGGAAGCCCCTCCTGCTCTTCCCGCCTTCTCGGCGCCGACGCCGTCTCCCGGCAGGGTGCGCGTGAAGAAGGCCAAGCCCGTTCCCATCCGCAAGGCGATTCCCGTAGCCCCGCCCAAACCGGTCGCAACCCCGGTTTTCATGACGAATGCGCCCGTGCCATCACAGGCACAGGTTTTGCCGACGATTGCGGAACCTGCTCCCTCTTCCCGGGCCATCAAGGAGCCAGCGCCGACCCCTGTGGTTGATGCCGTCGAGGCAACAATGTCCGCTCCCGTCATGACACCTGCTCCGGAAGCCACTTCCACGGCAGCACCCGAGACAACCCCTGTTCAGCCTGAGTCCCCGCCTGCATCAGATGTTCCTGCCCAAGGAAGCGAGACGCCCGCTGCTCCCACCCCTGGAGATTCGGTAATGCCCGTGGAGTCACCTTCTGTACCTGCCCCATCCGTGGCAGCCACCCCCGCTCCGGATCGCGTTCAGGAAGCGCCACCAGCTTCCCCCGCGCCCGTGACTTCCGACGGGAAGCCGATCGATTAACGGAAGAGTCGATCGGCGGCGGTCACCGCCACGAAGAGAAGCCCCACCAGCGCGTTGGTCTCGAAGAAGGCCTTGTTAATGAGCGCGACGGCGAGCGTTCTGGCGATCCGGTGCTCGTAGACGAGCAGGAAGGGGACGGGAAGGAGACCCCACCAGAAGATGGTTCCGAGATGAGCCGAGAGGCCGAAGGCAACCAATCCGGCCAGCATCAGCAGATGCAGAAGGCTCGCCAGCCGCAGGGCTCCCGACACACCGAGCCGGACCACCATCGAGCGGAGTCCCTCGCGCCTGTCCGCCTCCACATCCTGCGTCGCATAGATGATGTCGAAGCCGGCCACCCAGCAGAGCACTCCCGCCGCCAGCAGGATCGGAGGCCAGGCGAAGGATCCGGTCACCGCGAGCCATGCACCGACGGGTGAGGCCGAGAGGGCGAGTCCCAGGAAGAACTGCGCCGCGTGGGTGAAGCGCTTGGTCAGTGAGTAGAAAAAGATGATCGCAAGCGCCACCGGGGCGAGGAGGAGGCAGAGCCGGTTAATGAAAAAGGTCGTGGCGATGAAGAGGAGGGAGCTGATCACACAGGTGATGATCGCGGCGCCACGGCCGAGAAGCTTGTGGCGTCCCGCGGTGCGGGGGTTGCGCTTGTCGATCTCCCAGTCGGCGATGCGATTGAACGTCATCGCCGCCGTCCGGGCAAAGACCATGCACAGCAGGATCAGGCTGAAAATGCGGAATCCCGGCCAGCCATCGGCCGCTACGACCATCGAGCCGAGCGCAAAAGGCAGGGCAAAGACCGTGTGCGTGAAGCGGATGAAGGTGAGAAAACGCACCATGGGTGCGAAGGTGCGAAATTGGGAAAGTGCGAAGGTCATGAATGCCAATCCGCGTTCACGCTTTTAACCCTTCACTTCCTCCGCGTTGCGGAGGGTTATTTGCTTCCGGGTTTCACCGCCGGGATGGCGACGAGATCGGGAGGCAGGGCGTCGGCGGGGAAGGTCTCGGGGGCCATCTGGACGAGGCTGACGAAGGGGCATCCGAAATCGGGGAGGTTTCCGGCACTCCGATCGACGATTGCGCCGGCCGCAACCACCACGCCGCCGAGGCCACGGATGATGTCGATGGTTTCCTGAACGCGACCACCGCGGGTGACTACATCCTCGGCGACGAGGAAGCGCTCGCCCGGCTTCACCTCGAAGCGGCGCATGACAAGCCCGCCAGAGCCGTCCTTCTCGACGAAGATGTGCCGTGTGCCAAGGTGCCGCGCCACCTCCTGCCCGACGATGATGCCGCCGACCGCGGGGGAAACCACGGTCGGGAACTTGCCATCCACCGCGATGTGAAACGGGCGGAGTTTCGCGGCGAGTTCGCCGCAGACCTGGGCGGCGACCGGCGCATCCTGCAGGAGCAGGGCGCACTGGAAGAATTCGCGGCTGTGAAGGCCGGAGCGAAGGATGAAGTGGCCGTGGAGGAGGGCTCCGGTCTGTTTGAAGAGGGCGAGGACATCGGTCATAAAAGAGAGGCGATTAGGTTGAAGGCTGGGAGACTGTTAGGAAAGCAGGGGAAACCGCGGAGCTGGGAGATGGCGCGTAGATCAGGTCTCGGCGTTTTTCTGGGGTGCGCCGACGAAGGAGAGGCCCTTCTGCTGGCGGGCCAGGAATTCCTTGGCGAGCAGGCGGTAGGCGGTGGCGCCGGGACCCTTCGGGTCGTATTCGAGGATCGTCTTGCCGAAGCTCGGGGCCTCGCTCATGCGGACGGAGCGCGGGATCGCCGTCTCGAAGACGACCTCCTCGAAGTGGGCGCGGACATCGCGCACGACGGCGGCGCTGATGTTGGTGCGCACGTCGAGCATCGTCATCAGCAGGCCGCTCATGGCGAGCGCGGGGTTCGCCGCCTCCCGGATCTGCTCCATGACGCCGACCAGCTTGCCGAGTCCCTCGAGCGCGTAGTATTCGCACTGGATCGGGATGAGCAGTTCGTCGGCCGCCGTGAGGGCATTGGTCATCAGGATGCCGAGGGAAGGGGGGCAATCCATGATGATGTACTCGAAACGGCCCGACTCGCGCACGGAGGCGAGCACGCTGCGGAGCTGGCCGAGGTGGCCCTCCATCCGGGCAACCTCGATCTCGGCACCCGCCAGATCGAGGTCCGCGGGAATCCCGGCCAGATTTTCAATCCGCGTCTTCTGGGTCAGATCTTCCAGCGGGATGGCCCCGATGAGCGCGGAGTAAAGGCTGGTTCCCTCTCCGGTCTCGAGCCCGAGGGCGCTGGAAGCATTTCCCTGCGGATCAAGGTCGAGCAGGAGGACCGTGTGGCCCGCCTCGGCGACGGCCGCGGCGAGGTTCACCGAGGTGGTGGTCTTGCCTACTCCCCCCTTCTGGTTGGCGATGGCGATGACTTTGGTCTTCATGGTGGGGTCGGATGCGTGGTCGATCGGAAGCGGTCAGTTTGTCTGTCCCCCGTAGTACTCGGCAAGCCCCCTTGCCACGGCATCGGCATATTCCCGGTAGATGCTCGGAAGTTCCCGACCGCCCACATTGCGCCGGCCCCGGTAGTCGCCCAACTGGACGCGTGTGAAGACCGGGCGGCTGTTCATGACATAGGGCTCGCAGTAAACGACGGGGCATTCGAAAAGCCTGTTGGCCAGCAGGTTGCGGATCCAGAGATAGGGGTTGGAGGAAGCGGGGATCGCCTTGGCGTTGTGGTAGGCGAAGGGCTCGAGTCCCGTCGCCCCGGCGAGCGACCGGGCCACCGCGTCGGAGGCACCCAGTTCCTCGGCATGGGTGCCGCCGAGCAGTTTCACGAGCATCGTGTAGCGTTCGTCCTCGTGTGCCAGTTCCTCACGCGACATGACGCCGCAGAGCAGCAGGTGGAGATGGTTCTTCTCGGTGAGCGATGGATGATCGGGATTGCCCCACTCCTCGGCGTTGAAATGGAGGCAGACGACAAGGTCGGGCCGGATGCGCTCGTTGACGAGGCGGGCGCGGTTGCGGATCTCGCCGACGCGGTAAAAGAGGCGCTCGGCTTCCTTCTGGAGGCGGTCGCCCGCGGGTGAAACCCCCTCCTCGGCAAGGGATGCCGCCGCGGCCTTGCGGAGATTTCCGGGACGGAGGGGGGTGGTCGGGCCGTTGGCCGTGCGCGTCAGCCAGACCTCGGCGCCTAACTGCTCGAGCCGTTCCTTCAGGAGCTTCGCCACGATGAGGGTCATCTCCCCCTCCTCCACCGGACGGCTCCAGCCGATCCGGAACCACCGGGCCTCCATCTGGGCGAAGCGTCCCCCGAGATGGCCGGGATCGATCGCGATGCGCAGACCGGCCAGCGGCTTGCCGGGCTGGGCGGAGCGCTCCGAGCGGCCTTTCCAGAAGCGCGGGGGTGCCTTGGGGGCTGTCCCCGGAGAGGCGAGCGGCAGGGCGATCGGGGCGGCCCCGGGCCCCGGGGTGATGAGGGCCTGCACCGGGGTGATCA
>Ga0007809_10000090_pt1 | contig 34908 bp, 32 predicted proteins | sample CryBogCBE02Aug07_FD_60383 | JGI IMG/M metagenome (GOLD analysis project Ga0007809, IMG submission 60383) | Freshwater microbial communities from Crystal Bog, Wisconsin, USA - CBE02Aug07 | ecosystem: Environmental > Aquatic > Freshwater > Lake | place: Crystal Bog, Wisconsin, USA | collected...
TGTTTTGATTGGTTTGTCCTTGTCTTGTACAGGTTCGGCCATGGCCATGGCAGTTGCAACACGTTGCGTGTCAGAACATATGCGCAGTACCATTTTAGGAGTGGTGTCGGCAGCAGGCAGCATTGGCGCACTGATTGCTGCACCAATTGGCCAAACGCTCTCTCAAGCTGAAGGCTGGAGAGTCGGTGTCATGGGCTTTATCGCCATGAGCATTTGCATGGTTCCAGCGACTTGGTTTGGCGGGAAAGTCGATCGATTACCCATCCCGCCCAACCCTGGTTTTGACAATAAGAATGCCAGTGTGGTGGCCCTGCTGGCTCTCAAGCATCCGCCCTTTTTGGTGATGACGATTGCTTATTTTGTCTGTGGCATGCAACTTGTATTTCTCACCACGCACTTGCCCACCTATCTCGAGATCTGTGGGCTTGACCCCATGCTGAGCGCCAAGGCATTGGGCACCATCGGGGGATTCAACGCCTTGGGGAGCTTATTTTTTGGATGGCTTGGGGGAAGGACAAACAAGCTATTTGTCTTGGGGATGATCTATATCCTTCGATCGATTGGCATTGGCTTTTATTTTTTCATGGATCCAACACCCAATTCGACCTTGATCTTTGCCGCATTCATGGGATTTTTGTGGCTAGGTGTTGCGCCGCTGGTGACAGGGTGGCTCAGCACAGCCTTTGGACTACGATGGCAAGCCATGCTCAGTGGGATCGCTTTTATGAGTCACCAATTGGGCAGTTTCGTCGGTGCCTTGGGAGGAGGACTCATCTATGATGCACTGGGTTCATACAATGTGGCCATCCAAGTCGGGGTATGGGTGGGTTTATTGGCAGGAGTGACGCAATGTATCTTTTCAGTAGCTTGGAGAGACGAGCCACCTATGCTGGTTGAATCTGCCGCTTAAGAAAATAATTTGTAGATTGGCGCTCTCTACTTTGATGAGATTGCGTGAGTCATCCTTAGATTGAAAATAGAAAAATTTGAAACTTTTAATTACGGCGTGATACCACCCACAAAAAATTCAAACCTTATGCCTTGTAATCTCTCTCTACGACAAGTGGTGAACTCCAAAAACACATTGACCTTCATTTCATGCTTTGTTATTTTTTTAAAGTCCTCATTCGCTCAAGACGTATTCGTCGCTGTGGCAGCCAATTTTTCTGCGCCGATGCAAAAAATAGCTCCCCTTTTTGAAAAAGAATCTGGCCATAAAGTGATCATGTCAATTGGCTCCACAGGAGGGTTTTATTCCCAAATTAAAAATGGGGCTCCTTTTCAAATACTGCTCTCTGCTGATACACAAACTCCTAAAAGGCTCGCACAAGAAGGGTTTGCACAAAAGGACACCCAATTCACCTATGCCACAGGCCGATTGGTCCTATGGAGTTCAAGAGAAAATTATGTTGACGCAAATGCGAAAATTTTAAGCACTCAATCATTTCAAAAAATCGCTATTGCCGACCCAAAATTAGCTCCCTATGGCCTGGCTAGCATTGAAACACTTAAAAACTTGCATCTACTGAGCACCTTGGAGAGCAAAATTGTCCAAGGCGAGAGCATCGCTCAAGCTTATCAATTTGTGTTCACTCAAAATGCAGACCTAGGGTTTGTCGCCCTATCACAGGTTGTTCAAGATGGGAAAATTTCACACGGCTCGGCTTGGATCGTGCCCAATAATTTACATAACCCCATCCAACAAGATGCCATCCTTTTAAGAGCTGGCTACAGCAATGAAGCCGCCAAATCATTGCTTAATTTTTTGAAAAGTCCGAACGCCAAGTCCATCATTGCAAGTTTTGGCTATGACATTTAATGAATGACCCGCAATTCACGTCTTCACATGTTGATTGTTTATTACGTATCAAGCGATTGATATGTTATTTTTCAAACCTGTGCCTTCTATCAAAATTAAACTTAATTTAGAGCCAAGGCACTAAGGGCAGGTACAAATGATCGCTCGAACTTTAACAAAGACCCTACTGCTAGCCACAGGGATGATGCTATCGCTTTTTGCCTATTCAGATTCCGCATTTCCCTCCAAACCCATTCGACTGATTATTTATACCCCGCCTGGTGGAGCATTGGACTTTCTCGCTCGCACCGTTTCTCAAGGTCTCACAGAAAAACTCAAGCAACCTGTTATTGTTGAAAGTCGCTTGGGTGCAGCAGGAAATGTGGGAGCCAGTTATGTTGCGAAATCTCCCCCTGATGGCTACACCATTGGGATGGCCACCATTGCAACACACGGCATCAATCCCAGCCTGTATGGTTCAAAATTACCTTTTGATCCCATCAAAGATTTTGCACCCATCGCCTTGGCTGTAGAGTTAAAAAATGTTTTGGTTGTTAATCCTTCACTTCCCATTAAAAACGTTTCAGAGCTGGTAACTTATGCCAAAGCAAATCCAGGGAAATTGTCTTTCGGATCTGCTGGTACGGGAACTTCACAGCATTTTGCCGGGGAGATGTTCAAACGAGTTGCTCAAATCGAACTGGTGCATATCCCTTATAAAGGATTGGCCCAGGCTGTACAAGATTTGATCTCCGGCGAGATACAGGTGATGTTTTCTTCAGTTGCTGATGCACTCCCTCACATTCGATCAGGCAAACTGAGAGCCATTGGTGTTGCATCTCTAGATATAGCTCCCTCGCTACCAGAGATTGCACCCGTGGCACTTCAAGGCTACCCAGGCTTTGATGTGGTAAGTTGGTTTGGATTTGTGGCACCAGCGGGCACCCCCAAAGAGATCATTGCACGCTACAACCGAGAAATCGTCTCCACTTTGACCCAACCTGAGGTGATCATAAGATTGGCTGGCGCAGGAATGGATGTCAAAACATCAAGCCCTGAGCAATTCTCTGACTTCATCGCTTTAGAAATCGCCAAATGGGCACCCATTGTGAAATCAACCAAAACATCACTGCCCTGAACTACTTTGATGGGAGTGAGGCCAACACTTCTCGTGTCTTCATTAGGGTAAGTCGCGGTCGTTGTTGGACATGGGCTGAACACTTCAATTCTTGAATGTGTTCTATCACTGAGGATTTTCACTCTGCCCTTGGCCTATTGCACTCCCCCCCTTTGTCCTCGCGCAACTAGAACACTATTTTGAATCAAGTTCATTCATGTTAGAGTGGCGAAATAATAAGCAGCCTTTAGTTTCATTAACCTTTGGAAGTGACTTCATGCACACCATTAATCGAAAAGTTTTCCTCCAGCAATTGACTTCGCTAGTCGCTGCCGGGGCTTACAGCCAACACTCTATGGCGCAATCAGCTTGGCCCAATAAACCGATTCATTTCGTTGTACCCTTCGCCCCGGGTGGCGCAAATGATTTGATTGCTCGTGCTGGAGCAGAGGGTGCCGGTAAAGCACTGAATCAAGCGGTCATCATTGACAACAAACCCGGTGCAGGGGCAACGGTGGGGGCTGACTTTGTCGCCAAAAGTGCTCCCGATGGATACACCTTTCTCATCAGCGCTGCTGGAATTATCTCCAACAGCATGATCAAAAAATCAATGCCTTACAAAGACTCTGATTTGGTGCCTGTAGCCATGATTGCACTGGCACCTTCTGTGATCATCGTCCCAGCAAACTCGCCCTATACGTCGCTCAAAGATTTCATTGCCAAATCAAAAACCGACAAAGGTCTCAATTTTGCGACGGCAGGCACCGGCAGTACACCGCACTTTGTGGCCGAGTTGCTCAATATCAAAGCAGGCGCCAACTTAAGGGTTATCCCTTATAAAAGTGGATCCGAATCTTTGGCTGCTGTCGTTGGGGGTCAAGTGGATGCCACCTCGGAGGCTAGTATTGTGGTTATGCCTCACATCAAGAGTGGCAAAGTCAGAGCGTTGGCCACCACGTGGACACACCGACTCAGCCAATTGCCTGATATCACCACGGCCTATGAATTGGGTTATACAGATATTCAAATTGCACACTGGGCGGGTCTACATGCCCCAAAAGGCACGCCCCAAGCGATTATCCAAAGCATGGCCAACGCCATTGATTCGGCCATGAAAAATCCAACGATATCTGAGCGCCTGAAAAATGTGGCGATTGAACCCATCGGTGGGACACAAGCTTCCTTTGAAGAATTTGTCACACAAGAGAGAGCGCGTTTACAATCAGTGGTCAAAATTACAGGGATGACAGACGAATGAGCACACCTTTAGGAACCCGTTTAAAAAATCGTTTACAACAAAAAAATGGCCTCATGGTCCCAGGAGCAGCCAATGCATTGGCCGCTCGAGTGATTCATGCCTTGGGCTTTGAAGCCGTTTACTTAAGCGGTGCAGGACTTACCAATACCTTTTACGCCATGCCAGACTTGGGCTTCATCAGCTTAAATGACATCGCCTCTCATACACAGGCCATCTCTCAAGCTGTAGAGTTGCCTTTGATTGTGGATGCGGACACGGGTTTTGGCAATGCGCTTAATGTCATTCACACCATCAAAGTTCTTGAGGCTGCTGGTGCCAATGCCATTCAACTCGAAGATCAAATCAGCCCCAAAAAATGTGGCCACTTCAATGACAAGGGCGTGATCAGTTGTGCGGAGATGGTAGGCAAAATCAAAGCTGCTGTTGATGCCAGACGTCATGATGATTTTTTGATCATCGCACGCACTGATGCCAGAGCAGTTGAAGGCTTTGAGGCCGCCATTGATCGAGCTCACGCGTACCAAGAAGCAGGCGCTGATGTTTTGTTTGTCGAAGCACCCGAGTCGACCCAAGAGATTCAAGAAATCCCTAAGCGACTGTCAACACCTCAAGTTGTGAATATTGTGATTGGTGGTAAGACCCCCACAATGGATGCCAGCGACTTTTCGCGCATGGGCTTTGGCATGGTACTTTATGCGAATGCCTCTTTGCAAGGATCAGTCAAAGGGATGCAAAATGCATTGAGTGCATTAAAAGCTCATGGACGCCTAGACGAATCCAGCGGCTTGGTTGCGACCTTTAATGAACGCCAACATCTCGTGAGTAAAAACGAGTTTGATGCATTAGAGAAAAAATACGCAGATCCTCACCGCGCTTGATGTTCTAAATGCATGATCCGCTTAATGTGCTGAGTGCACATTAAGCCCTTGCTACTAGGCCAAACACTCGAGTGATTTTTCAATGACCATTGGCATCAAAGAGCCTTCGCATGCGAGCGCTATAGGCGCGTCTCACATGCTGCACGGCTGCAGCTTGGGCACGCTCCGCATCTCCAGCCTCCAAGGCCAGCAAAATACTTTCATGGTCGGTGATATTTTCCCGTGCACGTGCTGGATCGGCCAAGTTGGACTCTCCCAGTAAGCCCAAGGCGTCTTGAAGTGGCTCCATGATTCGAATCAGAAAACGATTATGCGCGCACAATATCAAAGCCTCGTGAAACTGGCGATTTTTTAGTGCCAATTCACTGGCATTTCCAGAATCAATGAGTTGTGCATATTCCAAATGAAGTGATCGAAGCCACGACAATTGCGCCTCGTCGGCGCCCTTGGCCGCAAGCCTTGCTGCAGTGCCCTCTAATGCCTCACGCATTTGATAAAGCTCCAAGAGCATGGCGTGATCAAACTCGATGACAGAAAATCCTCGATGCGGATGCTGCTCAGCCAAACCCTGTGCCTGTAACCTCAAGAGAGCTTCACGAATGGGAGTTCTAGACAACCCCAACATTTGTGCAAGCTCACTCTCAACCAGTCGGTCACCCGAGCGAAAACGCCGACTCCTTATGGCTTTTCGGATGGCCTCATACGCGCGTTGGGCCAAAGATTGCCCCTTGTTGGCTGGCGTATCCTGAGCCAAAGTATCCGAGCGAGCTTGTGACTCATCCACGGCCAGTTCCAGTCATCAAATAAACCAGAGCTAAACTTTGTATCAACTCAATGTCTGCCAGTCCCAACCCCACGCTAGCCATCCTCAAGAGCCTCGCTTGGCCACTGCGTCTTGACCTGCGCTGGTGCCTGCGATGCGACCAAAGACCGCACCCGAGACCAGCCCAGTACCCGAGGGATAGTTAAAGTAGAAGATTCCACCCACCATCTCACCAGCGCAGTAAAGTCCTGGGATGGGTTTAAGATGCACGTCCACCACTTGGCCTCGATCGGGCTGAGTCCTCAAGCCGCCAAAGGTGAATGTAATTCCACAAGTGGTTTGGTAAGCGTCAAAGGGTGGAGTATCCAGAGCTTGAGCCCAGTTGGTTTTTGGAGGTGTCACACCATCCTTGGTTGATCGACCATCTTTGATGGTGTGATCAAAAGGAATGTCAGTGTTGATATTGGCATTGAATTCCTTGACTGTTTTTAAAAACTGTTTGGGATCCACTCCCTCGAGCTTTTCTGCCAACTCCTCTAGAGTATTGGCCGAGACTTTAGTCACGAACTTGATGCGGTACTCATTTCTCAATTTATCTTTGACTTTGGAGTCAAACACTTGCCATGCAAACTGACCCGTTTGTTTGAGCACTTCACCGCCGTATTTTGCATAGGTGAACGAATGGAAATCAAAGCCCTCGTCGACAAAGCGTCGACCCTCAGCGTTAATGAGTAAGCCAAAAATGTAGCTGTGCTTTTGAAATTTATCCCCCACGCTGACGTCCCCGAACTCAGGTGCATTTCGGTCCCAACCGGTCGCATGGCAGCCTGACCAATTTCCATAAGGCGCAGCACCAATGTCCAATGCCATTTTGAGTCCATCACCCTGATTGAACCTGGAGCCACGCACTTTGGCCAACTCCCAACCCGGGCCCAAGTAGCGTGTACGCATCTCAGGGTTGGCCTCAAAACCACCACACGCCAGGACCACACTTGCCGCACGAAACTCTACTGGAGTCCCATCTTTGAGGGCGTTCACACCTTTGACTTGACCGTCTTCATAGATCAAAGACACTGTGCGGGTGCTATAAAGCACTTCAATCTGCGCCTTTTTACTGGCCAAATCGAGGTACTCCACCAAACCGGCTCCACCACCGTTGACCTCAATAGGTAAGCGCCCAAAGAACCGTCTTCTACCATTGACCATGCCGGACTGTCGCCCAAAATTAGGAACAAATTTGACCCCTTTTTCTCTGAGCCAAACCATGGTGGGCAAACTGCGTCTCACCAAAATATCGGACAAATCCAAATCGGTTCTATTTTGGGTCAAGCGAAATAAGTCATCAAAAAACTCTTCCTCGGTATTGGTCCCAAAATCGGTCTCCGCTTCCTCTTGGGCTGTGATTTCTGTCACTTGCTTTAGGTCCTCAACGCTTGAATAGGCAAAGCGCATCACACCACCGGCAAATCGACTGTTACCACCCGACTCATCCTCTGCGGCTGCCTCAAGCACCAAAACACGGGCGCCCTGCTCTTGAGCAGCAAGCGCAGAGCAAAGGGCTGCGTTACCTTTGCCCACCACAATCACATCATATTGATTCATCTTCAAAGTCCTTCAAAATCAAGTTTAAAAATACACACTAATAAAAATCAAACAACTACTGAGCAATCTCACTTCAAGTGAGCTGCAAAAATATCCTCCAATGAGCCCGCATCGCTTTGGCTCTCCATCGATTCAATCCATTGATAAGCCAAATCGACACCTTGAGGGGTCAACACCTTTTGTGCACATAAATCAAATTTGGCCTTGAGTTGCTCAGTCGTGAGCGGGTTTTGAGAAGTGCGGCCATGGGGCTGGAGGACCTCCTTGGTGTACACATTGCGACTCTTTAAAGTGACACTCACACGGGCAGCAAAATGATTGCTGGGCTCAAACATGGAATCGTCATAGGCCTCAGCTTGGACTTTGGGTAAAAGGGCCAGGACTTCGTCGCTCTGAAAATCCTTGGGCTCAAAGTGTCCTATGCCTACACGCCCCTCAAGTAAGGCTCGCACCACTACATACTGAACACTGAATTTGGCGTCCAACTCGGATTGAGGCATGGGGCGGTTGGTATGGGTGAGGCGCCTGGTGTGAATCCAAATTTGAATGCGCTCAATCTCTTGGGAGTTAAAACGGTGCTCTTGAAAAAGCTCAATGGCACAGTCCACTGCTGGATGAGTACTTCCGCAGCAAGGATACTGCTTAATCGCAATGCCTGGCTCCACAATATCCCAAGGCTTGGCCCAATGTGATCGTGCTTTTTCTGGTGCATAAAAACCTGCTCCATTGAAGACTTCAAAAAAACCTTGGCCATGCTCAAAGACACTGAGGGCATTGGCGGTATAGCCTTCTTTGGCCAACATCGCCGCCATTAGACCCTCGCGCGCACAGCGGCCCACGTGCATGGGCTTGGTCATGGTGCCGAAATTGGCCTTAATCCCTGCGGCACTGGACGCGGCCAAGGCCAAGGCAACTGCAGTTTGCTCCACATCGAGTTCCAAGAGCTTTGCACACGCTGCGGCTGCGCCAAACACGCCAAGAGTGGCCGTGGGGTGCCAACCCTTGGTGTAGTGATGGAAATTGACCGTCATGGCCAATTTAGTCTCCACCTCAAAGCCTGCAATGTACGCAAGCATCAATGCTTTGGCACTCACATGATGCACTTTTGCCAATGCAAAAAGGGCAGGCAAAATTGGCGCTGAGGGGTGCCCTCCCATCGTATTGTTGCAATCATCAAAATCCAACGCATGGGCAGCAGTTCCATTGATGTAAGCCGCATCCAATGCCGTACCCACCCATGGATGACCCCAAACGCGGGCACCCGTGATAGGGTGGGGTTGAGTTTTGACCGCTGCATCAAGCCCAAGAGCCTTGGAGATCAAGACTGCGCAGGGCTCATGTGAGCCGGCGAGCGTCACGCCTACCGTGTCCAAAATACCCATGCATGCCCAGGTCAAGGCCTCTGGGCTTAGGTCTTCAAAACGCATGCGCACCACTTGATCTGCAAAGAAATATGCCAGCGAACCCTCAATTTTTGACTGCAGTGTGCTCCCAGCAGCGAGCTCGTTGGCGTGTGTGGTCTGGTTCATCGTGTATGGCCTTCTAATTCAATTGACAAAATGCAGAGCCCACAATGACTCCACGCCTAGGACTGACAGTGTTGAGAACATCATTCGCTTTTGATGCCCAATTCTTTGATGAGTCGTCTCCATTTGGCCACTTCTTTTTTAATATGTTCGCCAAATTCTGCAGCACTTCCACCCACGGGCTCTGAGCCATCCACGGCCAATCGTTCGGCCATCTCCGGTGTCTTCAAAATCTTCACCATGGCTTTGTTGAGTTTGTCCACAATACTCGCTGGAGTTGCTACAGGTGCCATGGCACCGTACCAACCAGCAACCTCGTAGCCTTTGACACCCGACTCATTCATCGTTGGAATTTGAGGCAGAGCTTTTGACCGAGTGAGGGTCGTCACGGCCAGAGGGCGCAGACGTCCCGAGGCAATGTGCGCGTGGGACTGAATGATGGTTGAAAAAAGCATGTGCACTTGCCCGCCAATTACATCGGCCATGGCAGGCGCACCGCCCTTGTAGGGCACATGGGTGAGCTCAATGCCCGCCATCGATCCCAACAAGGCTCCGGCCAGGTGACTAAATCCCCCCAAACCAGACGAACCATAGTTGATTTTTCCAGGAGAGGCCTGTGCTGCAGCAATCAGTTCAGCCACCGTTTTATAGGGCAGTTGCGGGTTAACGACCAACACATAAGGCTGGAATGTGGCTTGGGTGATGGGTGCCAAGTCTTTGATCAAGTCGTAGGGCTGATGACCTTGAAGGGTAACGTTGACCGAATGACTCGAAGAGATCATGGTGAGCGTGTAGCCATCGGGAGTAGACTTGGCGGCTGTATCCACGGCGATGGTGCCATTGGCACCTGGTTTATTCTCGACCACCACGGGTTGCCCCCAAGTCTCACTGAGTTTTTGAGCCAAAGCCCTGGACGTGATGTCGACCCCACCCGCTGGCGCAAAGGGGCACAGCAACCGAATGGGCTTACTGGGATAACTCAAAGACGGATCACCCTGGGCCCACAACGAGGAGGAATCCAAAGCACCCCAAAGGCCAAGGCTTGCCCAACGGGCACTTTGCTCAAGCCAATCTCGCCTGGCCTGATTTTGGACCAAGTCGAGGGAACAATTGTTGAGCTCCAAGTGCTTTTGATCGTTGGGCTGTGTCATGGTGATTAAGAGTATTGAAAAAATTGCTTGTGAACGTTTTAGTTAGTGAGTGATATGGGGCAACAAAGTAAAGATCAAGACAAAATGACCCATCAAACGCAGACCCATCATCAAGCGAGATCCCCCAAAGTCATCAGATTCTGAGCTTCTTGCAAATTGAGAAACGCTTCCATCCAAACATTCGCTTGAGCTGGGTTACTCAAATGGGCCGTGTTCTTCAAAAAACGACTCCTCACCTGGGCCTCACTCAAGGCCCGCTCTGGAGCGCCCCAAAACGTATCCGCCTCCTTGGACCAAACCTCTCCCGTGCGAAGCGTTAACGTCACCCTAGAGGCCCATGCACTTCTTTTGACTGTATCTGCAAAGGGCACCATTGTGATGGACTGACAAGTATTGAGCACAGCCGTGTCCCTGACCAAGTCATCATTGAACACAGACGCATCACTTGGATCTTTATGCATTGCAAGGGCGACACAAAACGGAACGCTGTACTGTCCTTGTTTGATATCTTGGGGGGTACGAATATCATGGTGACTCAATATCTTCTCGCCCACCTCAAGCTGACAGTGTGCGATATCTTGGGCGGAAAAATTGCCCAATCGCATCAACTCTGTCAGTGTGTCAATCGCAGGATGGGCCGTCACATGACAAGGATAGGCTTTGATACAAATTTTGCGCGACTCCCACACCTCTCCCAAGCCATGGGTCAGGAGTGATGCATCACTTTGAGCACAAAAGCTGTTCAGAAAACCAAACTTTCCCTCGAGGATGGTTTCAGGGCCTTCAAAACCCTCCTTGGCCAAGCGAGCTGCCATCACACCACTCTCACCCGCTCGCCCCAAATGAAGTCGTTTGACCTCAGCGCCTTGCTTGGATTTTGTAAAAGCAAGCAACCCCCCAGATAAAGAACCCGCAATTCCCAAAGCATGGGTCAGCTCTTGGGCGTTGAGCCCCAGGACCACACCACTGGCAATGGCTGCTCCATAGGGACCGGTTAAACCTGGCGCATGAAAGCCTAGCTTTTCACTCGAATGCAATGAAGCTGCACCAATTCTGAACATCACTTCGGTAGCGGCAACAAACGCTTTGAGTAGCGTCTCGCCACTGGCCCCCACCTCTTGCGAAAGTGCCAAAGCAGCAGGCAGTAAGGTGGCCCCAGGATGAACGCCAGCACCAGGTTTTCTCAAACTGTCCATCTCAAACGCGTGAGCAAAAGCACCATTCACTAGGGCAGCTTGGGGCGCTTGGAGTCGGGTGTTCGCCAAGCCCAATATTTGCGAACGTGCCAGAGTTTGGCCCTCTTGTGTAGCCCCACTACCTGATTGCCCATAGGCTTTGGCATATCGCAAAACCGATTGACTCCAAGGGAACTGAGCACCAAAAGCACTCACACCTAAGGTATCGACCATGCAATGTTTGGCCCGCTCAAGAACGTCAGGAGGAATATTTTTGAGCTCCAATCGGTGCACAAAATCACACAAAATCTGACTGGCTGTTGGAGAGGGGGTTGAGCTCATTGCAATGCGGTTATGGGGTTATGGGTTTGATCCATGTGATAAATCAGTACTTGGATTTAGGGCGCAACACGCATCAAGTCCACGATCTGAGCGGCGTCACTCAGTGACTCGACATTCAATACACTGTCTCTCAAACGTTCGATTTGATCTTTGGGAAGTGATTCTGCCGCCAAGCGCTCGAATTTTTTCACCACATCGGCTTCGCTTGCAAAGTTGCGCTCACTGCCTCTGGGGTATTCGACCGTGTCTTTGAGAACCGTACCGTCTTTGAGCGTGACACTCACTCTAACCATGTGCCTGAACTTTGAACCCAAGGAGGTGATGTGTTCATCATGTTCAACGTGAACTTTCTCGGCCAAAGCCATGCGCGCAGGATCGGCCACGAGCTCTTGTTTAAATTGGTCAACAAAACAATTGTTCTCCAAAAGGAAAGTGGCAACACAGTACGGCAAATTGAGCTGAGCAGAGGTGAGTCCCTCAGGCTTGTAAGGCCAACCCACATGATCCATGGTGACTTGAGAGCCCGAGACCAAGATGTGATCCACATCTTGAGCTCCAAAGGGATGCTGAGCTTGCAAATTGCGAATGGCATCAAGGGTCGTATGGTTCGAGCCCACGCAGGAGTAAAACTTCAGCGCCACCCCCATGGTCTGCCAAGTTGTGCCCAAACCAGCTACCAACTCTGCAAAATTGAAACGATCGTTTGAGCGCGAAAAGGTGGTGCAAAAGCCCCCGTATTCGCTCTCCAAAACGGCCTCAATACCCGTGAACCCATTCTCAGCCAGCATGGCGCCATACAGTCCACTTTGAGACGAACGTCCTGCATGCATGCGCTTGACCATGGAGCCGTATTGCGCAGCCATCAAGCCAGCAGCTTGAGTGCCTGCGACACCCAAGGCGTGAACCGTGCGCTCAGGATCAAGTCCCAAGCCTCTGGCTGCGCCAGCCGCAGCGGAGAAGACACCCACCGTGGCACCCGAGTGCCATCCTTGAGCGATGTGCTCTGGCCCCATACAAATACCCACACGAGGTCCCACCTCATAGCCAGCCACAGCACTGGCTAAAAACTCCTTGCCTGTGAGATTCCTACGAGTCTCGGCCACCCCCAACAAAGCGGGCAAAACAACTGCACCGACGTGCAAAACGCCTTGACGGTGGACGTCATCGAGCTCAAAGCCTTGGACCAAGGTTCCGTTGACTAGGGCAGCATGAGGCAGCGATAGGCGCTCTGAGGTTCCCCACACCTGCGCACCTTGGCTGGTATCCATAGCGCCCAGGGTCTTGCGAAGAATTCGACTCCAAGGCAAGTGAGCACCATACAACGCACAACCAAGCGAATCAAGCATCAACAGTTTGATACGAGAGAGCACCTCTTGGGGCACGTCGCTTAACTGAAGCGTCGATACGAAATGTGCCAATTCACGGGTATAGGGGTTGTCACGCAATGCATCACTCATGAGAAAAATCCATTCAAGAAAAAAATTAAAACAACAGTAGAAAAATCGGTATTTAAGAGAACAAACTAAGCATTAAAGTCATGAAGTATGAGGAGTAAATTTCAATCAATTTGCAAATGAATTTTCTTCACCAACACTCTCATACGTTCAAGCTCTTCATGAATAAAAGTTGCAAATTGTTCAGGACGTCCACCTCCCACCTCTGCTCCATCGGCACTCAGTGCGGTTTTAAAGTCATCCTTGACTAAAAATGACTCGATGGCCACGTTGATGCGCTCCACAATTTTGGAGGACGTGCCCGCTGGTGCCAAGATGCCGTACCAAGAACTCGCTCGGTAGCCTGGCCAGCCGGCCTGTGCGATGGTGGGCAATTCGGGGAAAAGCGCACTTCTTTTGGCTCCCGTGGTGGCCAAACCTTTCAACTTACCCGTGGTCAAATGCGGCAAGATGGCGACGCTGGAGCTGAACATGAGTTTGACTTGACCGGCCAATAAATCGGCCAAAGCTGGGGAGAGACCTTTGTAGGGAATATGGGTCATTTGAATGCCGGCCATCGAACAAAAAAGTTCAGTGGCCAAATGCGATGAGCTACCCACTCCATTGGAGGCGAACGCGAGAGGTTGACTACTTTCTTTGGCCAACTTCACAAGATCTGCCATGGAGTTCACGCCCAGCGATGGGTGCACCGCCACAACCAATGGAGCCAAGGCGAGCAAGGAGATCGGGGCAAAATCTTTGATGGGGTCGTAACTTGATTTCTCACGAGTCGCCGGGTTGATGGCCAAGCTGCCCACCCCGCCCAAAAACAACGTGTATCCATCGGGCTCTGCGTGTGCAGCCAACTCTGCCCCTAGGACCCCACCGGCTCCGCCCTTGTTGTCAACCACAACCCGCTGCCCCAGAGCTGTAGATAAGCGCTCGCTTACTGCTCGGGCTACGGTGTCATTGCCCCCACCTGGGGCAAAGGGCACGATCAATCGAATGGACTTGGTCGGCCAAGTCTCTGAACCCATCGAGCTCGAAGGTGCATTACTGCCTTGGCCCACGGTTGCGCCTAAAACCTCTGTTACCCCACCCACCCCAAGTAAAGCGCCAACACACGCCCCAAACGCATATTGTTCAAACGTGCGTTTACTGGCATCGACAAGCGAAGCGACAGGCTCTTTGGATTGCCGCTGGCTGGGCCGAAATAATGACATGGGTGGGTATCCGTTCAAATCGACAAAAAATAGAAAATACAATCAACTGCATCCATTTGCATGCGATTGTATACAATTATTTTGCCAAAGAAGCCCCTCAAGTCTGTAAAACTTTATAATTTAGTTTTTTTAGAGACCTTTCATGGCAAACTCAATTCACACCTATGAACCGAAAAATGGCCATGGATTGGCTCATGACCCCTTTAACGCCATCGTTGGCCCTCGCCCTATTGGCTGGATTTCCTCTAAAGGCGCGACAGGCCTGGTGAACCTAGCGCCTTATAGCTTTTTCAATGGCTTTAACTATATCCCCCCCATCATCGGGTTCAGTAGCAATGGCCACAAAGACACCCTGAGAAATATCCAAGAAACCAAGGTGTTCGTTTGGAATTTGGTCACCCGCCCTTTGGCTGAGCAGATGAACCAAACCTGCGCGCCAGTGCCTCCTGATGTCAATGAATTTGAGCTCGCAGGTCTGACCCAATTGCCCTCGACACTGATCGACGTACCAAGAGTGGCCGAGAGCCCAGTCACGTTTGAATGTCGTTGCACCCAAATTCACCAATTACTCAAAGCCGATGGACAACCCATCAACAGTTGGATGGTATTTGGTGAAGTGGTGGCGGTACATATCGACCACTCATTGTTGGTCGATGGCGTCTACAAAACTTCCAAAGCACAGCACATTGTGCGCGGAGGAGGACCTGGTGACTATTTCAATATCGGCGAGGAGCAACTCTTTCAGTTGTTCCGCCCTACAGCATAAGTCGGCTAATTTCTGACTGGCGACCAGACTCAATCAGGCACTTGGTGCTTGGATTCGACCGTGATTGTCATAAAACCTGCTTGAATTTATAACGATTTCGGATTTCTTTGGTCAAACCTTTCAAAATAGGCCCATAAAGGAGCAAACCCTAGGCCAAAGCTTGGTAAAACCTAAGATAATAGGGGGGTACAACACCCAGCCCTCTAAACCCTTTGGGGGCTTTCACAAAACCACTTTTGATCACCTACTGAAACGACTTATGCCACGCGACGATAAAACCAAAATTTCAAACGATGGGCTGCGCTATAAATCCAAGGCCGGCGGTTCTCCTTTTGGAACTGAGGGAAGAACGGGGGATACCATGAGTTGTATCAAATGCGGCGTGCACAAATCACGCAGCAACGGCTCATTCAAACGCCTGTTGGGTAGCACCACTTTTGTTTGCTTTGATTGCTCACCCCCAAAGCCCGCAGCGCAGGCCACGGTTGCCCCAGTCACTGCATCTGCCGCTCAGGACAAAAGCGCAGAAGCTTAAAGAGTTGGCAAGAGCACCCTCTAAATAGAGCAAGTGCCTTTGCCAGCACACTCCCCTAAATTTGGCTTTTGGCCATACTCTCTTTGACTCGATCTGGGGTGAAGGGTATGGATCTCAAACGCACCCCCACTGCATCAAACACTGCATTGGCCAACGCGGCAGAGGTTGGTCCCTGAGCCGCTTCGCCTGCACCCAAAAAGGGCATCCCAGGTCGGTTGATCAGCTCAATTTGAACAGGTGGGACCTCACTGAACTTCAAAATGGGATAACTGGCCCAGTCTTCAGACAAGATGGCCGTTTCGCTGAATTTGACTTCCTCTTTGAGTGTCCAACTCAAGGATTGAATCAATCCTCCTTCGAGTTGATTTTTCACACCATCTGGGTTGACCAATTGTCCAGCATCGGCCGCCACAAAGGCCTTGAGAACTCGAATATGCCCGGTTTGGGGATTGACCTGAACTTCCATTGCCACAGCGCAATAGGTGGCTATGTTTTTATACCTCGCAAACGCCACTCCACGACCCGTATTGGGAGTCTTGAGCGCGGGCCTTGGCCCCATAAGAGAGGTGACTTTTTGCAGCACATCGCGGGCCCTTGAGTCCTTCAAATATCTCAAACGGTGCTCGACTGGGTCCACTTGAAGCTTGGAGGCGATCTCGTCCATGAACGACTCAATGGAGAATACGTTGGCGTAGGCCCCCAAACCTCGGGTGGAAGAAGCCCTCACGGGCATTTCTGTAATGAAGTTGGTGGTCACCTTGTGGCCCTTGAACTCGTAGAGGGCAATGGCATTTCTATCAGCCGCATAGTTAGGTGGCCCCCCATTCTCAGGAATCACCAAGTCAAAGGGTTTCTCCAAATAGCGGGCCGAGAGTAAATTACCGGGATCTCCATTGGGGCGGACTTGATGGGGGTTGGACCACAACTTCAAATCCCAGTCCAAGATCTCCCCGCTCTCGCTTAAGCTGGCCTGGGTTTTGACCACCATGGCCGAGCCATAGGGCTCCCATTGGTGCTCCTGAGCTCGGGTGTATTGCAAGCGAACAGGTGAACCCATGACCTCTTTGGCCAAGAGGGCCGCGTCAGCGGCCACATCATCCGCCATATTGTGGCCATAGCAACCCGAGCCTTGCATGTGTTTGCAGTGCACTTTCTCAGGCGGTAAGCCAAGCATTTTTGCAATGGACAACCCTGTCTCAAAGACAGACTGGGAATGCAATTGGATGACCATCTCACCTTCATTTGTAAAAGTAGCCACCGCACAGGATGTACCAATGGAGGCATGCATGTGAAATGGCCGCTGATAAGTCGCTTGCAGGGTTTGAGCCACAGTCTCTGAGCCGGCACGGGCCTGGGACTTGATGGCCTTCACGCTATGGGTGGGCGCTTTGAGTAGCCAATCAAAAATTCCTTCATGGGTTGGCATTTGCGTATCTGTTTGCCACTTGGCACTTTTGGCAAGCACCTCACTGGCCGCACTGGCTTGGGACATTCGCTTGGCAATCACCCCCAAAAAGCTGCCGTTTCTCACCACCTTCACGACACCGGGCATTGCTTTGACGCGGTTCAAATTAACACTCAACAATTTTGAGCGGTAAGAAGGCGGTCTCACCACGCGAGCGTGAAGCATGCCAGGCAATCTGAGCTCTTGCACAAAAATCGATTGACCCGTCATTTTGAGTGGGAAATCAATCCTAGGCATGGATTGGCCAATGTAGCGATAAAGACTTGGGTCCTTGGGTGCAATGGCTCCAGTGGCCTCACGCTCTAGTGCAGCTCCGAGGACGAGATCCCAATAACTCACCGTCTTACCGGTAGCGGAGGCAATAACGCCGTCCTTCACCTGCAAACTCTCAATGGGAAGTGACCATTTTTCTGCAGCCAAGGACAACAAGATATGTCTCACTTCGGCACTGGCATACTGCACCGCAGTTGCACAATAAGGCATGGAGAATGATCCCGCAGTCACTCCCTCATTGGGCACCAAACGGGTATCACCCGAAGTGATCCGAACCCGGGAGATGTCCACATCCAACTCCTCGGCGCAGACTTGTCCTACGGCCGTGAGAACACCTTGACCGAGTTCAACCTTGCCCACCAAGAGAGTGATCGTTTGGTCAGCATTGACCCGAATCCAAGCACTCAGTTTACGATTCGTTTGCAAGTCCCCAGGCAAATGCACAGGCTCACTGGGATTGGCCGAGAGTGCCTCTTGAATGGGCAACACCAACGGGAAATGAAGAGACAAGTAGCCAGCAGTTTTAAGTAGACTGCGTCTAGAGATCCCTTCCTCTGAAGGGGAAGATTTATTGGACGAATTCGAGAGTTTATTCATACGCCCACCTTTTTTGCCGCACGAAGCACAGCTTGGACGATACGGTTATGCGCTCCACATCGGCACAAATTGGCATCCAAGGCTTGACGAACTTCTTGATCGGTTGGGTTGGGGTTTCTCTCCAAGAGAGCATGTGCAGTCAAAATCATGCCCGATGTGCAGTAACCGCACTGGGCAGCTTGCTCATCAATGAAGGCTTGTTGCAAGCGACTGGGCTTTCCGCCCTGGGTAAGACCTTCAAGAGTTTGCACCGATCGACCAGCCACACTTGAGACCGGAGCCCCACAAGCACGCAAAGGGTTACCGTCTACCAACACGGTGCAGGAGCCACACTGCTGAAGGCCACAACCAAATTTGCTACCGTTGATTTGAAAATCCTCGGTCAATACACTCAATAGTGATTCGCCAAGAGGTGCATTGGATTGGACCCGCTGTCCATTGAGTTTAAAAGTCAGCATATAAAAACCCCTTCAATCAATCAACCCTTTGGTGAAAGCTGGGATCAAAAACAACTCAATATCTTGACCAACGACTGCTCACCACGCCTTGACACATGGCCCTTGGATGGCAGAGGCCTTATGTCTTTTGCTTCATGACGCCATGGAACTGCCCGCCACGCATGATTTCCATCTCGGAGTATTCCAAGGTACCGGAAACTGTGCCGGTCGAATGGATCATCACATGCTCTTGGCACACAATGTCCTTGTTTAACTTGCCATGGACGGCAATTTCACGAGCTCGAATAACACCAGAGACTTGGCCTTGTTTGCCAACATACAGATCATCAGCAGTTAAATTGCCTGAAACTTGGCCATTCACAGTGGCAGTTCCTGGTGCATTGATAGTCCCAGTAAACGACACCCCTTCTCCAATGGTGATGCTATTTTGTTTGACTTGATATTCAGACATGAGAAGGGTTCCAAAAAGTTGAAAGAGAATTCAAAAAATCCTTGTATCCAAGGGGTACGTCACTCGTCAGAATTGAGCCTTAGCATAACGCCCACTTAAAGTGCAAATATACATGCACCCAAGGCTTGCAATCATAGTGTTTTCTCTGGCTTGGATTTATGAGGGAGTATCGAATTTTGAGATAAATCGATGCAAAGTGTCTAAATTTATCCACATCTGCGGATTGAATGACGGGAATAAGCTTGTTTTGTAGATGGAAGAGGACCACTGCGCCCGTGACTTATGGGGACACTTTTACTCACCGCGGTAACTGACAAGGTCCTTGAAAGCTCAACCGATTCATCTGACCAGTTTGGAGCATATCTTTGAATGCAGTTAAAAAAACCTTGTCTCGACTGATGGTCACCTCATAGGCTTCACCGGTTTGAACGCTCTTGGCACTCACGCCCAAATGGACATCGTTGGTGAGATTTTTACCTTGGAACTTGTCGGTGACCAAGCTGCTCACCCGCATGTCGTAGGGCTTAGGTCCATCAAGGTTGATGAACACGTTTTTACCGATGGAGCCAATCTCGACGGTGATTTTTGCTGGGGGAATTTTCTTTCCATCAAGCTGCTCAATCACGCCCTCGACTTGACAGCTCATTTTAAAAGGGTCGGCAAAAGCGAGATCTGACCCCAGAGCCACGAGAGCCATCCACAAAAGAGTCAAAGAGCCTCGCAAAATGGCGCTCCTGCATCCCCAGCACCGCTTGAATGCGACTCCAACCCAATGGAGCATAGAAAGCGGGGCTTGGGTTAGATTCAATTAACCGCCTTTTTTCGAGCGCTTACCTGGATTTTTCTTCGAACGAGTGGCCACTCCTCGCTCTAAACTAACTTTTTGACCACGGCCTGGTGTGGCCAAAGTGGTACCTGGCAGTGGCTTGGGAGCGGGAGTTCTGAGTCGATCGGCTTCAGTGATGATTTTGTTGCCCATTTTAAATTTCCTTAAAGAGTTCGCAGTATTTTAATCGAGCTTGAAGCCTTGACTTGATTTTTTACGCAATGATTCTCACAGCAAGCCCAATGAAAGCCAAAATCTAGGTCAATTTAAGTGTGATTGACCTCAATGGTGGTGTGCGCAATGCCTCCCAAAGCCCTTAGTTTTGAGCGAATAAGTTCTGGTGTGACGCTTGAATCAGGGGTGACAAGTACCACGGCGCAAGAGAAATTCTTCTTTCCAACCCGCCAAACGTGCAAATCGGCCAAGACAACACCTTGCCCACCAACAGACTCCAAAATACAACGTTTGACTTGGTCGTATTTGGGGTGATCCATCTCACAATCAAGCAACACCTTGGCTGTTTCTTTCAATAGATTTTTTGACCACACTGCAATCAAAATAGCACCCAAGATTCCCACCAAGGGGTCCAGAAAATCCCAGCCATAGGCCCACCCTAGAAGAAGCGAGACAATGGCCAAAACTGAGGTCGCGGCATCGGACAAAATATGAATATAAGCTGACCGTAAATTCAAATCGTGGCCCTGTGCTGCATTCATATGTGCATCAACATTGGAGGCCAATTTGTTTTTGCTCGAAGAAGCATTTGATCCTGCGTGGTCGTGGTGGTCGTGGTGGTCGTGGTGGTCGTGATGATCGTGATGATCGTGATGATCGTGATGATCGTGATGATCGTGATGGCTATGACCCAAATGGTCATGACCTTGGCCTGATTTGGCCAAAATCATTGCACACACTAGATTAACCAACAAACCTAAAACAGCCACCCAAACGGCTTGCTCGTGCTCAATAGTTTGCGGTGAAAAAATTCGCTCGACCGAACTCACCAACATCGTCAAAGCTACACCAAACAAAAAAATGGCACTGGTAAAGCCTCCAAGCACCTCAATTTTCCAAGTGCCAAATGCAAAACGTGGGTCTTTGGCGTATTTTCTAGCAGCGCCATAGGCAAGCGCACTCAATCCAATGGCCAGAGTGTGAGAACTCATATGCCAACCATCCGCCAGTAATGCCATTGAGTTCAACCCATAGCCACACGCAATTTCAATCACCATCATGGCAGCGGAAATCCACATCACAATGCGAGTACCTTGCTCAGCCGAATGATTGGCCTGATCAAACACATGGTCGTGCACGTGATCATGCTGTTGCGTTTGGTGTGAAGTGCTTTGCATATAAATCCTATTGACCTTGTCTTGACAAGAACTGATACTGAAACCTGAGTATGATTACACCACAAGCAAAAGACTATCTTTTCAAGTGATGTGGAGAGGAAATTTCTAAGCCTCAAAAACTCTCAATTATTGATCCACCTCACAGGTTAATCCACCCCAGCAACTTCAAGGTCTTACAAGTTATTGGCGAAACAACCCCTTTTTTGACGGAATTTTGATGAAACCTCTTATACAAACACTCTTTGGAGCTGCTATAACCTTTTGCACACTTTGCGCCCTTGGCCAAGTGCAACCCGATATCAGTGCCTTGCTCGCCAGCCCAGTCAGGCTACCCGCTGACTTAGGAGCGGATGCATCACGAAAACCCGTTGAATTTTTAAATTTCACGCAGATAAAACCCGGCATGAAAGCTCTCGATATTGCAGCTGGTGGTGGCTACACCAGTCAATTGTTGGCTTTGGCTGTGGGAAGTCAAGGTCAAGTGTGGGCACAAAATACTAAACCATCTCTCAATCTCAAGGCTCGTCTAGACGCTCACCCCCAAACCAATTTGGCAGAAATTGTGAGCTCCTATGAAAATCCCTGTGGACCTCAGTTACCCCCCTTGGATCTCATCACCATTGTCTTGTCTTACCACGACATTGCCTTCACCAGCACCAACCGTGGCACCATGAACTCGCAACTCTATCAAGCCCTCAAACCAGGAGGACATCTGGTGATCGTGGATCATTCAGCAAAGGCAGGAACCGCCTTGCAAGACATCAAAACACTCCACAGAATCGATGAAATAGCGGTTATTCAAGAGATGTTGGCAGCCGGGTTCAAGCTCGAAGCTCAAACAGGTGACTGGAAAAATCCCAGAGACACCAAAGAAGAGCACTCGACTAAAATGACGACACCTTCGGACCGCTTTGCACTCAGGTTTGTCAAGCCCTGAGCAGTTGCGCTGCGCTTTATTCAATTTAGCACCTCAATCTTCTCTAGAGAATCAGCTCCCGCACCATCACTCTAGAGCCCATTGACGCTCATTCCCATGATCATTGCTCACACTTTATCCGAACTCCATGATGCCCTGAGAGACTCGAGGGCCAGAGTTTTCATCCCCACCATGGGTAACTTGCACGAAGGACACTTGCAGTTGATTCGACATGGCAAAGCCCTTTGTTCGAGCCCCAAAGACCTCACTGTGGCAAGCATCTTTGTCAACCGTTTGCAATTCGCCCCTCACGAAGACTTTGATCAGTACCCCAGAACATTTGAACATGATTGCGAATTGCTTCGTGCCAGAGGATGTGATGTCGTCTTTGCACCCAATGAAACGCTCATGTACCCTCAAGCGCAAACCTTCAAAGTGCACCCCCCTGCTGAGCTAGCCAATTTATGGGAAGGTCACTTTAGGCCAGGTTTTTTTGTCGGTGTTTGCACAGTGGTCATGAAGCTTTTTCACATGGTCAACCCGACAACAGCCATCTTTGGTAAAAAAGACTACCAGCAGTGGAAGGTTCTTCAACAAATGGTCCAGCAAATGGCCATGCCTATTGAGATAGTGGGTTTTCCGATTGAGAGATCGAAAGAAGGTCTGGCACTGAGCTCAAGGAATGGTTACTTGAATGAGGATCAAAAACGCCAAGCTTTGACACTCCAAGCGCAACTCAAAACAGTGGCCGAGTTCGTCAGATCTCAAACAAAGGACTTCAAAGCTCAGTGCCAACTAGGGATGAAAGCATTGAATGCGTCTGGCTGGAGAGTGGATTATCTGGCCGTTTGCCAGCAAAGCGATTTACTAGAAGTTGACCAGTGGAGTGAGGGCGATCTTGTCATCTTGGCAGCCGCCACCCTGGGCAGTACTCGACTGATAGATAACTTGGAAGTGCTGCGGAGTGAGCGTAGACAATAGGACTAAAAATAGGACTGAAACAGGGGTAGTGTCTCTACCCTGATCAGCATGGGAATTTTTTATCCGTTAATGCTTTTCTCAAGAATTGCTCGAAGCTCTTGGGTCACTTCTGGTTCAATGCCAAACCAGACCTTCCATGCCAAGGGTCCTTGGTGAAGCAACATCCCCAAGCCGTTAAGGGTTGGGTTTCCACGCAAGCGGGCTGCCTTGAGCAACTCGGTCTCCAAGGGCACATACACAATGTCACTGACCAATGCGTCTTTGCTTAAGTCTTGCAAATTTAAATCCAGTGCCCCCTGACCCACCATGCCTAGTGAGGTAGTGTTGACGAGCATGCGCGCCCCGCCCAACGCTTGATGTCGTTCTTCCCATGAGGTGGGAACAATACCAGACCCCAAATCAGAGGCAATCGCTTGTGCTTTTTCTAAACTGCGATTAACCAACCGAATTTCTTTTGCCCCCTCCTCTAGGAGTCCATAGCACACCGCACGCGCGCCCCCTCCTGCACCAATCACAGTGATGGGTCCTTCATCGGCTCGCCAATGGGGGAAACTCACTTTAACGTTTCGGATAAATCCGTGAGCGTCGTTGTTGCTACCGATGAGTGCCCCATCAGACCTCGCATGAATACAAGAGACTGCTCCTATCTTTTGGGCTGCGATGGAGACCTCATCCAAATAAGGAATCACCGCTTGCTTATGGGGAATAGTGACATTGACGCCTGAAAAACCCAAGGGGTGTAATCCCCTCAACGCCCCTTCCAAATTCTTAGGCTCAATGGCCAGCGGAATATAGCGACCAACTAGATTATTTTTCTCAAACCAATGGTTGTGCAACATGGGAGAACGAGAGTGCATGATGGGCCAACCAATGACGCCGGCGAGTAAAAAACGATCTACGTGACTCATAGCTTACTTTCTATCCTACGTTAAACACAACAAAATACATCGACTCACTCAACCCGCAAAATGACCCAACCAGATCAATCATCTTGCATTGAGTTTGGCGTGAAAGTGATCCCATGTTCTTTGAAATAAAACCTCGGTCCAAAGCTTTTCACGGCAAAGGGCCATCTCCTCAGACGTGAAATGATAGGGTTCACCCAGTTGCATGGCCATGCACTGGCGCTGTGCGTTTTCTTCCATATAACTGGCCAACACAAAGGCCTCGACAATGCTTTTACCCACCGTCACAGCACCATGGGACTTCAGCAAAGCCGCACTACGGTCACCCAAGGTCTGCGCCAAGCGATCTGCCATGGGCTTGTTGTTAATGGAGTTAGGTGAATCCAAAACGGGCATGGGGTAGAGCAATGAGCCCTGTGCAAAAACTGGTGCGTAAGGCTTACCCGTCATGCTCAGGTAAGTAGACCACTTGGGGTGTGCATGAACCACCGCACTCACATCACTTCTGGCCCTATAAATTCCTGCATGCAAGTGAAACTCCAATGGCGGTTTACCATTGCCTTCAATCAATTGGCCCTGCATATCGATGGTACAAATATCTTGAACCGTTAAACGACTTCTTTGACAAGAACCAATATTAATGAGCATTCGGTCATCGCTGAGCTTGATGCTGGCGTGACCGTTGTAATCAATGATATCGGCATGCTCGAGCATGCGAATGCAGTCAACGAGTTGCTGCTTGAGCGCTAAGGTATCTTGCATGATGGATGACTCTAAAAAATGTGTATTGTTAAAAAATAGATGTACTTAGTCAGTGTTCATTTACATAGGAACACTTCTGCAAAGAAGAGTACAGACCTCACCAACCCAGTTCGTTGCGAACTTGGGTTCGCCACAAGTCCCATGCCCTGAGGCCGGCACCTTGATTGACCTCATCGGCAAGCTCACCCTCCTTAGCTGACAAAGCGGCAATGGGTTGTCCTTGTGCGAGTGCCAAACTCATGTGCTGAATACGAGCATTGACCTCAGTGTAGACAGCCCTGAAGACTGCAGTTTGAAGTGTGGGGCCACAAGCAACGCTGCCGTGAGCGCGCATCATCACCACATCCCTTGGCCCCATTACTTGGGCGAGAGCTTCTCCCTTAGGAATGTCCCCCACCAACATGTCAGTTTCACCAAATTGCTCGCTGATATCAAAAACGGGAGGCTCTTTGGCCAAAAAGGCTGCGTTATGAAACATCGCTTGCATCTTGACACGAACCAAACCAAAAGGCACCACAGAGGGAGAGTGTGAATGCACGACTGAGCCAATGTCAGGTCTTGCTTTGTAGATTTCACTATGAATGTAACGCTCTAGAAAACTTTTCCGGCCTTGATCGTTGATCGCCACGCTATCCAAGTCGTACTCCAAAATATCTTCAGGAGTGACCAGTGCAGGAGGCTTGGAGCAAGACATGAAAAAACGATTGGGATTGGTCGGGTGTCTCATGGAGACATGTCCAAAACCGTCGACCACGCCTTGACCCGCCAAAATTCGACTCGCTGCAGCCAAGTCACGTAGCAACTCCACGGACAAGGAGTCGGAAGCTTTAGGGGATGTGCTCAAAATGTCACCTCTTGATTAAATGACGACAGAAGTCATGATACCTTTTGGAAAGATATCCTCGGGCGTGAAGGGCTTGTGAGAAATACCTTGTTGATGGCAATACGTTGACATCAGCTCCCAAGTGGGACGATTGGCCTCAATCCCGTATGGGAATGTGTCACCTTGCATCAAATCCCTCATCTTGCGAGCATAAGTGGCTAGCCAAGGCAAGGGATAGCGCGAAACGGCAGGGTCAAAGAGACGCTCTAAACTGCGTCTTTTCGATTCCTCGAATGCGTTATACATGTTGCGTGCCACCCAAGGATTGGCCTCTAAAACGGAACGCTTCATTGCAATGATGTGCATGATGGGCCAAACATGGGTTTTTGCGTAATACTCCTCTTCCATCTCCAAGTAGTTGGGCAGTAATCTCTCTACATCGGGATGGCCTTCTAGGAAACACGTGGGCGGCCTAGCAATGATGGCGCAATCAATCTCTCCACTGGCCAGCATTTCACTGAGTGATTTATCACTCACACGGGTCAAATTGACCCCTTGAGGCAATTCGATTTCAACTTTCTCCATGCGTCCAGGAGCATTAGCACCTGCTTGGTACCAATGCACGTCCGTCAACTTCACGCCCATATCGTTGTGCATCCAACCACGCATATACACCGCAGCAGAGTGTGCCCATTCTGGGGATCCAATTTTCTTGCCCTTCAGGTCTGCGATGGATTTGATACCACTTTTTTTGTTGACATAAAAAGAGCTGAACCTGAATAAGCGCGAACAAATCACAGGCAAACCAATGATGTCTGTGTCCTCTCGGGTTACCTGAGCACAAAATTTAGCAAAAGACAGTTCCGATAAATCAAACTCACGATTGGCTGTGAAACGCGCGAAACATTCGTGGTGTCCCAGTGTGAGCCAATTTAAGTCAATCCCTTCCGCTTTGACGGCGCCGGTCCTGAAATCGCGAAAATGGTCATAATCAGTTGTGGCAATGGTGAGTTTCAATTGAGACACTAGGGTTTACTCCAGGGTAAAAATAGACAAACAATTAAGAAATAACAAAGAAGAACAACACAATGCTTTTAGAAAAAAATAAGAGCACAGAACTTGTCGAGTCAATTGAATCGATAGAACTTATCGTGTGAAATTCAAGTCAAATTTTATCACCCCTTGGTCTAAGTAAAGCATCCTCTTAAAAAGCTCAAATCCTTGCTAGGAGCTTTCATTTAAGATTCATGTGCCAATCTTTACGAGTGTGCCCATTTGAGTTACGCTTGGGTATTGGAAGATTTTTAAAGTCTATTCTTTTTTTCCCCAACTCATTCCATTCAAAAATGTCCTTGCACACCCTCATGCACAAACCCCAAAAAACAAAAAAAAATGCGGCATTTTCCGCCCTCGCAATTGCCACCGCATTGGTTTGGAGCTTGGGTTCTTGGGCACAAAGTTATCCCACTAAACCCATTCGAATGGTCATTCCATTCACTCCGGGAGGGAGTACAGATATTTTGGCCAGAACCATTGGCCAAGAGTTGACCAAAGCATGGGGTCAGGCGGTGGTGCTAGACAATGTGGCTGGGGCTGGGGGCTCGATCGGTGCAGATCGGGTGGCCAAAGCCGCGCCTGATGGCTACACATTGCTCATGGGGCACATCGGCACCTTGGCGGTCACCCCCTCCTTGTATCCAAACTTGCCCTATGATCCCATCAAGAGCTTTACTCCCGTTGCCTGGGTAGCCAAGGTGCCCAATGTGTTGGCTGTTTTTCCAGGGGTTCCCGTAAATTCTGTCAAAGAACTGATTGACCTTGCCAAGTCCAAGCCCAACGGATTGAACTTTGGGTCCGGTGGCAACGGTAGTGCGGCACACTTGGCAATGGAGTTTTTTGACTTACAAGCACAAATCAATATGGTGCATGTCCCCTACCGTGGGACCATTCCTGCAGTGACCGATTTGGTGGCGGGTCAAGTCCAAGTGATTTTTACAGGCGCACCCGCCCTGAGCTCTTTCATCAAAAGTGGACAATTACGAGCCTTGGCTGTATCGAGTAAAGTCCGACTTCCTAGCCTACCAGACGTTCCCACGGTGGCCGAGAGTGGTCTCAAAGGCTTGGCCCGCTTTGAGGCCGACCAGTGGTATGGTATTGTGGCCCCCGCTGGCACACCCTTAGCCGTTGTGAATAAACTCAATGCACAAATCAATGAAGCGTTGAACTCGTCTGAGATCAAAAAACGATTCGAAAACGAAGGTGCCTTGGCAGCACCTACGACGCCTGAGGTTTTTGGCCAGTTAATTGTGAGTGAAATCGAGCGATGGCGTCCAGTGGTTCAAGCGTCAAAAATCAAACCCGATTAATTTGATTCATTCGACAACAACCTAATGATCTTTCGATCACTCTATACGAACCCCGGTTTCCTTGACCACTTTGGCCCATTTCACTAGTTCAGCGCGTAAATACTCATGCGCTTGAGCGGGTGAGCCACCAACGCCTTCAAAACCTACCGCATCGAGTTTACTCAAAAAGTCTGGGTTTTTGAGTACGGCGGCAGTTTGTTCATTCATTTTTTTGATGATCTCGACGGGTGTTTTTGCGGGGAAAAATAATCCAACCCAGGTGTAGTCAACAAAGCCCGGATAACCCGACTCTGACAAAGTAGGAACATCGGGCAGTGAGGTGTTTCGCTTGGCACTGGTCACGGCCAAGCCTCTCACTCGGCCACTTTTGACCAACTCGACACCAGCGGGTAGCGCCACACTGGCCAACTCCGTTTGTCCCGCCATGGCCGCTTGGAGCGCTGGAGTAGCGCCTTGGAAGGGAATGTGGGTTGCTTTAACTTTCGCCAAAACGTTGAGCAAATACTCCGCCGTCAAATGAGGGGTTGTACCCGCCCCAGCGGTACCAAAGTTCAGATGTCCCTCAGGGCCCATGGCCACGACTTCTTGGAGAGTTTTGGCTTTAAGTCCAGGATAGGACACCAATAAATTGGGACTTGATGCAACAATGCTTGCCACCACCAAGTCGCGCTCGGCGTCAAACCCAGGGTTTTTAAGGAGTGACTCATTCACCGCCAATGAACTGGTATTGACCAACACGGTGTAACCATCTGGAGGAGCTTTGGCCACAGTTAAACTGGCGATGTTGCCGCCTGCACCTGCCTTATTTTCAATCACCACAGCTTGGGCAAATGCCTCACCAAGCTTTTGACCTAAAAGCCTGGCAATGATGTCGGCAGGCCCCCCGGGGGCAAAGGCGACGATGAATTTAATGGGTTTGGTGGGGTAACTCAGAGCAGGATTGGATGCTGAGTTGTTTTGAGCAAAAGTAAAACTTGATAGCAATCCCAATGGCAGCACCAATAAGGCTGATTTGATGAACTGATATTTGCTCAACATCGTCAAAATTTTCATGAAATCAACCTCAGGTGTATACAGTCAAAAATAACCAAAAAAATACAACAAACGATTATCGTGATTCTGTCTGAGTCCAATCGGGGCGTAACTTCACCTGCTCAAGAACATAGTGTGCCATCTCCTTGCGAGTTGTCACCCACACATCGTCTCGTTTGAGAACTCGGGCCATGATTTCATCAAACACCCATGCTCCAGAGGGACGTCCAAACACATGGGTGTGTGCCGTCACATCCAACATCAACGGACAATTCTCACGCTCTGTCATCGCACTCAATGTATCCTCGAAGGCCTCTAGCATATGTCTGGGCGCATTTCCATAGCGAACGGTGGTGGGCAAATCATTCACATCCATCGTCAATGGAATACAAACGATGGGGTGACCGTCAAATTCTTGGATGTAGGGACGATCATCGTCGTTGCAATCGCCGTGATGCAAATAACCTCGCTTGGCCAATAACCTGGGAGAAATCAAGCTACCTGTACCGCGAGGGCTGATCCAGCCACAAGGCTCTACACCAGAAACACTGGTGAGGAGTTGATGATTTTTTTCAATATTGGCAACCTCTCCGGCTTCGTCAAAATAAACTGGAATAACGTCCATACCCCAAGAATGATTGACAATTTCATGGCCTCGCTCATGAATAGACCTCACAGCATGGGGAGCAATTTCACCCAAAACACCATTGACCATGACGCTGGTTTTGACTCCCCGTCGGTCGGCAAAATTCAATAACCTCTCAATCCCACGATTAGCCCCAAATGAAGCCCAAGAATGGGCATTGGTATCAAAAAATCCAGGCTTCAAGACGTTACCCATGGGCCCAATGCCCGGGGCTTGACCATGAGACCAAGCCTCAAAAGCGATATTAAAAATGATGGCCACGCGTTGACCCTGGGGCCAGCGAAATTGGTCGTTGAGTCGAATGGTTTTTTGATCACTCATGGCGGCAAGAATAAATATTTGAAAGCGTTACCCCTCAGGGCGTCGACGCATTAAAGGAAAAAGAAAGAGGTGCACATTGTCATAGCTCAAGTGCAAACTATCACTTAAGCACAGGACTGGATTGTGACACAAGAGCTTGACTCTATAAGGAGCCACCAATGGCTCGAGAAGGTCAACAGAGGTAAATTGGATTTTGACTAAAGAGAATCTGCCAAATTCAATTGAGAGGCAGATCACAAGCGGGTTACGTTTTTCAAAACCTCATTTTTATCCGCCAACAACACCTCATTAAAAGCAGTAGAAAAATCTCGGCCACAGCGCATCAGCAGTCTTGCAGGTATTCCACTTGAGTAGTGCAAATCGTATCGGCTAAAAATGTAGGACAAAGTAGGAGAGACTTCAGGCTCGAGGAGCAAGAAGGGGATTTTTTGCTGCGCTCTCTCCATTACCTCTTTCATCTCATTGACCCTACCTGGGTCATTGGCAAAAGCCCGGCCAATGAAAGAGATGGTTTTTTTCTGGGTGTCTAAGCGTGTCCAGAAAGGGTAGTTAACTCCACGGGACGTATAAATCTCTCCAGACTTTTCGATTCTCGCATCGACCTTATTTTTATTGTAGTAATCCACAATCGTGTCAGAGTTGATGTCAACAGACTTCAAGACCATAATTTTGGTGTCATTGGCCTGACTGCGAGTTTCTTCACAAAGGTCAATGATCATGGAGACCATACGCGGCACATCGTCTCGGTGAATATGAATTTTAAGTAATAAATTGGAAAGTACGATCATTACATCATCAAATACACTGGGGCTCACCCGTATTTCTGTGGGGGTGGACTGCATCGGAGGCTCTTTATAACCCCGATCGGTTTTAGGCATGATGTACTGACTGTAATGAATTTGGTCTTCGATCAAACTCTCAAGCTTGACGTTGAAAAAATAATGTTTGATCTCTCTTTGATCACACACGGCCTCATAAAACCGTGTGATGATGTTCTTGAGATTGGGAATTCCCCCATATTTTTTCATCAAATTGAGCATTGACTTTTTCTCCCCGTTTTTTATTGGAATACTTGAACAACTGGGTACTTAAAGTGAAGACTTACTGCAAGAAAAGGCCTTGCATTGACCACAATTCATATTATGACAACTATGACATAATTCACTCTGGCTGTAAATAGAACATTCACTTTGTTACGGTTTGAACTGGTCAAATTCTCATATGAGGTGGCAACACTTACACTTTGAGTTTTGAAATAGGCAATTTTTAGATAATCCTTTGACCATAGTCAAATTAGTCTCGTCAGATTTACACACGATTACGAGGATTCACCTCAGTTTCTTGCTTTACCTCCTTCGTCATTGACCCCAACCCCCTTAGAGAGTGACATTAATTTGAGAATCGATGAATCCCCCAATTTTCGAATCGCTTTGATCCACGCCACTCCTTTGGCGATGGATCCAATCGCGCAAGCTTTTTCCAAACACGCCCCAAGCGCAGAGGTATTTCATCTTCTCGAAGATAGCCTATCCAAGGACCACGCCAAAAATGGCGTCCTCACACCTCAAATGATGGAGCGCTTTGATCACCTAGCCCGCTACGCGTGGCTAACCCAAGCTGACGGAATTTTATTCACCTGCTCAGCCTTTGGGGCTGCCATAGATGCCTGTGCCAACAAAACACAAAAACCCGTGTTAAAACCCAACCAAGCCATGTTCGAGCAAGCCTTGATGACACATCCTCGGGAGTCGATCTTGCATGTGGGCTTGGTGGCCACTTTTGAGCCCTCTATTGCATCCATGAGTGAGGAGTTTTTAAGATTATCCGAATCCTTGGGCTTAAAAACTCAGGTTCATCCTTATTTTGTCCCAGAAGCCATGAAAGACTTGGCCAATGGCGATGATGATTTGCACCATCAAAAAGTATCCCTCGCCATGCCCGCACTCGAGCACTGCGATGTGATCATGCTGGCCCAGTTCTCTATGGCAGCGGCAAAAGATTCATGTCAAGCCACCACCTCCGTTCCTGTCTTAACCAGCCCAGATTGCGCCGCATTGGAGATGATGAAGCGCTTGGCTCAAACAACCAACCACACCCACGATGACCCCAAGATTTAAACTCCCAGAGCTCGAGCGTTTCATACAAGAGGCCATGATGGCTCTTGGATTTCCAAAAAAAGATAGTCTCGTCATTGCTCAACTGATGGCACAAGCCGATATGCAAGGCTCCGATGGGCACGGCATATTTCGTCTAGCCCCCTATGCCAAACGAATAAAAGGGGGGGCCATTAACCTTCATCCCGAAATTAAAATCGTCAAAGATAAGCCCGCCATGGCTTTGATTGATGGGGACAATGGGATGGGGCACTTGGTAATGAAATACGCAACCGAGTTGGCCATCGAAAAAGCCAAGAAAACTGGTATCGCATGGGTTGGCTCGCAGTACAGTAACCATGCAGGACCAGCCTCCCTTTATGCCAAAATGGCGCTTGAACACGATCTTTTAGGCCTGTACTTTGCGGTGGGCAATGCAAATCACCTGCCCCCCTGGGGAGGCCTAGATATGCTGCTCTCCACCAATCCTATCGCCGCAGCCATCCCCACGCTCAACGAAATACCGATTGTTTTGGACATGGCTACAACCGTTGCGGCTTATGGCAAAGTAAAAGCCAAAGCACAAAACGGAGAAATGATGCCCGAGGGTTGGATGGTCGACCAAGAAGGTAAGCCGTTACTCGATCCCACTCAAAGCGACAAAGGCTTTTTGCTCCCTATCGGTGGTTACAAGGGATATGGCTTATCTATGATTGTGGGTATTTTGGCCGGCACATTGAATGGTGCTGCCATGGGACGAGATGTGATTGATTTCAACAAAGATGCCACCAGTGTCACCAATACTGGGCAAGCAGTGGTCATGATCGACCCTGATGCTTTTGGTGACATTCATGAATTCAAGCGGCAAATTGATCGTTTGATACAAGACATCAAAGCCAGTCGGAAAATGCCAGGCGTTGAACAAATTTGGCTCCCTGGTGAACAAAGCCATTTAAAAAAACAAATCAATTTGCGAGACGGTGTGGCGCTTTCAAAAGGTCTAACGGATCAACTCGCTTTATTGGCCGATGAATTGCACATCTCCCCTTTGGTCGCCGCGTGATTCGACCCAAGCAACTAAACTTGTTTACAACTCAAAATTTATGATTCAAAGACGAACACTTTTACAAACGGCCACTCTGCTTGGACTTGGCGCCAGTTCCAGTGCCAACTTAACTTTAGCCCAATCGGCTTACCCAAACAAACCCATCAAGGTGATCGTTCCCCTGGCTCCAGGGAGTGCCGTGGACAATGCAGCACGCATTGTGATGCAAAAAATTTCACAAAATACAGGACTTGGAATCGCCATTGAGAATCAAGCTGGTGCCTCTGGGCTCATTGGAGCGGACAAAGTGGCGAAGTCAGCTCCCGATGGATATGTCCTTGGTGGATTCAACGACAGCATCATGACCATGCTCCCCAACTTGCAAAGCAAAATGCCTTGGGATATTCAAAAAGACTTTGAGCCAATCTCCTTGGTGGCTACCGTGGAATGGGGCTTGGTGGTGGATGCAGATTCGGGCTTCAAATCGGCACAAGATTTAATTCAAGCCGCCAAGCTCTCACCTGGAAAGATTAATTATGGATCCGGGGGAAATGGAAGCCCTCAACATATCGCCATGGCACTATTTGCAGCCCAGTCAGGCATCAAACTCACTCACGTTCCTTACAAAGGGGCTACCCAAGCAGCCGTGGGCTTGGCTGGCAAGGAAGTGAACGTGTGTTTCCAAGGCATTGCCACGGTCAACTCACTCATCAAGGGCGGCAAACTCAAGCTCATCGGAGTCTCTACCCCCAAGCGAATGGCTCAGTTTCCTGACGTGCCTACTATTTCAGAGTCAGGTTTACCTAATTTTGAATTTAACTCTTGGTATGCCATGATGGCACCCGCAGGGACACCAAAGCCTGTGGTCCAGCGTTTTTATAAAGAAGTACTAAAAGCTCTTTCAGACGAGTCTGTTAAGGAGCAACTCATTGCTCAAGGTCTAACCCCTAGGGGGACCTCCCCTGAAGAATTAACTCTGTTGCTTTCCTCTCAGCTTACAAAATATGAAAAGCTCATTCGCCAAGCCGGAATCACAGCAGACTGAATTTGATAATTCCTTCGCTCAGATGCCCAACAATCACTACAGTCCCAATCAAGACCAGAGATGCGTTTAGGCCATTTTTAGGTAATAATCCAATACCTTAATTTTCCTTGACTTCTATCATGATCACATCCCCAAGCGGCCTACAGTATCTAGACACTCATATTGGCGAGGGCGATATAGCCCAGGCAGAACAAGAGGTGAGTGTTCACTACACAGGCTGGCTTTATGAAAACGAGCAAGCGGGTGAGAAGTTTGACTCTAGCTTTGATCGTCACGCTCCCATCGAATTCTTCTTGGGTGAAGGCATGGTGATCAAAGGCTGGGATGAGGGAATACAAGGAATGCGTGTGGGCGGCAAGCGAACTCTAATCATTCCACCTGAATTGGCATACGGCGCTAGGGGTGCGGGTGGGGTTATTCCACCCAATGCCACCCTCAAATTTGATGTCGAGCTGGTGGAAATCCTCTAAAAGTGACGGATTGACGCTACCGTCAACCAATTTTTTGACTTCACCATAAAAGCATACGATCGATTGGGCTATTGGGCTCGATGGCCATTAGATTGACTGATTAGATAGACTGCACAACTTTTGTGCAGTCTATAGCCTTAGTCTGCGCCAGACTCAGGCTAACCCTATACACAGTTCTATCGGCAACCGAGTAGACTTTAAATCGCTCTAGATTTGAGTTGGGAGAATGGGCCTGGGTACAAAATCCATCGCCACAGTATCAAGTCCCAGTTTTTTTATACCTCATCCATTTTTCTCTACCCCCATCAAGCTCAGTGTTGATCAAGTCCGAATGCATACCATTTTAGATTCCATCATTCCATGGCGCATTGCAGCAGGGCTGATATTGTTGGCCTGCCCATGGCTAGCCATGGGTCAAGAAACCGCCAAATACCCATCCAAACCCATACACATGGTGGTGCCTTTCACAGCAAGTGGCCCCACCGATACCATGGCACGTGTTTTGGCGCAAAAG
>Ga0007809_10000094_pt1 | contig 34118 bp, 28 predicted proteins | sample CryBogCBE02Aug07_FD_60383 | JGI IMG/M metagenome (GOLD analysis project Ga0007809, IMG submission 60383) | Freshwater microbial communities from Crystal Bog, Wisconsin, USA - CBE02Aug07 | ecosystem: Environmental > Aquatic > Freshwater > Lake | place: Crystal Bog, Wisconsin, USA | collected...
CACTTTTGGACTTGGTGTTAATGTGCCGATCGCCTCTGCTAATGGAAGTGAATCCCTCATCGCAGTTGTGGACAACAAGTTGGTTAACCTGCGTATGCCCTACCCGTTAGGATTTTTCACTAAGAACGTTGATGGGCGTATAGATGACCCTAAGGCCGGTTGGAAGGGTCGGGGCTTATGGAGCACAACTGGCACAAGAGCTAGTTTTCACAACGAGGGCGGAGTAGATAACTACCCCAAAGTTTATAAAGTGCAGATGAGACCTAACCCACTCGCGAACTAATCGATCAAAATAACTTAGTTAACATTGAAGCCAGTAGAGAGTTAAATCTTTACTGGCTTTTTTGTATGTGAATCAGCTAAACCTGTAGTTAAAAAAAGACCGCTAAGAAGTCATCCCTAGCGGTCCTTAATCTGCATATGGTGGAGCTGGGGGGATTTGAACCCCCGTCCACAAGCCTTTTTCACCCAGTTCTACATGTTTAGCCGTCTGATTTGTTTCTCATCCAATATGTCGCGCAGCAGCACGCTACATCTCAGACCAGTACCCTATTTTCTCGTTCAACAACAAGGTACCCGTCGTTGAACCAGCCGATAAAAATTCCCTTACAGCCTGGAAGTCTTGCGACCCCCTTGCCCAGCCTATCGGCCTGCTGTTGTAAGGCTCACCGGATTAAGCGGCGAGTGCGAAACGTTCGTCGTTTGCAGTTAGTTTTTTTCTGCTGTTTTACGAGGTAACAGAACCTCGACATGCCCTGCAGCGCGTCCGAACCCATGTCGAAACCAATGCAGCCCCAATGTTACTATTCTACGACTTCGGCAACCATTTGACTATCTCAAGCGGAGAATAAATATTTAGATCCGCCCCCCACTGATCAATGTCAGCTTTATCACCAAGGTAGCCATACCCTGCAGCAATTGTTTTAACACCAGCAGCTTTACCGGCAACAATGTCGCGTTCGTCGTCCCCAATATAAACACACTCCTGTGGACTAAATCCCATCCTTCTCATGGCCTCGAAAATCGGTTCAGGATGGGGTTTAGCGTGCGGTGTTGTATCACCAGATATAACTGTCTTGGCCTTTGATAGTAAAGGAATTTTGCCAACAATAGGGTTGGTGAAACGCTCACTCTTATTGGTCACGATTCCCCATTCAAGTCCTCTTAAATTCAACTGATCTATTAACTCGCTTACACCATCAAAGGGAGCAGTATGAACAACCAAGTTATCCTCATAATTGCGAAAAAATGCCTCTCTAAGATCCATGAACTCTGGATGATCTGGCTCCATTTGAAAAGCAATTTTCAGCATCCCTCTCGCCCCTGTACCCGTGTGGGGTCGGTACAACGAAAGGCCCAAAGGAGCAAGTCCTTTGTCAATCCTAAGTTGATCAGCTGCAGCGCCAAGGTCCGGTGCGCTATCAATCAACGTTCCGTCTAAATCGAATAATACTGCTCTAATGTTACTTAACATTTATTTAATCTCTAGATGTTTTTAGACAGGTTTTTGTAAAGCCAGGAAATAATTCACTTTGGTTCCAGAGCCTAACCAATACCTTTGAGTGATTGGATTAAAGTGCATACCTGTTAGATTAACTGCGCTAAGACCAGCCGATTCAGCCAAAGATAATAACTCACTCGGGGTTATAAATTTAGCATATTCATGAGTGCCCCTTGGCAACATATTGAGCACATACTCAGCTCCAACAATCGCCATCAAAAAAGACTGCAGGTTCCTATTGATGGTTGAGCAAAATACCCACCCACCCGGTTTAACAAGTTTTGCACACGCAGCAACCACTAGCGAGGGGTCTGGGACGTGCTCTAGCATTTCCATACACGTCACAATGTCATAAATCTCTGGTCTTTGCTCTGCCAAACTCTCTGCGGAGCACTCCAAATACTCTAGAGACTGTACCTGTGCTTCAAGTGCATGCAATTTAGCTACTTTCAAGGCCTTTTGAGATAAATCTATCCCAGTTACTTGTGCGCCATTTAGAGCCAATGATTCACTGAGAATTCCACCACCACAGCCAATGTCGACTATCTTCTTGCCCTCAATCGGTACGTGAGACCTTATCCAATCTAACCTAAGGGGGTTAATTGCGTGAAGTGGTTTGAACTCGCTATCCTTATCCCACCAACGATGCGCCAACTGAGAGAATTTTTCAATCTCAGCGGAATCTACGTTTAAAGTTTTATTCATTTGAAAACCCATAAATATAAAGTAACTTCTTAACTTTATATGAAAACCAAATATTTTGTTTCCCAAAAAATAAATCCCGCTTAAAGCGGGATTTATTCAGACCTAAAGTAGGCTTTGGACTGTATTCAAATTATTTTGAACGTGTTCCAACAACCTCGATCTCAACACGGCGATTCTTTGAACGACCATCTGCTGTTTTGTTATCAGCAACAGGCTGGCTCTCGCCTTTACCTTCAGTGTAAACACGATTTTTCTCGATACCTTTACTTACCAAGTAAGCTTTCACTGCGTCTGCACGACGAACTGAAAGCTTTTGGTTGTAAGCTGCTGATCCTACTGAGTCAGTGTGACCTACTGCAATGATCACTTCCAAATTAATGGCTTTGATCTTTGCAACTAAATCATCCAACTTTGCTTTGCCTTCAGGCTTTAAAACGGACTTATCAAAGTCAAAGAAGGCGTCTGCAGCGTAACTTACTTTAGAAGCTGCAGCTGGTTGAGGAGCTGGTGCTGGAGGTGCGGCCTTGGCAACTGGTGCGGCCACAGGAGGAGCCACGGGCGCAGGCGCAGCCTTTTGGACAACGATAGCACCATCGCAACCAGGAGCTGCAGAGGCAGGAGTCCATGCAGAACTGCGGACGCATTCGCCAGAAGAGTTTTTCCAAACTTCTCCACTTGAATTTTTCCAGTTGTTAATGTCTTGTGCGCTAACGGTTGATGCTAGTGCGGATGCGGCAACACAAAGTGCCAAAAGTTTCAAATTCCTCATATATCTCCCTAGAGGCTAAAAAAAGCAGTACTACTGCGAATTGGCGAGACTTCTTATGTATCTCGTACAGCTATCATTGTGCCATATCCTGAAAAATTAACTAAATCAGTGTGATTAAGTAATTGACCTAACGTAGGTTTTTTAGGACTTTAAAACTGGAAATTACCTAGTGCCCTCCTCTCAACATGACTAAAAAGGCTTAAAACGGCTCAAATTGCATAATTTCTTTGGTGTTGCTTGAGCGATACAAGTGAAATACTGTCCGTCTAGCCCTAAAATGGTCGGTTTATCCAATCATAGATCGGCTTTCTAAATGACCCAGTTTGCTAAAGAAACTTTGCCCATCAGCTTAGAGGAGGAGATGAGGCGCAGTTATCTCGATTACGCAATGAGCGTAATTGTTGGAAGAGCCCTCCCAGACGCGAGAGATGGACTTAAACCGGTACACCGCAGAGTTTTATTTGCGATGCACGAGTTAAATAATGATTGGAACCGTCCGTACAAGAAATCAGCTCGTATTGTTGGGGACGTAATTGGTAAATATCACCCTCACGGCGACAGCGCTGTATACGACACCATAGTGCGCATGGCCCAAGACTTCTCTCTTAGGCATATGTTAGTGGACGGTCAAGGAAATTTTGGTTCCGTTGACGGCGACAATGCCGCCGCGATGAGATATACGGAAATTCGTTTGGCCAAAATCGCTCACGAGATGCTTGCCGACATTGATAAAGAAACTGTTGATTTCGGCCCGAATTATGATGGAAGTGAAAAAGAGCCACTCGTTTTACCCAGCAAAATACCCAATCTTTTGGTCAATGGGTCCTCTGGCATTGCGGTCGGTATGGCCACCAATATCCCACCTCATAATCTAAATGAAGTCGTCGACGCCTGCCTTCACTTGTTGCGCAATCCCGGCGCCAGCATCGACGAATTAATGGAAATCATCCCTGCACCTGATTTTCCGACCTCTGGAATTATTTATGGCGTACAGGGCGTAAAAGAAGGGTATAGAACTGGTCGCGGTCGCATTATCATGCGTGCGAAATGTCATTTCGAAGATATCGATAAGGGACAACGTCAAGCAATTATTGTTGATGAGATCCCTTACCAGGTTAATAAAAAGACACTTCTGGAGAGAATTGCTGAACTCGTTAATGAGAAAAAGATAGAAGGAATCAGCCACCTCCAAGACGAATCTGACAAGTCTGGGATGCGTGTGGTGATTGAGCTCAAGCGCGGCGAGGTACCTGAAGTTGTCCTTAACAACCTTTACAAACTAACCCAACTTCAAGACACCTTTGGTATGAATATGGTTGCCCTGCTTGATGGACAACCCAAACTTTGCAACCTCAAAGATTTAATTGACATTTTCTTACAGCACAGACGCGAGGTTGTAACGCGTCGTACTGTTTTCAATCTTAGAAAAGCAAGGGACCGGGGTCACGTCTTAGAGGGTCTAGCAGTTGCGCTGGCCAATATAGATGAATTTATATCTATCATCCGAGCCGCGCCAACTCCCCCAGTTGCCAAGTCTGAATTAATGAGCAGAAGTTGGGACAGTGGAATCGTAAGAGAGATGTTAACCCGCACCCGTGAAGACGGTGCAACCATTAATGCAAACGATTACAGACCCGATGGACTTCAAAGAGACTGGGGCATGGGACAAGACGGCCTTTACAGACTTAGTGAAACCCAGGCCCAAGAAATCTTGCAAATGCGCTTGCAACGTTTAACTGGACTTGAGCAGGACAAAATCATTAATGAGTACAAAGAGGTGATGGCAGAGATAGACGACTTGCTCGACATCCTTGCTAAGTCCGAGAGAGTGTCGACAATCATTGGGGATGAGCTCGGAGCAGTTAAGGAGGAGTTTGGTCAAACCAAACAAGGAGCCCGTCGCAGTCAAATTGAGATGAATGCTCAAGACCTGGCAACCGAAGACCTCATTACACCTACAGACATGGTAGTCACCCTATCACACTCTGGATATATCAAGAGTCAACCACTCTCAGAATACCGGGCGATCAAACGTGGTGGTCGGGGCAAGCAAGCCACGGTCACCAAAGAAGATGATTGGATAGAACAGCTCTTTGTTGCAAACACCCACGATTGGCTCCTTTGCTTCTCTAACCGCGGCCGTATGTATTGGCTCAAAGTTTGGGAAGTACCCGCGGGCTCAAGAGGTTCTAGAGGAAGACCTATTGTTAATATGTTCCCCCTTGGTGAGGGTGAGAAAATCAATGTGGTTTTGGCACTGACAGGCAACTTCAGAAGCTTTCCTGCCGACAATTATGTTTTCATGGGAACCTCCATGGGGACAGTAAAAAAGACATCTCTAAATGATTTCTCAAATCCTAGAAAAGCCGGCATTATCGCGGTAGATTTAGATGAAGGTGATTTCCTCATCGGTGCTGCATTAACAGACGGCAAGTGCGATGTCATGCTCTTCAGTGACGGAGGCAAGGCAGTTCGTTTTGATGAAAACGATGTTCGCCCAATGGGACGAAATGCACGTGGCGTCAGAGGCATGATGCTTGATGATGCTCAACACGTGATTGCGATGCTAGTTGCACAAGATGAAGATCAAAGCGTGCTTACAGCAACTGAGAATGGATATGGCAAACGCACGTCAATTGCAGAATACACTCGCCACGGGCGGGGTACAAAAGGCATGATTGCAATACAACAATCTGAGCGAAACGGCAAAGTAGTCGCAGCAACACTTGTACACGCGAAAGATGAGATCATGCTCATCAGTGATAGAGGCGTACTCATCCGGACAAGAGTCTCTGAAATACGTGAGATGGGGCGTGCAACACAAGGGGTCATTTTGATCGGACTTGATGAAGGTTCAAAATTAAGTGGTGTCCAAAGGATCGCAGAAAATGACGCACAAAACTCCGAGGAAACAAACGAATTAAATGCTGAGTCCCAGTCTGATATTTCACTTGATAACCTTCAAGATGACTCAAAAGGTACGGACGAAGACTTAACAAAGCCTTAAGGTACTAATAGCAAGATGCGTCGAAAACTCTAAGACGCATCTTTTCTTTTTAAAACATTTCTGCCAGGATATTTGTACTATAGATAGTGCTTTTAATGTAAGAAATAAATTTTAGATCGCATATGACTCGCCCCTTTAACTTCTCCGCTGGCCCGGCCATCATGCCAGAGGAAGTACTGAGAATTGCAGCTGCTGAGATGCTTGATTGGCACGGCTCAGGCATGGGTGTGATGGAGATGAGCCACAGAGGATCTGAATTCATCTCCATATATGAAAATGCAGAAAAGGATTTCAAAGACTTACTCAGCATTCCGAAAGAATTTAAAGTGCTTTTTCTTCAAGGCGGTGGAATTGGCGAGAACGCGATTGTTCCTCTTAATCTCTCACGAAGCGGGGTAGTAGATTTTGTATTGAGTGGTAGTTGGAGTCAAAAATCTTTCAAAGAGGCCTCTAAATATACAAAAACAAATTTAGCCGCATCCAGTGAGCAAGATGGGTTTACCTACCTGCCTTCGGCATCGACTTGGCAACTAAGTGACTCTGCTAGCTACCTCCACTTGTGTACCAACGAGACCATACACGGCGTTGAGTGTCACCAACTTCCTGATTTAAAGAGTATGGGTTCCAAATCCGAACTCGTTATAGACTTCTCCTCTCACGTTCTTTCTAGAAAAGTTGACTGGACAAAGCTTGGTTGTGCCTTTGCTGGAGCTCAAAAAAATATTGGTCCTGCTGGTCTAACTATTGTCGTCATCAGAGAGGATTTATTGGGTCAAGCCTTAGATATATGCCCAAGTGCATTTAACTATAAATTGATTTCAGATGCAGACTCGATGTACAACACACCTCCCACCTATGCAATATACATTGCAGGTCTGACTCTACAGTGGTTAAAGAAACAAGAGGAACAAGGACTAAAAGGTTTGGACGCCATTGAGCTACGCAACAAAACAAAGGCTGATTTGCTCTATAACTACTTGGATCAGTCTGAACTTTATACAAACAAAGTGAACCCGGACGATCGCTCCCGTATGAACATTCCTTTCTTTTTGAAAGATGAGTCTTTAAATGCCGCATTTTTGAGTGGGGCTAAAGATCATGGTCTTCTTCAACTTAAAGGCCATAAATCGGTAGGCGGAATGCGTGCAAGCATCTACAACGCTATGCCAATCAAAGGTGTTCAGAACTTGATTGAGTACTTAAAAGAATTTGAAAAATCCCGAACCTGAGCTAATTACACAACCTACTTTCGCTCTGTGTTGGCTTTGGTATTAACAGAAGCATTTGCAGTAGCTACCCTAAACCTTAGAACCTAAGGATATGGATTATTTAGATTGCCAGTTAATTTCCCTACAATGCAGTTGTCTCCCTCAAGTCTAAGGTTTATTTATTTATGGAAACCAGCAAGTCCCCAACTGAAAAGCCTACAAACGGCGAAAACGGATTGACTTCTCTTCGCATTCAAATTGACTCGCTTGATCGGCAGATTCTTGAATTGCTCAATGAAAGAGCGAGAGTCGCGGAAAAAGTGGGGGAGATCAAGCGAGCTGAAGGGTCCCCCTTCTTTAGACCTGACAGAGTTGCTCAAGTCATCCAAAAAATGGAACTCTCGAATAAAGGGCCGTTACAAAATAAGCATGTTGCAAGCATTTGGCTAGAAATCACATCGGCTTGCTTGGCACTTGAAGCACCTCAACGAGTTGCTGTTCTAGGACCAGAGGGAACTTTTTGTGAACAAGCAGCAATTGAATATTTTGGCAGTTCTGCAGAGCTTATCTACTGCTCCAACTTTGATGAAGTCTTTCACGCAACTTCTGCGGGCACTGCACAATTTGGCGTAGTTGGAGTGGAAAACTCCACCGAAGGCGTAGTTGCTCGATCCCTTGATTTGTTTCTCCGCTCACCAGTGCATGTCATTGGTGAGGTAAGTTTACTGATCAGACATAACCTCATGCGCCAAACCCCTAATTTAGAAGGTATTGAGGTTGTGCTTGCTCACCCTCAAGCTCTAGCTCAATGTCAAGGTTGGCTAAACCAACACCTACCAAACGCGGAGAGAAGAGCTGTGTCAAGTAATGCCGAGGGCGCAAGACTTGCATCCACAAATCCAGCATGGGCAGGTCTAGCAAGCGAACGAGCAGCGGCCCAGTTTGGCTTGCACATTGTGGCTCATGCCATTCAAGACGAAGCATACAACCGAACTCGTTTCTCAATCATCTGCCTACCCCAAACACTAAATACCCCCCCTTCATCCGGCAAAGATTGCACCAGTTTAGTAGTCTCTGTGCCCAACAGACCAGGGGCTGTTCATGACCTTTTGGTTCCCCTGAAAAACAACGGGGTATCGATGACTCGTTTTGAGTCAAGACCTGCAAAATCCGGTCAATGGGAATATTTCTTTTATATCGATATTCAAGGACATGTAAGTGAAACTCACGTACAAAAGGCTCTTGAGGATCTAAAACGACTTTGCGCTTTTTATAAAGTTTTAGGCTCTTACCCAGTTAACGATTAATCGGCAAATTGATAAAGTGTGATAGTTTTCCAATCCCCCAGCTTATTCAAAAAAATTAAATCAGTCAGTTGTTTATGTTCAAAAAATTAGGACTCATTGGATGCGGCCTTATGGGGGGCTCTTTTGCTCTTGCACTAAGGCAAGCAAATTTAGTGAGCCGTATCGTTGGCTACGGACATCATGAGAGTAGTCTTATCATTGCAAAAGAGTTGGGCGCTATAGATGAAATATCTTTAAACTTAGAGCAAACTGTAAAAGGCGCTGATTTGATCTTGATAGCTATTCCAGTCAACTCAATCGCTCAATGCCTTGAGGAGATAAAAGATTCAATTGAACCCAATGCATTACTGATGGATGTAGGCTCAACAAAATTAGATATTACATCCAAAGCAAAGAATTTCTTAGGCTCCAAACTTTCTCAATTTGTCCCAACACATCCCATTGCAGGAAAAGAAGTCTCAGGAATTCAACACGCTAGTGCTGATCTCTTTGTTAATCGCCCTTTGATCATCACTCCGCTTGCTCAAACCTCGCATGAACTCATTGAGCGTGCTAAAGAGATTTGGAGTGCAATTGGATCTAAAGTTCATTTAATGACAGCAAATGATCACGACAAAGCTTTTGCCGCAGTTAGCCACTTACCTCATTTAATTGCATTCGCATTTATGAACGGTCTAAATGAACAGCAAGATCACGATAAATTTTTATCAATTGCTGGGCCTGGTTTCAGAGACTTTTCAAGAATTGCCGGCGGTGACCCAAAGGTTTGGAGTGACATTTTCTTTGCAAATAAGGAAAACTTAATTCAGCAACTCAGTTTGTTCAAGTCTTCCCTGCAATTTCTTGAGCAATCCATTGAACGATCGGACTCTCAGACTTTATTTGAATCTATAGAAAAATCTAGACAAAGTCGTATAAATTGGTCTATCAATGAATAGCTAGTCTAAGATTTTTCGCCAAGTCTTGTTCAACAATCGCACCTAAACATAAATTTATAGTATGTACTCCATTCCCTTTTTGGACATTCCCAACCTTCAGTCTGCTCAAGGGGTTGTTCAGTTGCCTGGTTCTAAGAGCATCTCCAACCGTGTTTTACTGCTAGCCGCACTAAGTAAGGGAAATACACTTATACGGGGGCTACTGAACTCAGATGACACCTCAGTAATGTTGAGTGCTTTGAAAGAGATGGGGTGCAAAATATCTGAGTCTAAAGACGGATTAACGATTGCAGGAATTCCTGAGACTTTAGTTTCGAATAGTGCAAAAAATCCACTTGATTTATTTCTAGGCAACGCTGGAACTGCAATGCGGCCCTTAACTGCCGCATTAGCCGTTATGGGCGTGAATGCAAAAGTACACGGAGTACCTCGCATGCATGAGCGCCCCATCGGAGATCTAGTGGATGCATTGAGAGCAATTGGGTGTTCTATAGATTACCTGGAAAAAGAAGGATTCCCTCCTCTTAAATTAAATCCAAGAAATGCCGAGCAAGAACTCGCTTTTGTTGAACTCATAAAAAAACCAATACCCGTTCGAGGGGATGTATCCAGTCAATTTTTGACCGCTCTGCTTTTGGCTTTACCGATGGCTACATCAGGTGATATCTCTATTGAAGTGGTTGGGGATTTAATCTCAAAACCCTACATTGAAATTACCCTCAAAATGATGCAGCAATTTGGGCTAACTGTGCTTAAAAACGGTTTCAAAAGATTTGTGATACCCAAATCCAGCATTTACACCTCTCCTGGTGAGATGCACGTTGAGGCTGATGCTTCCTCTGCAAGTTACTTTATTGCGCTAGGTGCAATTGCTTCAAGCGGTTTAAACGGATCAAGTATCAAAATCGAGGGACTCGGTCCAGACTCGATACAAGGTGATATTAAATTCATATCAGCAGCAAAGGCCATGGGGGCAGAGATTAAAACTGGGCCCAATTGGGTAGAGGTTGAAAGAGGTTCTTGGCCACTTAAAGCAATCGAACTAGACTGCAACCACATACCAGACGCGGCAATGACTCTTGCTGTCATGGCTCTATATGCAGATGGACCCAGCACTCTTAAAAACATTGGAAGTTGGAGGGTCAAGGAAACAGACCGAATCCACGCTGTGGCAACAGAATGTCGCAAACTAGGTGCCCAAGTGCTAGAGGGTCCTGATTGGTTGACCATCTATCCAATTAAGGAAGGAAATTGGAAGGCGGCAAGCATCAGCACCTATGATGACCACCGGATGGCGATGTGTTTTTCTCTAGCAGCATTTAATAGCGATCGCAAAAGAATCAGAATTTTGGATCCCAAATGCGTTGGTAAAACCTACCCTGACTATTTTGAGACCTATCTGAACCTTTGCCAAACAAACTCTGAGAGCATTCCAATCATTTGTATAGACGGCCCCTCCGCCTCTGGAAAGGGAACCCTGGCTTCCAGGGTGGCTGAAAATTTAGGCTATCACTATTTGGACTCCGGAGCACTTTATAGATTAAGCGCCTTTGCCGCGATTCAGCAAGGCATTGCACTTGAGCCGGAAAATGAGGTCCTTCTGAGCGAATTGGTTAGAAAATTGGAAATTGAATTCAGAGGTGAGCGCATACTTCTTAATGGAGTAGATGTTTCTGAGGACATAAGAACTGAGGAAGCGGGAATAAATGCTTCAAAAATATCGGTTTTAGGGGACGTAAGGACAGCTTTGGTGCAACTTCAGCACAGTTTTTGTAAGCTCCCAGGTCTAGTCGCGGACGGACGGGATATGGGAACAGTCATTTTCCCGAAATCACCCTTAAAAGTTTTTTTAACGGCCGGTGCAATGGAAAGAGCAAAAAGACGACATAAGCAATTGATTTCAAAAGGAATTCAGGCTAAAATAGAAGACCTTTTTGCAGATTTAGAGGCTCGGGACTTGCGTGACAGTACGCGAAGTGTTGCTCCCCTTAAAGCTGATAACGAGGCTTATCATTTAGACAATTCCAACTTATCCATTGAAGATTCAGTGAAGCAAGTGATGTCTTGGTGGCAAGAAAAGCAGACGATTTAAGCGGCTCTTGACTCTCAAGGATTCTCCTTGATCCCATTTGCCGCGTATGTTGACTGTGAAATGCGGCCCATATCGCTCCTTTCTGCGCGTCTAGCGCATCGGCGAGATGGATCATTAACTTAACCCCCGCGGGATCAACTCACCCGCACATCACCGCAAAAGAAATATTTTTAATGCACGGCTATGCATCTTTGAATTAGTTGTGTGTTGGTATTTATTTCGTGGTTTAGGAAAACTTTTATGTCAGAATCTTTTGCCGACCTATTTGAAGAATCACTAAAGCGCTCAGAAATGCGCACTGGTGAAGTTATCACTGCTGAAGTGGTACGTGTCGAACACAACCACGTTGTGGTCAATGCGGGTCTCAAATCAGAGGCTTATGTCCCAATTGAAGAATTCAAAAACGATCTCGGCGAGATCGAGGTGCAAGCTGGAGACTTCGTATCTGTTGCGATCAGTAGCGTTGAAAATGGCTACGGCGACACGATCCTGAGTCGCGACACGGCTAAACGTTTGGCCTCTTGGTTGTCGCTAGAAAAAGCTTTGGAATCAGGCGAGTTTGTAAGCGGCACCACCAGCGGCAAAGTCAAAGGCGGTTTGACCGTATTGGTCAACGGTATCCGGGCATTCTTACCTGGCTCACTCATTGACACTCGTCCAATTAAGGATTTGAGCCCCTTTGAGAACAAGACTATGGAATTCAAAGTCATCAAGCTTGACCGTAAGCGCAACAACGTAGTGCTTAGCCGTCGTGCTGTGATTGAGGCCTCCATGGGAGAAGAACGTGCCAAATTAATGGACACATTAAAAGAAGGCTCAGTAGTTCATGGTGTGGTTAAAAATATCACCGAATACGGAGCATTTGTGGACTTGGGCGGTATTGATGGATTGCTACACATCACTGATATGGCATGGAGACGCGTTCGTCATCCAAGCGAAGTGGTACAAGCAGGACAGGAAATCACAGCTAAGATCCTTAAGTTCGACACAGATAAAAATCGTGTTTCACTTGGACTTAAACAAATGGGCGACGATCCTTGGATGGGCGTTGCAAGACGTTATCCACAAAGCACACGTATGTTTGGTAAAGTTACTAACATTGCAGATTACGGAGCATTCGTTGAGCTCGAGCCAGGAATTGAAGGTTTGGTTCACGTCTCTGAGATGGACTGGACAAACAAAAACGTTGCCCCTAGCAAAATCGTTTCTTTAGGCGATGAAGTTGAAGTCATGGTTCTTGAGATTGATGAAGACAAACGCCGCATATCACTAGGAATGAAGCAGTGCCGTGCTAACCCATGGCAAGAGTTTGCACAAGACACCAAGCGCGGTGACCGTGTTAAAGGCCCAATTAAATCCATCACAGACTTTGGTGTATTTGTTGGACTGGCTGCTGGTATAGACGGCTTGGTGCACTTGTCTGATCTTTCATGGAACGAGACAGGTGAGGCTGCTGTTCGCAACTACAAAAAGGGGCAAGAGGTCGAGGCCGTTGTGTTGGCTGTTGATGTCGAACGCGAGCGTATCTCCCTTGGTATCAAACAACTAGATGCTGATCCCTACACCACCTTTGTTTCAGTGAATGAGAAGGGTCAAATCGTAACTGGCAAGGTTAAGACAGTTGATGCTAAGGGCGCTGAAATTGACTTAGGAAACGATGTCTTAGGCTACTTAAGAGTCAGTGAGATTTCTCGCGAGAGAATTGAAGACGCTCGTACAGTGCTCAAAGAAGGTGATGAAGTAACTGCAGTTGTTGTGAATGTTGACAGAAAAACTCGCAACATCCAACTCTCGATCAAAGCGAAAGACGCTGCTGACCAACAAGAAGCCATGGCCTCTTTGAATCAACAGAGTTCACGTGAGAATGCAGGGACTACAAGTCTTGGGGCTCTCTTAAGAGCCAAGCTAGACACACCGGAAGACGAGCAATCCTAATCAATTCAGATTGACGTTAACAAAATGACTAGAAGCGATTTGGTCGAAGAACTGGCAGCGCAGTTTCCTCAGCTCACCCACAGGGATGCTGAGTTTGCTGTGAAAGCCTTGCTTGACGCGATGAGTGACGCTTTAATGCGTGGTCACCGTATTGAGCTTAGAGGGTTTGGCAGTTTCTCGATCAATCGTCGCCCCCCCAGGCTTGGGCGTAATCCTAGGTCGGGTGAGCAAGTTGCTATTCCTGAGAAAAGAGTTCCTCATTTCAAACCCGGTAAAGCACTTAGGGAATCGGTTGATGAAAAAACTGTAACCTTGACCTTAACCGCTTCAAAATGATTCTTTAATACTTTTGGGAAATAAGATTGAAACACACTCTGTGGCTGCTTCGGTGGATTCTGAAGGCAGCCATTTTTTTTACACTCTTCGCCTTCGCACTTAATAACCAACAAGAAGCCAATGTGAACTTCTTCTTTGGTCTGAGTTGGCATGGACCACTAGTGTTAATCGTATTGACAGTCTTTACAATAGGGCTTGCGGTCGGCGTTTTGGCTATGGTGCCTCGGTGGTGGCGAGCTAGGAGTAATACAGGGAACTCAGGTATTGGCTTATCTGATCAAAAAGAATCCCCCGAATCAACCTCTTCTAAATCTTGATGCGAAAGCATTATCAAAAAAAAACACGTGAATTTATTACTTCATCCTTCGTTGATACAAATTTTTAAAATCTTGATCAACTCTAACAACCTTGAGATTAATCATGGCGATTGATTGGGTCTGGTTGTTAATGGGAGCTTGTGCAGTATTTGCACTTGGATGGATTGCCTCGCGGTTTGATTTCTTACAACTCAAATTAGAAAATCAACGTAACCCAAAAGCATATTTCCAAGGCCTTAATTTTTTACTCAATGAGCAACAAGACCAAGCGATTGATTCATTCATTGAAGCCGTACAACAAGATCCAGATACGTCCGAGTTACACTTTGCTTTGGGAAACCTGTTTAGAAGAAGAGGCGAATTTGAACGCGCAGTTAGAGTTCATCAGCATTTACTTGCGCGCGCAGACCTATCCTCCAAAGATCGGCACCGAGCGATGTTTGATCTTGCACAGGATTACTTAAGAGCTGGAATCATTGACAGAGCTGAGAACGCTCTAAAAGACTTAGAGGGCACCCAAATGGAGGGGCAAGCTATGCTTGCGCTTCTTAATCTTTATGAGCGCTCCAGAGACTGGGAACAGGCAGCACAAATTGCAAGAAGACTGCAAAAACTCGGCGAAGGTGATTTCTCTGCAAGGCTTGCCCATTACTTATGTGAACAAGCCGCGGCATTAGAAGGCATAGATCCCAAAGCTGCACAGATCATGATTGAGGGCGCGATTGAATATGCACCTAATCATGCCCGTGCAAAAATTGCGTTAGCTCAACTTTTGCATTTACAAGGCCAAACACCAAAAGCTTTCGAAATTATCAAACGTATATTTATCGAATCTCCTAGGTTTGCAGGTCTTGGCGCACCACTAATTGCTAAGTTTTCCATTGAGCTTGAAAAAATTGATGTTGCACTGGAGCTTTTAAACCAAAGTTATCAAAATAAACCACGTCTAGATGTGTTGGAGGCTATCATTGATTTAAATTCAAAAAGAAGTCCTGATTTAAACAACTCCAATCAAAATACTTACTCCTATTCAAACTCAGCTACTGACTCGTTCCCTAATGCTAATGCTAATGCTAAGGCTACTCAATCCCTTTACTCCGCTCACTTGCAAAGAACACCCTCATTGATTGCAGTCACTCAGTGGTTAAAAGGCGAAACATTCTCAGATGATGACACCAAAAAATCTATACTACAAACACTGAACAAATCTTCTACTCCTCTCAAGCGCTATCGCTGCGCAGCCTGTGGATTTGAAGCTTTAACTCATTTCTGGCAGTGTCCAGGTTGTCAATCTTGGGATAGCTATCCTCCTGAAAAAATAGAAGAACTATGAAGCATTTGCCTTTACCCCTATCTATAGAAAAAATAAAAGCAGCACAAGTACTGGTTGTGGGCGATGTGATGTTAGATCGTTATTGGTACGGCGCAGTTGACCGTATCAGCCCAGAGGCCCCAGTACCTGTGGTTCGCATTACTAAAGAGGAGGACAGACTTGGTGGCTCAGCAAACGTTGCCTTTAACTGCGTAAGTCTAGGTGCAAATGTCAGCTTACTCAGTGTTGTGGGAGATGACGAGGCAAGCCACAAATTAGAAAAACTGGTGGGGGCAACTGGTATCAGGCCTTTCTTTGGACGTGATCCACATCTAAAAACCACAATGAAACTTAGAGTCATTGGTCGCCAACAACAACTCATCCGTGTTGATTTTGAGAATATCCCACAGCACGATACTCTTGCCTTTCAGACTCAAAAATTCAACGAATTAATCGGACAACACCAAGCCGTTATCTTCTCAGACTACGGCAAAGGTGGTCTAGCCAAAATTCAAGAAATGATACACCTTGCAAAAGACTACAAAAAACCAGTACTTATCGATCCCAAGGGTAGCGATTATTCAAGGTACAAGGGCGCAAGCGTTATCACACCAAATAAGCAAGAGCTATCACAGGTGGTTGGAGAATGGAGGGACGAAGAAGATCTAAAGTCAAAGGCCCATAACCTTCGAACAGAGCTTGGGCTTGATACGCTCTTGTTAACTCGCAGTGAAGAAGGAATGAGCCTCTTTGATGCACAAGGCGAGGTTCATGTGGGCGCCCAAGCACTAGAGGTCTTTGACGTAACAGGGGCCGGAGATACTGTAATTGCCACACTCGCTGTTCTCATGGCTGCGGGCTATAGCGTTCGAGAGGCATTACCCTGGGCAAATAAAGCGGGGGGTATCGTTGTCGGTAAATTTGGAACTGCAAGTGTAAGCTTTGAGGAGTTGGCATCATGACCATAGTCGTAACTGGGGCTGCAGGATTTATTGGAAGCAATATTATCAAAGGCCTTAACAGTAGAGGCATCACCGAAATCATCGCTGTAGATGATTTAACGGATGGAGATAAATTTATCAACTTAGCTGATCTAAAAATTATTGACTATGTAGATCACAATGATTTTTATGATCTTTTTGCCGCTGGTGCGTACGGGAAAATTGAGGCAGTATTTCATGAAGGCGCTTGTAGTGACACCATGGAGACAGATGGTCGCTATATGATGGACAACAATTTTTCTACGACTTGTAGCATACAAAAAAGTTGTCTGTTACAAAATACAAGGCTCATATATGCCTCATCGGCTGCAACTTATGGGGGCTCAAGTGTTTTTAAAGAAACCCCAGAGTTCGAGCACCCCCTTAACGTGTATGGTTACTCTAAACTCCTGTTTGATCAACGCATGAGAGCTATGTATGGCAATCAGTTCGAGCACTCACCCAATCAATTGGTTGGATTCAGATATTTCAACGTTTACGGACCTAGGGAACAACACAAAGGACGAATGGCAAGCGTTGCATATCACCAAAATAACCAATTCAAAGAGCAAGGTAGAGTAAAACTATTTGGCGCTTACGCTGGCTACGAGGCCGGCGAGCAAATGAGAGACTTCGTTTATGTAGATGACGTGGTGGACGTGAATCTTTGGTTTTTTGATCATCCTGATAAATCAGGGATTTTCAATCTAGGATCTGGGCGCGCACAGCCCTTTAATGATGTTGCTTTGGCAGTTATTAACGCACACCGCGCGTTAAGAAAAACTCATGAAAATCCGGGTAAAACAGGCAATAAAGATAAAACAGACTCCTCCCCTTTAAGCCTTGATGAAGCTGTAGAACTTAAACTAATTGAGTACATTGATTTTCCACAGGCCCTTGTTGGCAAATACCAGTGTTATACACAAGCGGATTTGAGTTCGCTACGAGCTGCGGGTTGTAAGCACACCTTTCATTCGGTTGAAAAGGGTGTGACCGCCTATATGCACTCATTACAAGTCAAAAAATCTTAAGCCTTTGATATGTTTCAAGTCTTTGTAATCTGTATCTTCGCTTGCTTGGGTGCTTTGGTGAGGTGGCAACTGAGTGTATTGTTCAATACTCTTGCACCTATTCCACTTGGAACACTTGCTTGTAACTTAATTGGTGGCTATTTGGTAGGAGTTTGTGTAGGTATTTTTAATACCTTACCCCAAATAGACCCGATTTGGCGACTTGCTTTGGTGACTGGTTTTATGGGATCATTGACTACTTTTTCCTCATTTAGTGCTGAGGTGGTTGCCATGGTTAACAGTGCCAAATGGTTTCTCGCCTTAGCTACCATTGGCGCACATTTGTTTGGTTCGCTTGTGCTGACCTTTTTAGGCATTAAAAGCGCAACTAATTTGATTTCACAATTGAACCCTTAATTTAAAATTTTCTATTTTTGCAAATTAAAAAATTTAAACATTAAATCGCTCTTTATAAACTCAGGAATTAATTATGCACGGATGGCTTAAATTCTCAAACGCTATTGATTGGATCAGTGAGCACTTGGGTACCCTTGCTGCTTGGACTGTTCTTTTTGCTGCAGTCATTTCGGCGGGTAATGCTTTTGTTCGCTACGGCATGGACTTTAGCTCCAATGGCTGGCTAGAGATTCAGTGGTATCTCTTTGCCGCCACTGTAATGCTGGGAGCACCTATGGTTTTAAAAAGAAATGAGCATGTTCGTGTTGATTTAATCTACGGATCAATTTCTTCTAAGATACAAGTCTACATTGACCTCTTTGGCCTGGTTATTTTGTTACTCCCTGTCATGGCCTTCATGGCTTGGCTGAGCTTCCCCCTGTTTCTTAAAATGTTCATCTCTGGGGAGGTATCTAGCAACGCAGGAGGCCTTGTAAGGTGGCCAGCAATGATGCTTTTGCCATTTGGCTTTTTTTGGGTCTTCCTGCAAGGCCTAAGCGAGATCATCAAACGCCTTGCACATTTGAAGGGTCTAATCGTGATGGATACCCACTACGAAAAACCTGTTCAATAAAGAATTTGATTTCATTGTAATTTCCCCTCTTTAAATAAAAAATTTTTAGGATATCTTGATGTTTCAAATGGAGAATTTTCCACCCTATATGTTTGGTGGCCTCATCCTAATGATGTTGATCGGGTTCCCAGTTGCCTTCTCTTTAGCATCCCTGGGTCTTGCCTGCGGCTTCTTTGCCATTCAAATGGGTTGGTTCCCAAGCGGTTTCATGGCCAATTTACCATTGAATGTTTTTGGGATTTTGGCCAATGATCTGTTACTGGCCATTCCTTTTTTCACATTCATGGGAGCCATATTAGAGAAGTGCGGTCTTGCTGAGGATATGCTTGACTCCATGGGCCAACTCTTTGGTCCTGTGCGAGGTGGGTTGGGTTATTCCGTGATTATTGTTGGCTTCATATTAGGAGCTATCACTGGAACTGTAGCGGGTCAAGTCATTGCAATGGCACTGATATCCTTGCCCGTCATGATCAGGTACGGCTACAACATGAGATATGCAACGGGCGTGCTTGCTGCGTCAGGCACGATCACTCAGTTGGTTCCTCCCTCACTGGTTCTCATTGTCATGGCTGATCAACTCGGTCGCTCAGTGGGAGATATGTACAAAGGAGCTTGGGGGCCCTCCATCCTTCAAGTACTGATTTTTGTTCTCTACACCTTTTTGCTTGGTGTCTTTAAGCCAAGTCATGTGCCAGGCGTGCCCGCATCTGCAAGAACTCTTCAAGGTTGGAGGCTGTGGCTTAAGTGTTTAAGAGGGATTATTCCTTCTGCACTTTTGATTTTTGCGGTTCTTGGCTCTATGGGCGGATTGCCTGGTATGGACTCTGCAATCGCAACCCCTACAGAGGCCGGTGCCATGGGATGTATGGGCGCATTGTTCTTAGCTATCATTCACGGTCGACTCTCCAAGTCCCTAATTTGGGAAGCAATGCACAGTACCATGCGATTAACTGCCATGGTGGTATTTATTTTGATAGGCTCTCGCGTATTTTCAATGGTTTTCCAAGGCGTCGAGGGTGGACGTTGGGTCGAAGATATGCTCTCCAACCTTCCTGGAGGGCAAATTGGCTTCCTAATCGTCGTCAATATATTTATTTTCTTTTTGGCTTTTTTCCTAGACTTCTTTGAGATCGCATTTATTATTCTGCCCCTCCTTGGTCCCGTTGCCAATAAATTAGGCATTGATCTGATCTGGTTCGGGGTGCTACTTTGTGTAAATATGCAAACCAGCTTCATGCATCCGCCATTTGGTTTTGCGCTCTTTTACTTGCGAGGCATTGCGGATACGCTTTTCAAGGAAGCTCGTATCCCAAGACCCGTGCTCTCAAGAGACATTTATATTGGTGCGCTTCCCTGGGTTTTAATGCAATTGCTGCTGGTTGTAATTGTTATATTTGTTCCTGAAACGGTGACTGTGTTTCTAACCAAAGAGGCAACGATTGATATTGATAGTGTGAAGATAGAAATGCCACACTCGAATGATGATTCAAACTCTATTAATGAATCTACCCTTACGCCTGAACAAGAAAAAGCCAGGGCAGAAGAAGAACAAAAACGTATCAACGATTTGTTCAACCGAAATAAATAAGTCTGCGCTTCAAAACTTAACCATAAAAAAGCTCCGAATCCAGAAACCCATACAAGGCAACTGGAGTTCGGAGCGTCGATCTAAAAAGATTAAAACAAGCAAAGCAAAAGGAGTCTCGGTTATCAGACTTCCTTGATCGCTTATAACGGTCCTTTATTACAGTTTTTGAGCTTGCATGAAATGGTCAAAAGTGGCTTCAGCAAAGCTAAACCAGAGATTCTCATCAGCCCTAAACTTTCTATAGTCTGGGTAAATCTTCTTCCAGTTTTCGTTTTTATCGTTTAACTCTTCATAGTATTTCTCAGAGGCTGCAAAAGCGGCATTTAAGATATCTTTGGGAAACTCTTTTAACTTAGTGCCTGTTGCGTTAAGCTGCTTTAATGCGATCGGATTTCTAGCATCGTATTTGGCTTGAACATCAGAATGAGCTACTGCACAAGCGGCCTCTAAAATCGCCTTATTCTCTGGAGACAATGAGTCGTATGCTTTGTTGTTCACAAATAAATCAATCTGTGCACCACCCTCAAACCATCCTGGATAGTAATAGTTTGGGGCCACTTTACTTAGACCTAGTTTTAAATCGTCATAAGGTCCTACAAATTCAGCAGCGTCAATGGTGCCTTTCTCTAGGGCAGAGTAGATGTCTCCGGCTGGAATATTTTGTGCGATTCCTCCAATACGTTCAATAATTCTCCCCCCAAAGCCTCCAATTCTGAACTTAAGTCCCTTGATATCAGCAACTGATTTGAGCTCTTTGCGAAACCATCCACCCATTTGAGAGCCAGTGTTTCCGGCTAAGAAATTGATAATGTTGTACTTTGCATAAAACTCCCTCATCAACTTCATTCCATTGCCCTCAATCATCCATGCGGTTGTTTGTCGACTATTTAAACCGAAAGGAATTGCACATCCAAGAGCAAAAGTCTCATCCTTACCGAAGAAGTAATACGGCGCAGTGTGGGCGCACTCTATAGATCCTTGTTGTACGCCGTCGACTACACCAAATGCAGGCATCAACTCACCCGCAGCATGTGTTGATATCTCAAATTTACCACCTGACATTGCTTTGACGTTCTTTGCGATTGTCTCAGCCCCGCCGAATAAAGTGTCCAAAGATTTAGGGAAGCTTGATGCCATCCTCCAACGGACAGCGGTTTGAGCGTAAACCGCAGGTGCAGCTGCTGCAGCCAAAATTCCAGCAATTCCAGCATGTTTTATAACCGAACGACGTTCCATAACAAAATCCCCAATTTATGTATTAAGAAATTTTGATTTTAATCAGAATTGACACCCCCCACATAGGGAACAACCCAAGAAAAAACCTAAACTTCAAGTATTAACCCCAGATTGAAGTGTTATTGACGAACTCAAGATCTGAGCCACCAACAATAATCCTACAATTAGGGTATGGCTGAAAATGTAGAAATTTGTATTCGTGGGGGGGGGATCGTAGGTTATACCCTCGCGCTGTTGCTTGCCCGCTTGAACCTTAAAGTAGGTCTGGTCAAAGAATTGGGCAGTACAAAAAGTTCCGGACAAGTTGAAAAAAAAGATATCAGGGCTTATGCACTCAATCAGCAGTCCAAAGCCCTACTGGAGTCTATAAACGCTTGGCCGGGATCTGAAAATGTAACACCCGTTCATAAAATGGTGGTTCATGCTGATCAAAATGGCCTCGTTCAATTTGATGGCTATGACTCATCCAATCTTAAGAAGACATCCTACCCTAGTCCTCTAAGCTGGATTGTTGATGTCCATTCACTTGAGGGAAAGCTCTCAGACGCAATCCATCAAAGCAAAGTTGTGATTCTTAATCAATCAGATGAGAAGCAATCACAAAACTTCGTCTCATCTAATGCCCCACTCACCGTGATTTGTGAGGGTAATAAAAGTGTTTCAAAAAATCAACTCAATACACAGACTATCAAAACCCCTTACTATCAACACGCTATGGCAGCTCGTATAAGGGTATCTGAGCCCAACCATGGTATTGCATATCAGTGGTTCAACTCTTTAGCTGCGAAAAGTAATAACTTTGAAGTACTAGCCCTTTTACCTTTAGGAGGGGACAAATCTAAGGAATTCGCAATCGTATGGTCAGCACCTGATAGGTGGATCTCCAAACTTAAAGAGATGCCTGAAGCTGAGTTTACAGATTCTTTATCTCAAAGTACCCGTGGACTTTTTAAAGATATAACTCTTCATAGTCCTCGCCAATCTTGGCCCCTAACATTTAGCAAAACGACTCACTGGAGTGGTGCCTTTAACCCAAAACAAAGTTGGGTCGTTTGCGGAGATAGTGCTCATACTGTTCACCCCCTAGCTGGCATGGGTCTAAACTTGGGGCTTGGGGATGCAGCATCACTTTATGAGTTTCTTCTCCAACGTGAAACAAAAGCGTCTTGGCGACCTTTGAATGATTTGCGTCTGCTTGAATCGTATTCAAGACACAGAAAGCTCTCCATTTTAGGTCCAACAACTTTTATTGATGGCATTCAACGACTCTTTGCCAGCGATTACTCAATTGCAAGTTTGATTAGAAACCAAGGATTCAATTCTTTTAATAACATTAACCCACTAAAACAATGGGCAATCAAAGAGGCGATGAAATCTGCAACCTAAGAATACGCAAACGGCAAATAAAATCACAAATATACGAAAATGAAATATCCCTCTCTATCTTTCAATTTTCAATCAACTTTTTACTCCACTCATAAAGCTATTCAGCTCCAAAAAATGATCCGCAAAATCTATCTATTAATTTTAATTCTTTACTCACTAATTACTCAACTCGCCTTTGCTGACACGGTAGAAAATACGATACGTAAAAATCTCACAGAACGGCTGCCACAACTGCCCCGTATCGATGAGGTTATTAAGACACCGATGAACGGTCTTTATGAGGTAAGGCTAGATGAAACCGAAATTTATTACACCGACTCAGAAGGTAATTATTTAATTCAGGGAAATTTAATTGATACTAAAACAAGAAAAAATCTTACTGAGGAGAGAACCGATAAATTACTCTCTATAGCTTTTGATTCTCTACCCTTAAAGGATTCATTCACTATTGTCAGGGGAAATGGGAAAAGGAAAATTGCTGTATTTGAAGATCCTAATTGCGGTTATTGCAAACGTTTTGAAAGAGATCTCCAAAAGATTGACAACATTACTGTGTACTTATTTTTGTATCCCATTCTTAGTGCTGACTCTAGTGATAAAGCCAAAAACATTTGGTGCGCAAAAGACAAATCTAAAATTTGGCAAGACTGGATGGTCAAAGGTCAAATACCTAGCTCTCTTCAATGCGAGAGCACTGCCCTTCAAAGAAATCTAGAATACGGCAAGAAACACAAAATCAACGGTACCCCAACAATTTTATTGGCCGATGGCACAAGAGTGCCGGGGGCTATAGAAGCCAAAGAACTTGAGAAGCTTTTGCTAGATATCAAATAATCTACACCACTATAAAAACTCTACCTTGAGAGGTACCGCGATTGAAAAATAAGGTCTTCATTTTGGGGTACGGCGGACTCGTACCGTTTATATTCTTTACCGTCTGCATTTGGATAGTCAGTCCAGATCTACAACCCTATGTGGCACTGGCTTTGACAGGTTATGCGTCCTCTATTATTTCGTTTCTTGGTGGTATTCACTGGGGGATTGGTTTCAAACAAGATATTGAACATCGGCAGTTTCACTTCATTTGGGGCGTTATCCCTTCACTAGCAGCTTGGATTTTTGTCATCATGCCCGCATATGCAGCCCTGCCCTTACAAGCGGTAATGTTGATCATCTGCTACTTAGTAGATAGAAAAACATGGCCCCTTGTTGAGATGCAAGAATGGCTAAGACTCAGACTGATATTGACTGTAGTTGCTTCACTGAGTTGTTTTATTGCAGCAGGCGCTGCGTAAATCAATTTCTAATCAGATTTTTTAAATCCATCAGGTCAAAGTGTCTTGCATGTGTGATTTTTTAATGCAACCTTAAATTTAAATTGCCTCTCAATGAATAGATCCAACACAAAAAATAAGAATAAGCTTGCAAATACAGCCTCGCAAATAACATATGAGGTTATAAATGCAAATCTTAACTCCCACATATACACGGTCATATGCCGCGTTGAGTGTCCAAACAAGGATCAAATCATTAACTTTCCTCAGTGGATAGTTGGCAGCTATATGATCCGTGATTTTGCGAAAAATTTACAAAATCTTCAGGCAATTCAAAATAATAAAACGATAACTTTTACACAACTAACTAAATCAAGTTGGAAACTCCACTGCACTGAAGGCCATGCATTAAGCTTTACCTACAAAATTTATGCTCATGATGCATCAGTTCGAGGAGCTTGGTTAGATCAGTCAAGGGCGTTTTTTAATGGGACAAGTCTGTTTTTTGAAATTGATGGTCACCTTGATTCCGAATACTTGGTCCGTTTAAATTCTATGCTCTTGTCACCTTCAAACAATCAGTTCACTGAGGAATGGAGAGTTTTCACCCAACTAGATCCCGTAAAAATTAATAAAAATGGATGGGGTCTTTACAAAGCGCAATCCTTTCAAACTTTAGCGGATTCGCCTGTTTTAATAGGTGCACCTTGGGTGGGTGAATTTAAAGTACGCGATATTACCCATAGATTTGTTATAACAGGTACTCCCCCCTCATTTGATGGCAACAAACTTCTCACACACAGTCAAAAGATTTGTGAAACAGTAATTGATTTCTGGCATCCTAATAGCCAACCCGCCATAGATAACTATTTATTTATTTTGAATGCATCCCATGACGGTTACGGGGGACTAGAGCACAAAAACTCTACAGTACTTCAGTGCAAGCGAGCAGACCTTCCCAATATTCATAAAAGTGATCTAAGTGATGGCTATATTGGTCTTCTGGGGCTCATCTCTCATGAATACTTTCACACCTGGAACGTAAAACGTTTGAGACCTACAGAGTTTACTCACTACAAGTTCGATACTGAAAATTACACTGAGTTACTTTGGCTCTTTGAGGGCTTCACCAGTTATTACGACGATCTTTTATTACGAAGATCCGGTCTCATCAACGACCTACAGTATTTAAAGTTAGTCAATAAGAATATACAGCAAGTATTACAAACACCGGGACGATTTGTGCAATCCGTTGCTCAGTCCAGTTTTGATGCTTGGGTTAAGTATTACAAACCTGATGAGAACACTCCAAACTCAACCGTTAGTTACTACTCAAAAGGTGCGTTAATTGCTCTTTGCTTTGATTTAAAACTGCGGAGTTTTAAATCTAGTTTGGACGAAGTGATGCGCGAGCTTTATAAAAGGTCCAAAGGTGGTCCGATAGGAGAGCTTGAATTTGCTCAAGTATTGAACGACCTAAGTGGATACTCTTGGAGGAAAGAAATTAAGAGTTGGGTCCATGGAATCATGGATCCCCCTTTTGAAGAGTTATTGCTGGAAAACGGTATACAAGTGCTCAAGGCACCCGATCCTTTGCAACTACAACTTGGCATCAGAACCGATGACTCAAAATCAAATGTTCATATCAAACATGTACTCAGCAACGGTATCGCTGAGAGAAGTGGTTTTGTCCCTGGTGATGAATGGATTGGAGTGGAGGTGTCGGATACAGCTGGACACCATAAAAAATCTAGGAAATCTAATCCTATTCAATCTCAATCATGGAGGTTAAGTAAACTCGATGATCTTTGGCTATTGCTTGGAAATACCAAAAAATTTGTCGCTCTTGTAGGCAGAGATCAAAGAATAATTCGGCTCCTAATTGATTTTGATATAGATAAGGTCAACTCAAATAAGTCGAATTGCACGTTATCGATAAAGAATGGTGAAAAAGCTACCAAGTGGCTCTTGAATGTTTAAGAATTCAGGAGATCAACGGAGCTAGCTTTACATAAAAAACTACAGCGCTTATTGAATCAATAAGCAGCAACTGCCAGTACTTCAATCTGCCAACCATCAACGCTCCTAGGGCCCAACACATGAACACGAGCGATGCAATTATAGGCAACGCTTCTAAGTAGGCAATCTCCTCCTCAGTGGACAAGAAAAGTATCGTCAGCCCAGCGATGGTGAAAAACTGCGCCAAGCAGGCCGTTACTTTACGAATTTCTAAAGTTGCAGTATTTTGGCAAATATCGGCTTGAGATATTGCACCTGGCAAAAGGGTGGCTTTATGTGACTCTTGTTTTACTTCGGTCCACCCAGGGGGTTTAAATATAACTCTAAATTTATTAAACCAACCCGTGCATTGTTTGACCGATTGATAAATGCTGACATATTCACTAAGAATAGTCCAAACTGGATCGACACTTTCAAAGGTTTTTTTTGTCCCATAGACGCAAGCCTCAACTTCTGGTTCATAGGTACCAAACATTCGGTCCCAAAGCATCAGAAAACCACCATAGTTTTTATCTATATATTGTGGATTTGTTGCATGATGTACTCTGTGATTGGCTGGAGAATTAAAGACTGTATCGAACCATCCAAGTTTCGGGATGTGTTCTGTATGAATCCAAAATTGGTAAAAGAGTACGACCAAAACCGTCAGCAACAACTGTTGTGGTGGCAAACCGATTAAGGCCAATGGCAAGTAAAAGACAAAACCTAATATGGGCTCTGTACTCACTTGCCTAAGGGCAACTGAGAGGTTGTAATTTTTACTTTGGTGATGCACGACATGGGATGCCCAAAAAATAGCACTTTCGTGCTCAGCTCTGTGTAGCCAATAATCACAAAAGTCGAAAATCACAAGTCCCAGAGCGATACCTTGCCATGAATACCAAAATGGATTTTGGTAGTCTTGCCAAACAAAGTGATAGACGATTGTGTATATGCCGATATGAAAAAAGTGATTAACAAATTGTGAGAGCCTGCTGATGAGTCCTTGCATCAGATTAGAGAAGGTATCTGATAATGTGTAAGTATTTTTCTTTTTCAACAACCCATAAGTAAACTCTACAACCATCAATGTAGTGAATATTGGAATAATAAAGATAACCAACTGTTCCATATCAAGATTTTAGGACCAACAACTTTAATAGTGTTTTAAAAAGAAATTCACCATTAGACCTATATAGGTAATCCAAAGTGCTTTTACTTTACGACTATATTTTTAGCAACAAGCAAGTAACGTTAATTGTTACCTGCCAAATGATTTATTTGTCGAATGGTCTGTTATAACTAAATGAGTTTCTGTTAAATTGTTGAATACTGATGTAACAGTCCTTGTTCAGATCACCCAGTAAACGATTAAATGCGGCGAATGCTTCCTTAATGAACAAAGCTTTTTCCTCGTCGTTCACGATTTCAGACATGGCTACATTCAAAATTAAGCAACTGTTATCTTGCTCGGAAAGAGGCTCATCAGCGATGACCCAAGTGTCTCTGTCCAAGTATTCAACGACGACAACGGTGAACTCCTTTCGTCCTTTTAAATACTTTAGATTTAGTTCAAGCAAAGTCGATGAAATACTTGCAGTCGTTTGATGAGACTTCTTTCCACTGACTTTTACATTGAATATTGCCATAATTCTTACCTTGAAACTAAATTAGGGTTGTAACTCACAGAGCGTTATCTTAACTGTGGAAACATCAAATAGATTAACAATTAACTATTAAATACACATGACATGATCTGGAGTATTTTCCTTTTAAGCACTTATTAGGTGCAAAATAATCCGAATAATACTTATTAATTATTTTTTTATTAGCACTAAATTAGTGCAAAAATCACGTTTTTATGCGAATAATCCAATTATTGGGGTCTGTAGCTAATAGAAAGTGATGTAAACACTTGAATTCTCTAAAATTATCACCAAAATAAGGCATTTCAAAGTGTCAAATATCGGCATACATTCTGCTAAAGTGAAAGTGGAATCTTTTAAACTAATCGGAGTAATTGAGAAATGAAGAAGAAAAATTTAGTACATCTATTGTGTGGTGTTTCAGCACTTTTATCCGCTACTTGCTATTCGCAAACTGCGCCAGCTGCTGAGCCTGAGTCCACTCTTACATTTAATGTTGGAGCAGTTTCTGACTACCGTTACCGTGGTATTTCACAATCTGGAACAAAACCTGCTGTCCAATTTGGCGCAGATTACACAGACAAATCTGGTTTTTACGTTGGCACATGGAATTCAACAATCACTTGGATTAAGGATACCGGCACTGCTAACACAAAAGGTCCACTTGAGACAGATCTATACGGCGGTTACCGCGGTGCCTTCAATGATGATGTGACTTATGATGTTGGAGTTCTCCAGTACTTGTACTCTGGCAATAACTTGGCCACTGTTACGGGTTACGCAAATGCAAACACGACAGAAATTTACGGTGCCATCAATTACGGTCCAGCTTATATCAAATTATCAGACTCAGTTACAAATCTATTCGGTTTCCCAAGCTCTTCAGGAAGTACTTATTTAGACATAGGTTACAACTTTGATTTTGGAGACGGATTAACTGCATTAGCCCATATTGGTAACCAGGCTATTAAATCAACTTCTCCCTACTTTGCTGGTGATAACGCAAACGTAACGGCTTACACCGATTATTCTTTGGCGCTTAATAAAGATTTTGATGGTCTTGTCCTGAGCGGAACAATTGTTGGTACAGACTTTTCCAAACGCGGAAACAAAGTTAAAGATAACCTAGCTGGTAGCGGATCTAAAGACTTAGCAGGTACTTCATTTGTTCTTGGTCTTAAGAAAAATTTCTAAACTAGATTTCTAAATCAAAACTAGGATCGACGATGAAACTAATTACAGCCATAGTCAAACCCTTCAAGCTAGATGAAGTTAGAGAAGCTTTATCAGCAATTGGGGTTCAAGGAATTACGGTAACCGAGGTCAAAGGCTTTGGAAGACAAAAGGGTCATACCGAGCTTTACAGGGGTGCTGAATATACAGTGGATTTTCAACCAAAAGTGAAAATTGAGGCTGCTGTCAGTGCTGAATTGGTCGATCAAGCAATTGAGGCCATTGAGAAGTCTGCCAGAACCGAGAAAATCGGTGACGGCAAGATTTTTGTTTTCAATCTCGAGCAGGTCGTTCGTATTCGTACTGGCGAGACGGGTAAAGAAGCCCTTTAATTCCTGTAACACTAAAAATCACAGTCTGAGAAAGATATAAACCATGAAAAAAGTGCTAGTTCCCTTAGTACTATCGTTGGGGCTGTTCTTTGCAACAACCATAGTACGGGCAGATACAACTGCCCCCGCACCTAAACCTGCTGCTACTGCGACCACCGCAGCAGCCGCAGCACCTGCAGCGGCTACTCCAGCTGCTGCACCGGCCCCAGAGGCCGCACCAGCTCAGCCAGTACCTAACAAAGGTGATACAGCTTGGATGACAGTTGCTACTGTCCTAGTCATACTGATGACTATCCCAGGTCTTGCTTTGTTTTACGGTGGCTTAGTCAGATCCAAGAACATGCTCTCTTTGTTGATGCAAGTTTTTGTTGTCAGCTCCTTGATCTATGTTTTATGGGTTATTTACGGCTACTCGCTTGCCTTCACTGCAGGAAATCCGTTTATAGGCTCATTTGACAAACTTTTCTTTAAAGGAATGACTCCTGACTCAGTCGCTGCTACGTTTAGCAAGGGTGTTTACATACCTGATTTCACGTTTGCTGCATTCCAGGCAACATTTGCTGCAATCACATGTACGCTGATCGTTGGCTCCTTTGCAGAGCGTGTAAAGTTCTCAGCTGTTGTACTTTTTTGTGCAATTTGGTTCACTTTTAGCTACCTGCCCATCTCCCATATGGTTTGGTATTGGGATGGACCAGATGCAATCACAGATGCTGCTACTTTAGCTACAGTAACCGATAATGCTGGATGGTTGTGGGCCAAAGGTGCTCTTGACTTCGCCGGTGGAACCGTTGTGCACATCAATGCCGCTATCGCAGGCTTGGTCGGGGCTTACGTGATTGGCAAACGTACCGGATACGGTAAAGAGTCAATGGCACCACACAGCCTGACACTCACAATGGTTGGAGCTTCCCTTTTGTGGGTGGGATGGTTCGGCTTTAACGCTGGATCTAATCTTGAAGCCAACGGTGTTGCAGCCCTTGCATTCATCAACACATTAGTCGCAACAGCCGCAGCAACACTTAGCTGGATCGGTGCAGAAGCACTGCTCAAAGGCAAAGCATCCATGCTTGGCGCAGCTTCAGGCGCAGTTGCTGGATTGGTAGCAATCACACCCGCTTGCGGTTATGTTGGCCCAATGGGTTCAATTGTTATCGGTCTCTTAGCTGGTGTGTTCTGCTTATGGGGTGTCACCGGACTCAAGAGTATCCTTGGTGCTGATGACTCACTCGATGTATTTGGTGTTCACGGAGTAGGAGGTATCTTAGGAGCTCTGTTAACAGGTGTATTTGCCTCTCCCGACTTGGGCGGTCTTGGTATATACGACTACGTGGCAAATGCTGCTAGCGCTGAGTACTCTATCTCCGGACAAGTATGGATCCAGTTACAAGCTGTTGTCACTACTCTAGTTTGGTCTGGCGTTGTATCATTCATCGCTTATAAGATCGTAGACCTTACCATCGGACTCAGAGTCACTGAGGAAGAGGAACGCGAAGGGTTGGACATTAGCTCACACGGTGAGAGTGCTTACAACAGATAATAGGAATTAATCATCAATTAAATTTAAAGATCAAAATCTTAATTAAACATTAACGACGAACTTTAAAGTTTCTTAACCTCCTATAGTCCACTATACGATAACCGTATAGTGGATTTTTTTTACCCTGCGACAAGAAAGAAATCCTTAATAAATTTAGAATAATTTAGATTCGGTAAAATGACGACATCCACTAAAAAGCGAGAAGCATAAAAATGAAAAAACCTAAACTAGGATTCAAAATTCAATTTGTCATTTTTTATACGGTTTCATTTCTTCTCAGCGGTGGGCACGCCGCCACAGCAAGTCAAGAGAAATTGAGCCCCAAAAATCCTTTTTTACGCAAAAGTACTTTACCCTATCAATTGCCGCCATTTGCTCAAATTAAAGAGTCGGATTTTGCTCCTGCCTTTAATGAGGGTATGCGTGTACAACGACTTGAAATCGATGCCATAGCTAATAACAAGGAATCGCCTACTTTCCAAAATACCGTGACACCCTACGAGCAGTCAGGTGCAATTTTGAGCAGAGTGAGTAAAGTATTTTTTAATTTGACAATTTCAAATACCAACAAAAATCTATCTGATTTAGAGGAGAAATTTGTTCCTAAACTGTCTGCTCACTCAGATTCAATCATGATGAACCGCAGGCTATTTGAGAGGGTTCAAAATTTATATAAAAATAAAGAGTCTCTTGGGTTAGATCCAGAATCACTTCAACTATTAAATAGGACTTATATTTCTTTTGTCAGATCAGGGGCTGAGCTTACTCCAGAAAAGCAAGAAAAATTACGTGACTTAAACGAAAAACTGGCTCAAAAAACTACCCAGTTTAGATTGAATGTGATGAAATCGAACGAAGAGTCTGCAGTCATTATTTCGGATTTAAATGAACTAGACGGACTCAAACCAGAGACGATAGCGCAACTCAGTGCCAGCGCAAGTTCAAAAGGGATCAAAGGCAAATATCTTATTAGCCTTCAAAACACCACAGTTCAACCCATCATTGGACTTTTGAAAAACCGTGCTGTTAGAGAAAAAATATTTAAAGCCTCTGTCGAACGTGCAGGCTCTAGAAATGACTCTCTAATCTCTGAAATCATGCTATGCAGAACTGAAAAAGCTCAGTTACTAGGCTATGCAACACCTGCCGATTACGTTTTGGAGGACAACGCAGCAAAAACAGCTACTGCTGTGAACCAAATTCTTAAAGATCTATCCATTCAAGCACTGAGAGCTGCTGATCGTGAAGCTCTTGATATCCAAAATGCAATGGATACAGAGAGTAAATTAAATGGGGTTTCAAGCTTCAAATTAGAGTCTTGGGACTGGGATTACTATGCAAATCAAGTGAGCAAATCCAAATTCGGATTCAATGAAGAAAGTGTTAAACCTTACTTCGAACTCAACCATGTCTTAAAAGATGGTGTCTTTTTTGCGGCTCATGAACTATTTGGAATCAGCTTTAAAGAGCGCAGGGATCTTAAAGCCTACCGTAAAGACGTTCTCATATACGAAGTACAAGAAGAGAACGGAAAACCTTTAGGCCTATTCATAACTGATTTCTATGCCCGAACCAACAAGCAAGGTGGAGCCTGGATGAACTCCATTGTGGATCAATCAAATTTATCTCAATCTTTACCTGTAGTTATTATCAATTTAAACATTGCGGCTCCCACTAAATCAAATGAAGGTGGACTGAATCCAGTTTTCTTAAGTTTTGATGAGGTCACCACCTTGTTTCATGAGTTTGGTCATGCATTACACGGCTTGTTCTCAAAAGTTAACTACGCATCCCTCTCGGGTACTAATGTTCCACCTGACTTTGGAGAATATCCTTCACAATTTTTTGAGATGTGGGCTAGAGAGCCTAAAGTCTTAGAGCATTTTGCCAAGCACTATAAAACTGGAGAGCAAATACCCAAAGATTTGTTTAAAAAGATTATCAGTGCTCAAACTTTTAACCGAGGCTTTGAAACTACTTCTTATTTAGCTGCGGCTACATTGGATCAATACTGGCATCAAATTAAAGCCAGCGAAGTACCCACCGCTTCATCTGTTCGTAATTTTGAGGACTCAGCACTACTTCAATCTGGTTTTGGAAATACGGTGGTCCCTGTTAGGTATCATTCCCCATATTTCTTGCATATTTTCACGATCGGGTATGAAGCTGGTTACTACGCTTACCTATGGAGTGAGGTACTTGCAAGAGACAGTGGGGAATGGTTTTACGCTCATGGAGGTATGAACAGAGAAAATGGAAATATCTTTAGAGAGAAAATTCTCTCCCGAGGCAGAACTCAAGAACCCGACGTAATATTCAAAGCCTTTTATGGACAAGCCCCAAAGGTTGCCCCTTTACTTGAATATAAGGGCCTTAGCGACCTTAAATAAGTAAAACTAAGTAACTATTACAGTTTAGTGGGCAAAGTACTAAATTGCGTAATAAACTCTTTTGTATGAAATTCAAAAAAGCCTTATAATTGTTGGCTCGGCGCTTTAGCTCAGTCGGTTAGAGCGATGGAATCATAATAGACAGTTTCAACGGTGCTAAAACCGTTCTTTTACCAAAACAAGCCCATTAAGTTAAGTTGATGGGCTTTTGTTTTTGTGATGCACACGTGTGTGTACTAATTCCGTTGCGTTTGCCACAAAAACACATGAACGCACGAACTTAAAGTTCTTGCTCGTCAGCGTGGCATGAGCGTAAAGTTTGCGTATGCGAACTTTTAAGTTAAAAAATTACACGCTTCCCACGCACTACACGCTACCTAATTCAATCAGCGTTGTCATAGACAAGAGTTTAAGCAACATCTACGGCGTTAAAACACAGCCCACAATCGCAAGCGTTGCAGACTTAACGCCAACGCAAAGCAATCTTGTGCATCTGCGTGATGGAGAAGTTGTACTGTTTAAGATAAAGCGTAGCAAGTATTGGCAAGCCAGGTTTAAGTTGCAGACGTACAAGTGGACTAGATTTAGTACGCAAACTGTAAATGTTGATGATGCAGTAAAGATTGCTTGTGACAAGTATGACGAAGCAAGATACAGAGAACGCTTGGGTTATACGCCGTTGGTAAAACGCTTTGACGAGATGGCGCGAGTTTGTATTGAGGAAATGCGACGCGAAATGCGTACGGGACATGGTAAAAAGATTTATACGGCGTACATTGCAGTGATAGAGAATTACTTTATACCGTATTTTGGCAAACACTACTTAACAAGTATCACAAGTAAACAAATTGCAGAGTTTGAAGCGTGGCGCGATGCAAAAATGCGTCGTGCACCCAAGTCATCTACTCTGCTGACGTTTGCAACTGCGTTTCAGCGTTTACATTACACAGCAATTGCTAATGGTTGGGTTAGTGATAAGTTGCCAGTGCCCAAGTTAAATGTGCGCGGTGCTAAATCCACAGTGCGTCCTGCGTTTACACAAACAGAG
>Ga0007809_10000096_pt1 | contig 33533 bp, 29 predicted proteins | sample CryBogCBE02Aug07_FD_60383 | JGI IMG/M metagenome (GOLD analysis project Ga0007809, IMG submission 60383) | Freshwater microbial communities from Crystal Bog, Wisconsin, USA - CBE02Aug07 | ecosystem: Environmental > Aquatic > Freshwater > Lake | place: Crystal Bog, Wisconsin, USA | collected...
TTGGGGTGGCTGATGGGGCTCGAACCCACGACAACAGGAATCACAATCCTGGACTCTACCAACTGAGCTACAGCCACCACGAAAATGCATTATAACTGATGTTGATAACCCATGGTCAATGGCTCATCAAATCAAAAGGTCACTTTAAAGAGGCCACAGACTCCAATGGATTGGCAGTTTTGAAAGTTGCCTTGAAGCGATCTTTCAAATAATCGTAATATGCTGCACTCTCCGCATCCGACAACCAAGTGCCTAACTGAGCTTTTTCACGACTACGGTCAACGGCCATGGCGTCTGGAGGAGCAACCTTTAAGATTTTGACGACAGAGTATCCTTCGGCCCCCAGATCCACGCCGACCCAAGTAGGCAAGTTCTTAGCGGGAGCCCTGAGGACAGCCTCAATAAGTTTGGAAGGCCATTCTTTCGTTTTTTCTCTGGAGAGCGTTACTGAACTTGGCAAATTGGCCGATTCTGGCTTTTCCTTCCAAGCCTTCAACTTTTGCTCTCCCGTTTGTTTGGCGAGTTGCTCAGCTTTTTCTTTTTTCCAGAGTTGCTCAACTTGCTCTTTAACCGCTTCAAACTCTCTTGTATGGGCAGGCTTGTATTCCCTTATTCTTGCGGCGACCAAGGTGTTGGAAGCCACTTCAACAGCCTGAGTGTTGTGTTTTTTCTCAACCGCATCGGCAGCAAAGATGGCACTCAAGAATTTGGGATTTTTGAGCCAAGAGGGCTGTCCATTGGGCACAGTGCTTGGATCGCGTTTCAAATCATTCAAACTCATGACTTCTAGCTTGAGTTTGTCTGCTGCGGGCTTTAGGCTATCGGGTTGCTCATAAACCAAGTTGGTGAATGTCTCCGCCAATTCAGCAAACTTCTTTTGCCCTTGTTGACGCTTCACCTCAGCTTCAATCTCAACACGTGAGGCTTCAAAACTGGCGGCTTTGGGAGACTTGATATCAACGACTTTGATGATGTGGTAGCCAAAGTCCGTTTCAACCAATTCACTCATTTGACCCTTGGCCAGAGAAAAAGCCACATCCTCAAAGGGCTTGACCATGGCACCCCGACCAAAATAATCCAAATCTCCGCCTTTATTGGCAGAGCCGGGATCTTGCGAAAATTCCTTGGCCAGAGCGGCAAATTTCTCAGGCGACTTTTTCAACGTCTCTAAAACGCTGAGCGCTTTTTGCTTGACCTTATCCTTTTCAGCTGCAGGCTGATCCTTAGAGAGGGTGAATAAGATATGGCTTACACGACGAGTTTCTTGTCCACTCAATTTAGATTGGTTTTGTTCGTAGTAAGTCTTGAGATCGGACTCGGGTAGTGTAATACCTCGAAGAACGGTGGGCATGTCGAGTACGACATATTCAATATTGGCTTGCTCGGGGGACTGAAACAATGCTGAATGGGCTTTGTAATAAGCTTGTAAATCTTCAGGGGTAGACTTGATTTGCGAGAGCTGATCTGAAGGCGAAAACTTCATCACCTGTACTTCGCGCTTTTCATAATACGCGTTCAAAGCAGTCTCCAGCATAGCGCTGTTGCTTGTCCCTGAGGCGCTCACACCGCTCAGAACTTGCTGCATGGCCAAATCGACCCTCATGCGGGACTCAAACTGCTCTGGACTCATGCCCTGAGTTGCCAATAAATCTTTGTACCGCTCCAGGTCCAAGGTGCCATCTGCACGCTTGAGAGAGGCAATGGTTGGATCTGCCGCCAAGGCACTGGCTAATCGCTGATCGCTGACTTGGAGATTTAATTTCTCAGAGGCCACCAACAGTACTTTTTGCTTGACCAATTTTTCTAGGGTCGCGTATTTGGCAATGGGTGAATCAAAAAACTTAACGTCCACGTTGGGCATGGAGGCGCGCATTCGATCGACTTCATTCTTATGAGCCGCGTCCAATTCGGGTTGGTTGATCTTTTGTCCATCCACACTGGCAACCGTCTCTCCTTGGTCTAAAAACCGGTTATAGCCATCTATACCAAACAATACAAAGGACGGGAATATCAGCAGAAACAACAAGAACTGCATGATTTTGGTGTGCTGACGGACGAAATCAAACATACAACCCCACGAGGTGAAAAAACAATAAAAAAGGCGAACGTCGTTCGCCTCGGGTTGTGTGGTGGGTGCTGACGGGCTCGAACCGCCGACCTACGCCTTGTAAGGGCGCCGCTCTACCAACTGAGCTAAGCACCCCACCGTTAACCAATCTATCTCAATTCAGGGCTTCTTTCAAAGCCTTGCCAGGACGAAACTTTGGCACCTTGGCTGACTTGATTTTAATCGCAGCGCCAGTTCTAGGATTGCGACCCGTGCGCGCAGCACGTTTGGTCACTGCAAACGTACCAAATCCCACCAATGACACAGTACCACCCTTTTTCAAGGTCGTTTTAACTGCACCTACTGTTGCCTCAAGTGCTCTTGAAGCAGCAGCTTTGGAGATGTCAGCGTGCTTGGCAATATGTTCAATCAATTCAGATTTATTCACAAAAAATCCCCTACCTATAGGTGTGACGTTTATCAATTGTTTGGATCCAAATTAAGAAAATTTCCACTTGAAAATTTTAACAATTTAGGACGATGCGCTTGACATTGAATGCTTCAAAAATTGATCAGTGGCAATTCAAAAAGCCAACAAAAAAATCACAGCGCGGGAGCGGATTCTAGACGATTTACGATAATTTAAAAAAATATTGATTAAATTTTTTGCAAAATCAAAGACTTTTAGCTATCGCTTTCCCTAAATCAGAGGTTTTGCCACTTCCCCCGAGGTCAGGAGTCAAAGGCGCACCATTTTGGGGTAACAGCGATTGTTCTATCGCATGCAGTATGCAGTCGTGCGCTTGCTTGTAGCCCAAAAACTCCAACATCATGGCGCCACACCAAATTTGTCCAATCGGGTTTGCAATACCCTTACCGGCAATATCGGGCGCTGAGCCATGAACAGGTTCAAAGAGAGAAGGCATCTCCCGAGTTGGGTTCAAATTGGCCGAAGGAGCAATACCAATAGTGCCAGTACAAGCAGGCCCCAAATCACTCAAAATATCACCAAACAGATTGCTAGCGACCACCACATCAAAGAAGTCAGGCCTTTGGACGAAATGGGCCGTCAAAATATCAATGTGAAATTTATCAACGTTGACATCGGGGTACTGCTTAGACATCGCTTGCACACGCTCATCCCAATACGGCATCGTAATAGCGATTCCATTGGATTTGGTGGCACTGGTCAAGTGTTTCTTAGGCCTAGATTGGGCCAAATCAAAAGCAAATTTCAAAACTCTGTCCACCCCCACACGTGTCATGATGGTCTCTTGCATGACCATTTCACGCGATGTGCCTTCAAACATCCGGCCACCCACTGCAGAGTATTCGCCCTCTGTATTTTCGCGAACAATGTACATATCGATCTCGCCAGGCAATCTTTTGCTGCCATCTTTTCGGACTACCGGTGCCGTGATGCCAGGCATGAGTCTGGCTGGCCTTAAATTGATGTATTGATCAAATTCACGCCTAAAAAGTAGCAAAGAATTCCAAAGTGAAACATGGTCTGGTATTTTTGCTGGCCAGCCCACGGCACCAAAAAAAATCGCATCATGTGACCCCAAGAGGTCTCTCCAATTGTCGGGCATCATCTTGCCGTGGCGTTCAAAGTATTCCCAGCAAGAAAAATCAAAGTGATCAAACTGCAGATCAATGCTGAACTTGTCTGCACAGGCTTGAACAACCCTTAGACCCTCAGGCATGACCTCCTTACCGATACCGTCTCCAGCGATGACAGCAATTCTTTTTTTACTCATTGGATCCCTTTGTAATGATTGTCAAACCCGAAAAAAGCTCGGTGCACATCCCTAAAATTGTGCCACATCAACTTGTGTTGGTATTTTTGATGGCCATGTGAACCCCATACGCAGTGATGACTACACCGGCTACGGTGGTAGCTGAAATGGCTTCATCAAACAGCAACCAAGCCAGCACGGCCGTGCATGGAGGCACCAAATACATTAATGAGGTGACTGAAGCGGCAGCGCCTTTTTGGATTAACAAGTACAGCAACGAGCTCCCCCCAATGGTGAGGACCAAAACCGACCAACCCAATGCAAAGACAGATTGAGCATTGAACTCAAATGCTCCACTTTGCATCAAGGCCACAGGCAGGGTCACCAGCGCGGCTGCCAACAATTGAACTGAGTTGGCCGTTCTCACATCACAAGGTTTAACGAACCTTTTTTGATAAAGCGTGCCTATCGTAATCGACAACAAAGCCATCACCGCCAGTGGCAAACTAATCCAATTGATCTCACGCCCTATTTCAAGTTTGTGCCACAACACCAGGGTCAAGCCAATAAACCCTAAAACCAAACCAACCCATTGCTTGAAATTGATTTGCCCCCCGCGAAAGGATAACCAAATGGCCGTGAGTACTGGCTGCAACCCCACAATCAAGGCCGATAGACCCGAGCCCATCCCAGACTTCACGGCAGCCCACACACCCCCCAAATATCCCGCATGCATCAGCACACCCGTCAATCCGATGTGGACCCATTGGGCAGCACCGTTGGGCCATGGAACGCGACACAACCAAATCCACGGCAAGAAAAGCGCCAGTGATAAAACGTAACGGTATTCTAAAAACGTAAAGGGCTCAGCATATGGCGAAGCGAGTTTTGCAACCACAAAACCAGTACTCCAGATGAGAACAAATACGCCTGGCATGAGCGTGACCCAATGGCCACGCAAGAAGGAAACTGGCCCACTCATCGAACGTGAGCTCGGATTGCAGGAATTGCTTTTTTCAAGTAGTAAACCATAGACCAAACTGTCAAAGCAGCGGACACCCAGATCAGTACCCAACCGACTTTGGCAGTGTCAATGACTCCAAACAACGTTCCATTGAAGAGTAAAAATGGAATGGCAATCATTTGAGAGGTTGTTTTGAGCTTACCAAGCATGTGCACAGCCACACTCTTGGCCGCTCCGATTTGAGCCATCCACTCCCTAAGAGCTGAGATGGCAATCTCGCGCCCAATGATGATGAGTGCCACAAAGACATCAGCACGCCCCAGGTGAACCAATATCAACAAACAAGCACAGACTAAGAATTTATCGGCCACAGGATCTAAAAATGCACCAAAGGCCGAAGTTTGGTTCATTTGTCGAGCTAAAAAGCCATCCAACCAGTCCGTCAGTGCAAAAACAACAAACATGGTTGTTGCAATTATGTTTTGTGAGGCAGCATCCATCGGCCAATAAAAGACCGCAACGATCAAAGGGATGGCAACGATTCTTGTCCAGGTCAGCAACGTAGGGATGGTCAAAAACATGAAGGCTCACTCATAAACAATTTGAAGTTGACCCTCGTGTGCTTGTACCATCCAACTGGCTAAAGCAGCATCACTGGGAAAGAAACGGGCATTTTTGCCCAATTGAATTTCAGCACGAACTTGATCCCGCTCCAAACTCAAGCGTACCGGCAAGCCCTTGACCAGTTGGCCTTGCTCGGTCATTTCAACCTTGGCCGGATGGTCTTTAATGACCCGGGCTACATCTGGATTAGCCCCATTCACGGCCACTTTGAGGTACTTACCAAAACGGCACCGGGCAGACGGCAAATCCCAAATTTGATTGACACTCAACCTCAGCCCAGCTCCGGAGAATCGATCGGGCTGAACTTTGCCCATCAAGACCACGATCTCATCGTCTTTGAACAAATCTCGATTGGCTTGCATTAAGGCATCATCAACTCTGGCTTCAATAACGCCAGACTGATCGTCGAGTTTGAATAACCCAATCTTTCCGTTTTGGCCATTGATGGCCTTGAAGTCCGTGATGACGCCCGCAAGCAGTTGGGGCTCTCGAGAATCCATCAAATCTGCAATTTGACGTTTGGCAAACCGCCGAACCTCAGACTTGACTGAATCAAACAAGTGGCCTGAAAGATAAAAGCCAAGCGCTTGCTTTTCCATCATCAACCGCTCTTTAATATCCCACGGTATGGTATTAACAAGTTCAGGCTCCTTGGTGCCTGAGCCGTGCTCATCTGGCGAATCAAATAACCCGATTTGTTGAGCATTGGCTTGCTGGGAGAGTGCAAACTGAAATGCCAAATCGATGCTGGCGACCAAGGCGCTTCGGTTGCGGTCAATTCCATCAAAAGCGCCGGCTTTGATCAAGGCCTCCAAGGTACGTTTATTAAATTTGGAACGGTCGACTCTGACGCAAAAGTCAAACAAAGACTTGAATGCACCACCCTCCTCGCGCGCCTGAACAATGGCCTCGATGGCCTGTTGACCTGTGCCCTTGATGGCTCCCAATCCATAACGAATTTCAGTATCCGAAGTGGGCAAGAAGACGTGTACGCCTCTGTTCACATCGGGCGCCTCAAAAGTAATGCCCATTTTCTTGGCATCTTCAAATAAGATTTTGAGCTTATCCGTGTCATCCATCTCCACGGTCATGTTGGCGCAAAAGAATTCTGCAGTGAAATGAACCTTGATCCAAGCCGTGTGGTAGGCCAACAATGAATAGGCAGCGGCATGAGATTTGTTAAATCCATAGCCGGCAAATCGCTCCATCAAATCGAAGATTTCATCCGCTTTTTCAAGTGGAATATCTTTTTTACCAGCACCTTCGCGAAAGATACTGCGGTGCTCGGCCATTTCTTCGGCTTTTTTCTTTCCCATGGCGCGACGCAGTAAGTCTGCACCACCGAGAGAGTAGCCCCCTAAGATTTGCGCGACCTGCATCACCTGCTCTTGATAGACCATGATGCCGTAGGTCTCGGACAAAACCGATTCGGCCAATGGGTGCGGATACTCCACCTTTTCTCGACCATGTTTACGGGCCACAAAGCTGGGAATCAAGTCCATGGGACCTGGTCGGTAGAGGGCATTCAAAGCAATTAAATCTTCTAGCCGAGTGGGTTTGGCGTCTCTGAGCATGCCTTGCATGCCCCGGCTCTCAAACTGGAACACCGCTTCTGTCTTGCCTTCTTGGAACAACTGATACGTAGGGGTATCTTCCAAAGAGATATTTTCATAAGAAAAATTCTCTTGGCCAGGATGACGCTTGACAATCAAATCTTGTGCAATCCTCAAGATGGTGAGGGTGGCCAAGCCCAAGAAGTCAAACTTCACCAAGCCCGCCGCCTCGACATCGTCTTTGTCAAATTGGCTTACCGCTGATTCACTGCCTGGTTGTTGATACAAAGGACAAAAATCAGTGAGCTTGCCGGGTGCAATCAACACGCCGCCCGCATGCATACCCACATTTCGAGAGAGACCTTCAACACGTTGCGCCATGGACAGCAAGGTCTTGACATCCTCTTCCTTTGCAAATCGCTCAGCCAATTGAGGAACTTGCTCCATTGCTCCAGCAATAGTGATGTGTTGGCCTGGCTTATTGGGGATCAGAACAGAAATTCCATCGCAAAAGTTGTAACTCATGTCCATGACGCGACCCACGTCACGAATCGCTGCACGTGCGCCCATGGTGCCAAAAGTCACAATTTGACTCACCGCATTGAAGCCGTATTTTTGCTTCACATAATCGATTACCCGGTCTCGATTGGCTTGGCAAAAATCGATGTCAAAGTCAGGCATTGAGACACGTTCTGGATTGAGAAACCGCTCGAACAGCAATTTGTATTTCAGTGGATCCAAATCCGTGATTTTGAGAGAATAGGCCACCAACGAACCCGCTCCCGAGCCCCTTCCTGGTCCGACAGGACAACCGTTGGTTTTAGCCCATTGGATAAAGTCACTCACAATCAAGAAATAACCTGGGAAACCCATCTTTAAGATGGTGTTGATCTCAAACTCAAGACGCTCTTCGTAACTTGCACGAACCTCTTCGCGAGCCGTCTCATCGGGATAAAGGGCTTTGAGCCTTACATTCAAGCCCTCGCGGGAAGCAATCTTGAAGTACTCTGCAATGGGCATGCGCTGACCGTCCACTTCAGGTGTGGGATAGTCAGGCAGCTGGGGTTTTCCTAACGTCAAATTGATACTACAACGCTTGGCTATTTCTATGGTGTTGTCAATGGCGCTGGGGACATCGGCAAACTTTTCTTGCATCTGCTGCGTTGAGAGAAAATATTGCTCACGGGTAAATTTGCGCACTCGCTTAGGATTGGCCAAAATTTCACCCTCCGCGATGCAAACTCTAGCCTCATGGGCTTCGTAGTCATCTTCAAGGGTGAACTGAACAGGGTGAGTGGCAACCACTGGCAACTTCAATCCATGGGCCAATTCAACCGCAGCAGCCACATGGCGCTCATCATCAGGGCGACCGGCACGCTGCAGTTCCAGGTAAAAACGGTGGGGGAAAAGACTTGCCAATCGCAAAGCCAACTCAGAGGCTCGGACAGCGTCTTTTTGCACCAGTGCTTGCCCAACAGGCCCAGCCTGAGCACCCGAGAGTAAGATGAGACCTTCGTTGAGTTCCTCAAGCCAGGACCATTTGACCAAAGCGCTCTCACGCTGAACATTTTGAGTCCAAGAGCGGGTAATGAGCTCGCACAAGTTCAAATAACCCTTGTGATTTTGAACGAGCAGAATTATTCGACTGATACTGCCTTGATCAACCCCAGGTGCCTCGAGCATCACTTCTGAACCCAAAATTGGTTTCAAGCCGTTTGCACGAGCTTCTTTATAAAATTTGATCGCACCAAATAGGTTGTTCAAATCTGTGATGGCCAAAGCGGGTTGACCATCTTTTTTCGCAATATTGACCAAGGTCTCAATGCGATTGGTGCTGTCGACGACAGAAAATTCAGTATGAAGTCTTAAATGTACAAACATGCTCTCATTGTAGGCAAAAGTCCTTGCTTGAAATTGAACTTGAAGAGCAAAATAACAAATATCTTTCACCCAGGTTGCGGCTAGGATTTTTAAACGATTAAAACAATTGAAATATTTCGTTTATCGCATAATTTGATATTTGACTAGCGCTTAGAAGACCAAGATTTGTGCGGCACTGTAAACTTGTCCTAAACTGTGACTCTTGGTTTAGAGACCAGATCTAACGAATCAATCTTTACAAAAAACTGCAACTAAAATATCGTCGTGAATTCAATATTAAACATTTCAGCCTACTTGTTTGTCAACCTAGACGAATTGTTGCTTCGCAAGAGCAACTATCTGCGCGAATGCATTGAACGAGACCTCAAAGGAACGATATTGTTATCTGAAGAGGGGATCAATCTCTTTTTGGCAGGACAAGCCAGAGATGTTCGTGGCTTTATTGATAGCATCAAACTTGACTCAAAACTTGCGACCTTGACACCCAAGGAGAGTTGGTCAGATTACCAACCTTTTCGAAAAATGATCGTCAAGATTAAGCCCGAGATCATTCGAATGAACCACCCTACTATTCAGCCCCAAGCCGGACGTGCTCCTAGTGTGGAGGCCAAAACATTGGCTGAGTGGCTACGAAATGGCGTTGATGATCAGGGACGAGAGGTGGTATGTCTGGACACGCGCAACGACTTTGAAGTTGAAATTGGCAAATTTGTTGGAGCCAAAGATTTCAATATTTCTCATTTCAGCCAGTTTCCCCAAGAAGTCTTGGCCCACAAGGATGAGTTCACCAATAAAACCATCGTGAGCTACTGCACAGGGGGTATACGGTGTGAAAAAGCAGCCATTTATATGCGCGAAATTGGCTTGACAAACGTCTACCAATTAGAGGGAGGGATTTTGAAATACTTTGAAGAGGTCGGCGAGGATCACTACCAAGGTAGCTGTTTTGTCTTCGATGAACGAAGGGCCTTGACCCCGGATTTACTTCCTCCCAATGAAGTCACGCCCGACTGAAATAGATCACATTTGCCCCTAGGCACGATAGGCCGTCTAAAGCATCCGGTAGGAATCAAATTTTCGCTACAAAAAAATGACCCTATTTGTCACAAAGGGTCAAGTGCTTCAAATTTCGAGGGTGACTTTAGTTGGCTGACAAATCAAAGACCAAAACTTCAGCCGATTTGCCCCGTGATAAATGAAGAGTTGTCTCATTGGACAACATGGCTGCATCCCCAGTTTGTAACAATACACCATTGACCATGAGCTCACCTTTAATGAGGTGGACATAGAACTTGCGCTTGGCATCGAGCACCATTTCATGGCTTTCATGTTCGTCAAATTCGCCGGCCCAAAGGGTTGCATCCGCATGAATTTTGACGGCTTGGGGGTAAGAATCTTGTGAAGCTACAGCCACTAGGCGGCCTCGCTTTAAACTTGGATCTATCGTTTTTTGCTCATAACTGGGTTCAATGGAGCTGACGTTGGGAAGAATCCAAATCTGGAGAAAATGCGTGAGTTCATTGGGAGCGTGATTGAACTCGCTGTGTTGAACGCCACGACCTGCGCTCATGCGCTGAACATCCCCAGGAGGGATAGACACGACATTACCCATGCTGTCTTTGTGAGCCAAAGCACCGGATAAAACGTAGCTGATGATCTCCATATCCCGATGCCCATGGGTACCAAACCCCGTACCAGGCTCGATTCGGTCTTCATTAATGACCCGTAAATTACCCCACCCCATGTGGGCTGGATCGTAATAACCCGCAAAGGAAAAACTATGGAAAGATTTAAGCCAACCATGATCGGCGTAACCTCGTTCACCTGATTTTCTGAGTGTCAACATACGACTTTCCTTATCTAAAGACCAAACTGTACTGCAAACTCAATGGGATCGTGAGATTTAATATCTTTTTACTCTGAACTTTTCCGCCTAGATGTGTGCCTTGGCTCTGGCACTCAATACTGAAATGAATGTACTCGACACAAGATAGCATTTTGAATTCACAAAGCGCTCCATGGATAGACAAAATTAAACAAAATCTGGGTAAGCGCTATTGAAATCTTTTCCGACTTTGTTAGAGTTCAAACTTCATTCTGGCTAAATCAAAGAAAATGGTCTAATGGCAATTTCTTCATGGTAAAAGCTTTACCATCGAGGTGCGAGCTAGGAGGTCATACGGATGCCCCTGCTAGCTAAAGCTTCGTTAACAGCGACTCATTTCAAAAATACTCTGAAAGCATTGCCCTATGAAAAAAATTGCAATCATTGGCGCCGGGATGGCAGGCATCACAGCCGCCAGAACACTCAAGCAAGCAGGCTTTGAGGTCAGTGTTTTTGAAAAAAGTACGCATCCAAGTGGCCGCATGTCTGGGTTGACCACACCCATGGGATCTTTTGACCAAGGCGCTCAGTATTTCACCGTCAGAGATCCTCGCTTTTTGAAAGCACTCCAGGAGGTTCCTGATACTGTTAACGTTGTTCGGGCCTGGGGCTCGACAGCGGTCAGGGTGTTGGATGCCAGGGGACGTGTGCTAGAAGCCTCGCATCCCTCCAAGGAGCCACATTTTGTTGCTCAACCCAGCATGGGTGCACTGGTGGAGCACTGGTCCAAGCCATTGGTTGAGGAAGGACAGATTCACTTTAACTCCCGGGTTCACAGTATCCAGAAAGACCCACGCAACTCCAAGCTTTGGCAACTCAGGCTTGAAAACCACTCCGAGTCAACACACAAGGGCTTTGAGGTTGTGATTTTGGCGATTCCTGCCCCTCAAGCCCAACAACTCATCGACAATTCAACGCCGCAAGTTTATGAAAGTGATTTACGTCACGCATTAAAGCGAGTTGAAATGGGCCCTTGTTGGACATTGATGGTTGCTTTCGCCCAAGCAAGCCAGCTCAAATCAGGTCACTTTGGACCGCAATGGAATGCAGCAAAAAGCACTAACCACCGAATTGCTTGGCTCAGTCGCGAATCTTCCAAGCCATCCCGTGCACGTGTTGAGCGCTGGACCATTCAAGCCAGCACAGAATGGTCTCAAGAGCATATAGAAGATGATCATGAAAGAATTCAAGCCAAAATGCTCAAGGCTTTTGCAGAGCTCTCAGGCATCTATGCTCAACCGAGTCAAGCCAATGTAAAACTCTGGAGATATGCTAAAACACTAAAACCATTGGGTGAAACTCACCTTTGGGATGCCAAACTCAACATCGGCACGTGTGGTGACTGGCATCTGGGGCATCGTGTAGAAAACGCGTTCATCAGCGGCCTTTCTCTCGCGCTAAGCTTGGTGTAGACGACTCTTTCATGGGCGAATGAACTACGTTGGACGTTTTGCGCCATCGCCTACGGGCCCACTTCATCTTGGGTCCTTGGTCAGCGCCTTGGCAAGTTGGCTAGATGCCAAAGCTCATCAGGGCACTTGGATCGTGCGCATCGAGGACATTGACTCAACAAGGAGCCATCCGCACTTCAGTGAATTAATCCTTAGCCAACTCAAAGCCTGTGGCCTGTATAGCGATGTCCCCATTGTTTATCAATCACAACGGGAGTCAATCTATTTAAGCTACCTTCAAGAGCTGATGCCGTCAAAGTTGTTGTATCCATGTCAATGCTCTAGACAGCAAATTGAGCTCGCCCAAACGCAAGCCACATCTCATTTCACTGAAAATTCACCCTCAAACCCATTGCCAAACCAATCGATTTATCCAGGGACTTGCCGGGGACGTGGACGAGTACAGAAAATCGATTATTTGGAGTCTAATCAAAAGACATACCCAACGGTTTACGCCCAAGAAGAGTCAGTCGAAAGATCAAAATTTTTTCAATTTTACAGAAATGACAGCATTCGAATTCAAGTCCCCGATCAAACCATTCATTGGATTGATCGCCGACTAGGTAAGCAAGAACAAAATCTGAGTAGGGAAGTGGGTGACTTTGTTCTCAAAAGCCGTGATCATCATTTCAGTTATCAATGGGCTGTGGTGGTTGACGACATCGACCAAGGTGTGAGCGACATTGTTAGAGGAGAAGATTTGGCTGACAATACCCCAAGACAGCTCTTTCTCTACGATTTGCTCTCAAGTACCAAGCCCCGCTATTTACACATCCCCTTGGTTACCACATCAACGGGCGAGAAGCTCTCCAAACAAACCCACGCACCCGCTCTAGACCCAAGCCATGCTCTTAATGATTTAAACCAAGCCGCACGGCATCTAGGCTTGACTCCAGCGAGCTCCCCGCTCAACGAAAGACTCCTGCAATGGGTTAAACAATGGGCTGATCAACAACTGATCACAGTTTCGATGGGGCTAAAATGAGAACACATGCAAGATACAACTCCCCCATCTGAATCTGCACCCACTGGTGTAGCCTTTCCCAAACGCATCAAAACATTTGTAATGCGTGCTGGAAGAACTACATCTGGTCAAACTCGAGCTCTTCAAGTTCTTGGCCCCCAGTTCGTGGCTCAGTATCAGAAGGATAAAGTGTTTGACTGGGCTCAACTCTATGGCCAAGAGCGGGCTCATCTGCCTACCATTTTTGAAATAGGTTTTGGCATGGGGGATGCCAGTGCTCAAATTGCGAGTCAACAACCTAACATCAATTACCTAGGGTGTGAGGTTCATGAGCCTGGGGTTGGCGCATTGCTCAAAAAAATTGAGGAACTCAATCTCAGTAATATTCGCATCATCTCGCACGACGCTGTTGAGGTGCTAGAGGAAATGATCCCCAACAACAGTTTGAGCGGGGTACACATTTTTTTCCCTGACCCCTGGCACAAAGCTCGACATCACAAACGTCGATTGATTCAGCCCCCATTGGTGCAACTGCTGGTCAGTAAATTAAAGACCGGAGGGTATATCCACTGTGCTACAGATTGGGAGCCTTATTCCAAGCAAATACTCGCAACCCTTCAGTCCACCGCACAACTGATCAATCAAAGCGACCACGCCAGTGGCTTTAGTGATCGGCCGGACTATAGACCTGTCACAAAATTTGAGCGCCGTGGCCTAAAACTTGGGCATGGGGTTTGGGACTTGATTTTCAAAAAAATAGATTGATGTTCAAACTTGTATTGAATTCAATCTCTTGAATTCAAGAGATTGAGTTCGCTTTTAATCGCATCCAATTCAAAGTCGTTCTTTAATCCACGGCGTTAAAGACACCAAAGCCTTGGGAAGTTCTTCGACCTGTGAACCTCCCGCCATGGCCATATCTGGCTTACCACCACCTTTGCCACCGACTTGTTGTGCCGCAAAATTGACCAACTCACCAGCCTTGATTTTGGTAACCAAATCGCGAGTAACACCTGCAGCAAGTTGCACCTTTTGGTCTTGAACAGTGGCCAATACGATGACAGAACTGGGTAACTTATCCTTCAAGCGATCCATCATCTCTTTGAGAGTCTGCGAGTCCGCACCTTTGATTTCACGGATCAAAATATTAACTTCATTGTATTTTTGACTTTGTGCAACCAACTCATCAATTTGAGATCCCACATTCTGACGTTTGAGATGAGCAATTTCCTTTTCTAATTGTTTTTGATGTTCCAAGGATTGCTTGATTTTGTTGACCAAGTCGTCTGAAGGTGCACGCAACATCTCACACACCTCTTGGAGTTGGCTCTGAATAGAGTTAACGAAATTCAGGGCCGGCTCTCCCACAACGGCCTCAATTCGGCGAACTCCTGAAGCGACGCCACTCTCAGACAAAATTTTGAAGAGCCCAATATCCCCGGTTGCATTCACGTGAGTTCCACCACACAACTCTTTACTCTCGCCAATGCTCAATACTCGAACTTGATCGGCGTATTTCTCGCCAAAAAGCATCGTAGCACCCGAATGAGATGCGTCCTCTAGTGACATCACTTCAGAAAGTGTCGTTTGATTATGCAAAATTTGCTCGTTCACACACTGCTCAATAGCTTTTATTTGAGCTGAACTGACTGGACTGTCATGAGCAAAATCAAACCTTGTTTTATCTGGGGTTACCAATGATCCCTTTTGTTGAACGTGGTTACCCAAAATCTTCCTTAATGCAAAATGCATTAAATGAGTTGCAGAGTGATGTCTTTTCGTTGCAGCGCGTAGACCTTCATCAACTTGGGCTTGAACAGAGTCATTCAAATTGATATGGCCCTTGATCAATACACCCACATGGACAAAGACATCGGCTTTGATTTTTTGAGTATCGTGAACCTCAAAAAGCATTCCATTCGAGCTCAGTGTTCCTTGATCCCCAACTTGACCACCACTTTCTGCATAAAAAGGAGTCACAGACAAAACGACACTGGCCTCCTGACCCTCGGTCAAGGACTCAACGTTTTGGTTATTTACAAATAAACCCAATACTTGAGCATTCGCATGAAGACTTTCGTATCCAACGAATTGATTGGGCTTGCCGTGATATTCAAGGGCCTTGTCCATCTTGAATTTTCCAGCAGCTCTGGCTTGTGATTTCTGCCGCTCCATGGCCTCGTGAAATCCTGCCTCATCAAGAGTCACCCCTTTTTCTCGACACACATCAGCACTCAAGTCCATTGGAAATCCATAGGTATCATGTAACTTGAATGCAATATCACCCGACAACGTTTGACTTCCACCCTTCAAGGCATCATCCAAAATATGCATCCCCACCTCAAGGGTTTCAAAAAATCTCTCCTCCTCTTGTTTTAAAACTTGAGTTATACGTTCTTGATTGGCTTTCAAGGCAGGATAAGCTTGTCCCATGAGCTGAACTAAATCAGCTACTAGCTTATGGAAAAACGGAGTTTTTTGACCTAATTTATAGCCATGGCGAATGGCTCGGCGAATGATGCGGCGTTGAACATAACCACGCCCTTCATTGCTAGGGTTGACGCCATCACTCACCAAAAATGCTGTTGCACGCACGTGGTCAGCGATCACTCGCAATGAGTTGTTATTCAAATCAGTGCAACCTGTCTCACGACTGGCAGCTTTGATCAACGCTTGAAATAAATCAATTTCATAGTTGCTATGAACATGCTGCAAAATCGCAGCCAATCTCTCTAAGCCCATGCCCGTATCAACACAAGGCGCTGGCAATTTATTAAGTGAACCATCGGGTTGCATGTCAAACTGCATGAACACGTTGTTCCAAATTTCTATGTAACGATCCCCATCAGCATCTGGACTACCAGGAGGCCCACCGGCTACGTCAGGACCGTGATCATAAAAAATTTCCGAACAGGGTCCGCAAGGTCCAGTATCAGCCATCATCCAAAAATTATCAGATTGATATCTTGCACCTTTGTTATCCCCAATGCGGACAACCCGCTCAGGTGGCAAACCAATATCTTTTGTCCAAATATCATAAGCCTCTTGATCGTCTATATACACAGTTGCCCACAAACGATCTTTTGGTAATCCATAGACCTGGGTCAACAATTCCCAAGCCCACGTCAAACTTTCTTTCTTAAAGTAATCACCAAAACTCCAGTTACCTAGCATCTCGAAAAAAGTATGATGTCTTGCTGTGTATCCAACGTTTTCCAAATCATTGTGCTTGCCGCCAGCTCGTAGACAAGCTTGAACAGAGGTCGCTCGCACATAAGGTCTACGATCAAGTCCTAAAAACACATCTTTGAACTGAACCATTCCTGAATTGGTAAACATCAAGGTTGGATCATTTCCGGGCACCAATGAGCTTGAAGGTACAACGGTATGTCCCTTAGCTTCAAAAAATTCCAAAAAGGTTTTACGAATTTCCGCTACCGACAACTGAGCAATACTCATCTTTAAAGTCCGTTTATCCTTCTTCCTCTACGCCGGACAAAGAGACAGGCAATTGAGGGAGAAATGTATGAATGAAAGAGCCAATTATCTCCGATACGCAATGCTGGAACCTCATTGATACTCGGTAGGGCGTACTGTGCCTTCTTTTATCAACTCAGGGCCCCAATCTATGTTTTCCAAGCTTATAAAATAAAATCAACTCTTTGATGCTTTTGAAAAACAAGGTTTTTCTCTCTATTTAACAATTAAGTCCAATTAATTATTTCTTTTATACTCATTTACATATATTTAAATATATATTTAATAATTAACGTTTCAATTTTTGATCAATCAATTATAGTATGTTAAAATAAATCTAAATATTTAATCTTTTAACATTTTTATTTTGCCTTGGAAAATCATGAAAAATAATAGAATTTACATACGTTTTTTGAATCTTCTCGAGGCCGTAGAAGACACAAAAGGATTTCCTGATATTGACCTTGAAGCCAAGAAAATTCTAGAAGTCATCGCGGTAAGGCACCAAAAGGATAGTCCCTTAACAGTGACTGAAGCCATGGCACTCAGCCATATCGCATCTCCTGCGACTATTCATAGAAAGCTAGATCAACTGAGAGAACTTGAGTTGATTGACTCTATTTATCATGGCGATAATCGAAGAACTAAATACATGGTCCCTACTGCCTCAGCACTTCAATACTTTGATCGCTTGGGAAAAATCATGACCAAGGCCTTAAAAGTTTAATTGATGCAGCTTTGGTAGCCCAAGTTACCATCAGAGAATTGTTGCTCAAGTATTTTCCTCAAAAGTACCTTGAGTAACCCTCGCGGGTGTAGTTCAATGGTAGAACTTTTGCTTCCCAAGCAAATAACGTGGGTTCGATTCCCATCACCCGCTCCAATCCTATTTGAGGAAACGTTGTCTATTCTTTTAAAGAGTTGGCATCTTTGTCGCGAATCCAGTGTTGGTTTTTCAAGCTTTGGATATTGATTGTAATTTGGCGAGATAAAACTAAAGCATGTCTGTACTTCAGTTGTCCCTCATCACAATACAAATCACAGCATCAGATTAATTGCATTTATTCAAATTTCCTTCAGTCATCCCCCCAAACCAAAGGGCGGGCTGAAACTCTTCAAGAATGCAACTTTGTGCCTGTTTTACTTTGAACATAATCAAAGCTAACATCAGTTGCCAGTTTGACGACTTTGATGCCATTTGGGGTTACGTCAAAAATACCAAGATCAGTGATGATCCGGTCTACTACACCAACACCGGTCAAAGGTAAGTTACAGGTCTCAAGAATTTTTAAATCTTCGGAGCCATCTTTCTTCTTAGCGACATGTTCCATCAGGACGATCACACGCTTGACACCAGCGACCAAGTCCATGGCTCCTCCCATGCCTTTGACCATTTTCCCTGGAATCATCCAATTCGCAAGGTCTCCGTGAGCGCTGACTTGCATCGCACCCAATATTGACAAGTTGATCTTTCCCCCTCGAATCATGGCAAAACTGTCGTGACTTCCAAAAATAGATGAGCCTTTGATGGTTGTCACAGTTTGTTTACCCGCATTGATCAAATCTGCATCAACTTGATCCTCAGTTGGGAATGGACCAATCCCCAACATACCATTTTCAGATTGCAACCATACGTCCATATGATCAGGCACATGATTGGCCACCAAGGTTGGTAAACCAATGCCCAAGTTCACATAAAAACCGTCTTCAAGTTCTTGTGCCGCACAAGCAGCCATTTCATCGTGGTTCCAAGCCATGTTCAAACTCCTGCTGTTTCAGTGACGGTGCGCTTTTCTATGCGTTTTTCAGGGCTTGGGTTCAATACCAAGCGATGGACATAGACCCCGGGGAGGTGAATCTCATCAGGATCCATCTCTCCAAGACCGACCATTTCTTCGACTTCAACAATACAAATTTTTCCTGACATCGCCACCGCAGGATTGAAATTGCGTGCGGTCAAGCGAAATTGCAAGTTACCTGATGGGTCAGCCCTGTGCGCTTTAACCAAAGCGACATCTGGGACCAATGAACGCTCCATGAGGTAGACCTCACCATCAAACTCGCGTGTCTCCTTGCCCTCAGCGATCAGGGTTCCAACTCCCGTTTTGGTAAAAAAGGCCGGTATTCCTGCACCACCAGCCCTTAGTTTTTCTGCCAATGTGCCTTGAGGTGTAAATTCAAGCTCCAACTCTCCCGCCAAGTATTGACGTTCAAATTCTTTATTTTCGCCAACATAGGATGCGATCATTTTTTTGACTTGCCTGGACTCCAAGAGCTTACCAAGACCAAAACCATCGACACCCGCGTTGTTTGAGATCACTGTGAATCCGCCCAGACCCGTGTCTTTTAAAGCGTCAATCAATGCCTCAGGAATACCACACAGTCCAAAGCCACCCACACCAATCAACTGGTTGGCAGCCACAACACCTTTCAGTGCCTCTGCGGCAGATGGAAAAAGTTTATTCAAAATGGGCTCCTCACGGAAAAATTTAACGTCAATTTTCAAAAAGACTGCTTACTTGGCGGACACCATAAGTCAGCACCGACCAACAAAAGCATGAGTTTAACCTGATCATAGAACATCCAACGTTGCCATATTCAATCATAAGGAAAAACCATCATCAGCTGCAATGATAGAGCCGTTCAAAAAGTGGCTCTCGCCACTGCAAAGCATCACCACCAATGCATCTAAATCTGAGGGCAGACCGACTCTTTTTCTGGGCAACATTTGGATCAACTTCTTACCTTGATCTGTTTCCCAATGATGATGGTTGATCTCGGTATCAATGTAGCCAGGACAGATTGCATTGACATTGATTCCATGACGACCCCACTCCAAGGCCATGGCTTTGGTCATGTGAATGATTGCGGCCTTGCTCATGCAATAAACTCCAATTTGAGGCAAAACCTTCAAGCCTGCGGTTGACGCTATATTGATAATGCGTCCCATCACCTTGGTTTCGTTGCTTAGGGCATCACGCGATTTCTCAAGCATATGTCGACCTACAGCTTGGGCCACAAAAAAGGCACCGCGAACGTTCGTGTTGAACACAAAATCAAAATCTTTTGCGGTCACATCTTTTAACTTTTGAGTTGAACTCACACCTGAGTTGTTAATCAAGATATCGATGGGGCCGACTTCAGCATCAATGGTTTGAACAGCGGTTTCTATGCTTGTGATAGAGGTTACATCCAAATTACAAATGTGAGCCTGACCACCATTGGCCTCAATCTCGGCGCGCAAGTCCTTGAGCCGATCAGTTCGCCGAGAAGCCAAAACCACCATCGCCCCGGCTTTCGCCAAGGTTTTCGCAAATTGTGCTCCCAAGCCACTGGAGGCTCCGGTCACCAGGGCCACACGCCCGGAAAGGTCAATACTGTAAGACATGCGAAAGCTCTCCTCTAAAGGTAGTGAAATTCACTGATAGCAAACCACATTCGATTGAGTCATCAAAACGCCAAGGTAAACCCTAATCAATTGATTATTTCCTCAAGGCCAGATGAAATGTACCTGATTGTTAGGTTTTTGAGGTGACATTCATCTCTTAAAACTAATCAAACCCAGTATCAATTTCAAATTTTATCCGCCCCACGTAAGTAGAGGATCACAACAGTAATAGAATTATTCCTTCTCAATCATCTTGACCCATTGCCCATGAACGCCTCAGAAATCCTATCTCAATTTGGCCCTCGTGAATCCATGGACTACGACGTATTGATTGTGGGAGGAGGACCAGCTGGATTGTCTAGTGCCATTCATCTCAAGCAGTTGGCCAAAGCCAATAACACTGAAATCTCAGTGGCTGTTTTAGAAAAAGCTGCCGAACCCGGTGCCCACACCCTATCTGGTGCCATCATGGACCCCAAGGCACTCAATGAATTATTTCCCGATTGGAAGGAAAGAGGTGCCCCACTTCGGCAAGAAGTGACTGAAGATGCCTTCATGTTCCTTAGTGAGAAAAGTGGCATTCGCACGCCCAACTGGTTACTCCCCGAGTGTTTTCAAAACCACGGCAACTACATCATCAGCTTAGGCGAATTTACCCAGTGGCTTGCTCAACAAGCCGAGGCCCTAGAGGTGGAAATATTTCCTGGTTTTGCAGCCTCCGAGGTTTTGTACAACAGCGACGGCAGCGTCATGGGTGTTGCCACAGGCAACATGGGAGTTGAGAAAGACGGCTCGCCAGGGAATCAATTTCAGTTGGGCATGGAGATACACGCCAAGTACACGTTCTTTGCTGAAGGAGCCCGCGGACACTTGGGCCGAGAGTTGATTGCAAAATTTAAGCTCGATGAAGGAAGGGATCCTCAAAGCTATGGTTTGGGTATCAAGGAGTTGTGGGAGATTGACCCTGCAAGACACCAAGCCGGACTGGCTGTGCATTCAGCGGGTTGGCCATTGGACTCTCAAACCTACGGTGGTTCATTTCTATACCATCTCCCGGATAACAAGGTTGCCGTAGGGTTTGTCGTTGGTCTGGATTATCAAAACCCTTGGCTAAGCCCCTTCGAGGAATTTCAACGCTTTAAAACTCACCCCAATATCCGTTGGTACTTTGAAGGCGATGAATCACAGGGCATCAAAATGGGCAAGCGATTGGCTTACGGTGCGCGAGCCATTACTGCAGGTGGTTTGTTGAGCTTGCCAGAAACGGCCTTTCCTGGAGGAGTGCTCATTGGATGCGAAGCGGGCTATCTCAATGCCAGTCGGATCAAAGGCTCACACGCTGCCATCAAGACAGGGATGTTGGCTGCGCAGGCAGCATTTGAGGCATTGAATGCAGGGCGAGCACATGACACGCTGAGCGAGTATCCCAAGGCGTTTAAAGAAAGTTGGCTCTACAAAGAGCTCTACAAGGCTCGCAATTTCAAACAATGGTTCAAAAAAGGCCAAATGATGGGCACCATCATGACAGGCATTGAACAGTTTTTGCTCAATGGACACTTTCCTTGGACTCTTAGAAGAACAAAGGCTGACCATGAGTCACTGAAACCTGCGAAAGACTGTACCCCGATCAATTACCCCAAACCCGATGGCAAATTGAGCTTTGATCGGTTGAGCAGTGTCTTTATCAGCAACACCAATCACGCTGATAACCAACCCATTCACTTGACTTTAAAAGATCCTAAAGTACCCGACAAACTCAATTGGCCAGTCTTTGCCGGACCAGAATCACGCTATTGCCCAGCTGGTGTTTATGAGTATATTGAGGACGAGCACCACCAGCATAAGTTGCATATCAATGCACAAAACTGTGTTCACTGTAAAACGTGTGACATCAAGGACCCTAGCCAAAACATCGTTTGGGTTACACCTGAAGGTGGTGGTGGACCTGTCTACAGTGGCATGTAATTTAAGTAGCATCAAAGCATATCCTTCACAAACCCTCCAGACTTCTAGTTTGAACAAGACACCATGAACTACAAATTTTCTGCTCAACACCAATGGATTAGAGAAGAGTCACCTCATCACTTGGTGGGAATTACCCAGCATGCTCAAGAGACTTTGGGAGATGTGGTCTTTGTTGAGCTGCCTGAAGTTGGGGCGCATTTCAACCAAAACGATGTCGTGTGTGCCGTTGAATCTGTCAAGGCTGCTTCAGATGTTTTTGCACCGGCCTCCGGCACTGTTGTAGAGGTGAACTCAAAACTCGTGGAGGATCCTTCCTTGGTCAATTCTGACCCAATGGGCGAAGCTTGGTTTTTCAAATTATCCATTGACTCGGAAGCGGAGTTGAACACCTTGATGAATGAGGACGATTACCTTAAAACTCTAGGTTAACCAAACATCATCAACCTAAATTTCTCTTTTTTAAAAAAATTATTTTTTTGTATCGCGTGAAACATTTTTTTTATTCACGAAATAAATGCTGAAAATTTGCACCAACGTCTAAATAACGTGCACGCCGACAAGATCATTGACTATCAAGGCTTTTGTTGTTTTTCACCGCGACTTACCCACATTTTCTGTGGATAACTTTTAGCATTTTCAGAAAATGTTTCACGCTCTAGCGTCAAGCAGGCATGAAAAAATAAATTCAAATCCTAGAGAAAACCACCATAGACGCTTGACAGCATTGAAATTTAAAAGTCAAAAATCTTTAGCTCGCTTTTGCAAAGTAGGCTTTAGCCAGCCTCTCAAGTCCAGCTTCGATCAAAGCCGTATCTGAAGTTGCAAATGAAAGCCTGAATGTGCTCACATCGGGATTGCTTGCATAAAAAGGCGCACCAGGAACGAATGCAACACCTTGGGCGATTGCCCTCTTGGCGAACTCGCCGCCATCGGCCAATTGACCCTCTTGGCCCGTGAGCTTCGCCCAAAAGAACAATCCACCCTGAGGCTGAGTGAATGTAAGCGCGGATCCAAAATGTTTAAAGAGTCCTTGACCCATGCACAATGCACGCTCGCCATAAACTTTGCGCACGTGATTCAAAGTCTTGGGCATGCGCCCGCTCTTCAAATAAGCTGCCGCTGTGGCTTGTGCAAAGGTGGACGTGTGTGCATCGCTGAATTGCTTGCACATGGTCGCCTTGGCCAGCAAGTCTGCAGGAGCCACCATCCAACCCACTCGTAGCCCTGGGCTCAAAACCTTACTCAAACTCCCACAATAAACCAACCAATCACGACTCCCAGGCACTTGATCACTTAGTGCAAGCAATGTCTTTGGAGGTTCACCGTGAAAGTACAAATCCCCATAAGGGTCGTCCTCAATGATCAGGGTCTTGTATTTGACCGCCAACTCAAGTACCTTAATTCGACGCTCCAAACTCAACAAGGCTCCGCTAGGATTGCCAAAAGTGGGGACGAGATAGATCAACTTGGGTCGATGTGTGATGATCATCTCTTCAAGCAAATCAACTCTGACACCGTGTTCGTCAATGGGCACACCCAGAACCTGGGGGCCATATAATTTAAAGCATTGAATGGTTGCTAAAAAAGTAGGGGCTTCAACCAAAGCAACATCCCCTGCTTCAAGCAAAGTTTTGCCAACCAAGTCCAAAGCTTGTTGGCTGCCTGTAGTCACTATCAGTGAGTTAGCGCTTACATTAGGGATCCCCTTTTGGGTCAAAAAATGAGCCAATTCTTCACGCAATGCTGGGAAACCTTCGGTTGCCCCATATTGCAAGGCGCTTCCTGGTGAGTCTCTTAAGACTTGAGCGCTCGCGTGCTCAATTCCTTCAACATCGAACATGGCACTGTCGGGGAAGCCTCCAGCAAAGCTAATGATGCCGGGTTGGCCCAAAAGCTTAAAGAGCTCTCTAATCGCTGAAGTCTCAACTCGGTCTAAACGTTTGGCAAATTGCATGTGAAAATAAGACAATGACGTCTCAGGTAAAAAGATGAACAAACAACAGATTGAACCTTTTTTTCAAACCTTGCAGGAGGTCAATCCGCACCCTCAAACAGAGCTTGAGTATACGAGCGTGTTTGAACTCTTGTGCGCGGTATTGATGTCAGCCCAAGCCACGGATGTTAGTGTGAACAAAGTCACGCGTATTTTGTTCAAAGTAGCCAACACCCCCGAAAAGATGTTCAAGCTCGGCGTCACTCGTCTCGAAGAGTACATCAAGACGATTGGACTTTATAAAAGCAAAGCAAAGCATCTGATCCAGACTTCGAAAATTTTAATTGATCAATTCAATTCCCAAGTGCCCAGAACTCGCGAGGAGCTTGAGAGCTTACCCGGGGTGGGAAGAAAAACTGCCAACGTGGTGCTCAATTGCGCCTTCAACGAACCCACCATCGCCGTGGACACGCATATTTTTAGGGTCAGCAATCGAGTCGGTTTGGCCAAGGGGAAAACAACTCTTGAAGTTGAACTGGGTTTATTAAGACGCATTCCACCTCAATACCAACTCCACGCCCATCACTGGTTAATTTTACATGGCCGTTACGTTTGCAAAGCGCGCTCGCCCTTATGCCATGAGTGTGGGGTGTCTATTTACTGCGATTACGCCAAGAAGGCAAAGCCCAAGGCACGCCCATCAAAATGATGATAAAGCTCACGAGAGGGGGGGACAGACCACCGCCCCGCCCTATCCTCAGCCCAAAGACCAAGCTCCCCTAGGGTGTCAAAGACTATTTGACGTAGGAATTTCACCAATTCTGTACCAAAGCACACCATGAACTCCAGCAAAACGGGTTTTTGCCCTTTAAAATGCTTGAATGTCTGCCCACCCCTTGCAAGAACAAATCGCTCAACGTGTTGAGCGCTTACTCTTACGCTATGAAGAGTTGCAACGCACCAATTCACTGTTGATCGAACAAGTCGCTCAACTGACCCGGGAGCGCGACCAGTTCAAGAGCAGACTCGAAACCGCCAGGAATCGAATTGATGCTTTACTTGATCGCCTGCCTGAGGAGATCAACACTCGGGAGAGCAAATGAGTCAGATTGAAGTTCAAATCATGGGACAAGGCTATGCATTGGCTTGTCCGGATGGGTCTGAGGAGAGACTTCAAGCGGCTGTGAGCAACGTGGATATAGCCATGTGCAAAATTCGAGATGCCGGAAAAATTAAAGCACGGGAGCGAATCGCTGTCTTAGCCGCTATCAATATCTCATTCGATGCCATCTCAGCCGCGCAGCCCTCTAATCCATCAACCAACGAAGATCCTGTGGCGTCAAAGCAATCCGATCTGATGTTCGAGTCACTTTTAAAACGTCTTGATGAAGCATTGGCTGTTGACGGCCAATTGCTTTGACCCTTGACTCTGGCAGAGAGTCAAATACTCATCTCTCAACTCTAGACGTAGGTTGAGAGCTCCAAAAGTTTCGGTGCAAATCCGCAATTTGCTCTTGAACTTCATAAACGGGTCCAATAATCTCAAACACCTTTTGGCCACTGCCCAAAACCGTTTTAGCGCTCAAATTCATGGTGGGGTTTTCACAATGATTGCCTGTGAAGTTCAACAATTCACGCTCAGTGAGCCCGTACACCAATCTGCCAATATTGGCCCAGTATTGCGTACCTGAACACATGGCGCAAGGCTCCACAGTGGTCACCAAGGTGCATTGCCACAAAAAATCTGCCTCATATTTCGAATAAGCCCTGGCAGCCAAGGTTGATTCAGCGTGCCTGACTGTATCCAAGTTGCCTTGTTCTTCAAGAACCGTTTTTTGGTCGGGTCCAACCAAAATTGCACCAAAAGGGTGATGGCCATCTTGCATGGCAAGTCTGGCCACTTCATTGGCGTATAACAGATGAGGGATGACCCATGCCGGTGTCACATCGGAGATCATTAAATTGGCACTCCTTTATTAGCGCTTGGGTAACTGTAACATGAGCTCTACTCTCCAAGCGACCCGTCATGGGTGGTCAGATCTTTACGTATTAATTTTTTAAAGCTTTAAATGGTAAGCACGATGACGGCAACTCGATTAAAATAGAGGTGTCTGCAATCCTCTGAGGCTTTATACTTCCTTGAACCAATGCTCTTTTGAGCCAGGGCTTGGAACATCGTCCAATGAGCGTGATCATCTCGCGTCAGATGAACCCAACGTTGGTCTGACCTCGCCCACCTGAACCTTTGCGTTCAGGATGACGGCCTCGGCGGTTTTGCAGACACCCCTTTGACAGAATTCTTTTTTTGTTAGTTCAGAGCGATCAACGTCGTTCGTCGACGTTTTTAATTTTTTCATTTGCTCTGGGTTTTTTCATGGATGTCTCTTTAGTTGAAGTTGTCTCCCTTATTTGTTTGGGAGTCGCAACTGGTTTTGTAGCAGGACTGTTGGGCTTGGGTGGGGGTTTGATCCTGGTGCCCTTTCTCACCTTCATCTTAGAACAGCACGGCGTGAGCCCGGAGTTGACTGTCAAGATGTCCATCGCTACAGCCATGGGAACCATTGTCTTTACCTCTTTGTCTAGCGTGAGCGCTCACCATAAGCGCGGCAATGTGAGATGGGATATTGTTAAATCCTTATCGCCTGGAATCGTTGCGGGTAGCTGGATCGCCAGCATGGGATTATTTACTCACCTCAAAGGCGCATATTTAGGATTGTTTTTTTCGGCGTTCATTGCCTTTTCCTCCTATCAAATGTTCCTCGATAAGAGACCCGCTCCCACAAGACAATTTCCAACATCTTGGATGCGCTGGGTAGCAGGATTGGCCATAGGCTTACTCTCCGGCTTGGTGGGCGCTGGCGGGGGATTCATTAGCGTGCCTTTTATGTTGTTTTGCAATGTACCCCTCCTCAACGCTGTCGCCACCAGTGCTGCATTGGGCTTTCCCATAGCGCTGGCCAACGTTTTGGGCTACACCGTGAGTGGCTGGTCAATTGAGAATTTACCCGCTCACTCAATGGGATACATATGGTTACCCGCTTTGGTATTGATCGCCATCTCCAGCACGACTACAGCAAAATTTGGAGTGAGCGCAGCTCAAAACTGGCCGGTAAAGCGACTCAAACGTGTGTTTGCCACCTTGTTGGTTTTTTTAGCGGCGTACATGATCTATAAAAGTTTTTCACTCCAAGCTTGACTGTAGTCTCTTATCAGAGACCCCTCACTACTCACCTTAGTCAAGCTAAATAATGGTCTTTCATGCCTTGAAGATAATCAAGTGCTTGATCTTCACACGATGAATCATCGCAGTGAATAATTTTCCTCTCTGCCAAGCTTCTAAGCCAAGTCATTTGACGCTTGGCCAATTGGCGTGTTGCAGTTTGGGCCAACTCAACAAAGCGACGATACGCTTGCTCCTCCATGATGGTTGGCATCAATAGGGGATGCTTCACCCCAGGGAATTTTTGCTTTAACTCAAGCCAAAGTTCATAAGCCTGCCGGTACCCAACACTCTTCATACTGGGCAACTCTCCATTGATACTTGGCATATCAACCAAAGATTGAACCTCTTGTAAGAACCCAGCATCAAGCATGGACTGAAAACGCAGATGGATTCTTTCGTGAAGCCAAGAACGCTTGTCTGGCTCAAGTGAAAGCACCAAAAAGTGCTCGGAATCAGGAGAACTCTCCCTATTGAGTCCCGAGTGCTCAGAGCCCCCAATTGGAGACTCAAGTGTTTGCACTTTGTACTTGGACTGAAAAAATGACAACGGCTTACCGGTGATACGCCAGACTTCTAGTGCGCGAGAAATGCGTTGTGAATCGCCTGGGGCCAAACGAGCTGCCGTTTGTGGATCAACACGCATGAGTTGCTCATGCATAGCGGGCCAACCCAAAACTTGGGCTTCCTTGGCCAATGCCTCACGGATGAACGGATCACTTTTGGGCAAATCGTCCAAGCCTTCACTCAATGCTTTGAAGTAAAGCATGGTGCCACCGACCAGCACGGGAACTCGCTGTCGCTGGCGAATTTGCTGTATCAATACCTTGGCATCTTTAGCGAATTCGGCTGCACTGTACGTTTGGTCCAGAGACCTGATGTCGATCAAGTGGTGCGGAACTAGCGCCAAATCTTGTGCTGAAGGTTTGGCCGATCCTATATCCATCCCTTGGTAGACCAAGGCCGAGTCCATGCTGATGATTTCAATGGGCCAATGTCTTGCCAGTGCCATGGCCAAGCTTGACTTACCCGAAGCGGTGGGCCCCACCAAAGCCAAACAAGTCCAACGAGGCACTGGTAACATGGATTTTTAAGTGAAATTTAAAAGCGTTGAGTCGCAAACGGTCTGGGTTCTGGAGGCTGGCATTTAGCCTACTAACGTCCGCGCATGAACAAGGCATCCAAAGCCTTCATGCTCAATTGATGCCAAGTCGGACGACCGTGGTTACATTGGTCTGATCTCTGCGTGCGCTCCATTTGCCTTAACAAATCATTCATCTCTGGAATGGTCAATTGTCGATTCGCTCTCACCGCAGAGTGACAGGCCATGCTAGCCAGCAATTCGTTGCGAGCTTGCTCAACAACAAAATCGCCTTCATGATGCGCCAAATCAGTTAAAACCCCACGCACCATGGGCACCAAATCAGCATCCCCCAGCGCAGCGGGCACAGCACGAATCGCGAGTGTTTTGGCGGAAAGAACTGTAACCTCCAACCCCAATGAAGAGAGTGTTTGAGCGTGCTCTTGGGCTACCACCACCTCTTCCTCGGTAGCTGCGAAACTGATAGGTATCAAAAGCGTTTGACTGCTCAAGGTATTGGCATCCCACAAACTCTTGAGTCTTTCATAGACAATTCGCTCGTGGGCGGCATGGATATCAACCAACATCAAGCCTTGTTCATTTTCGGCCAACAGATAAACCCCATGCAACTGTGCAAGGGCTCGACCCATGGGCCAAGTTTGTGGGTCATCCTTGGCGTAAAGAGCATTGGTCGGTGATAAAGAACTGACAGTATTTGTGCTCGAAGTGTTTGCATTTGGATTTGGTGCCTCGACTGCATCTTCAGGCACCAAACTCTCACTCGGCGTTAAGCTTATTGAACGGGTTGCCCCCTGATAACCCACGGCTTTAGACACAGTTCCAAACTTCATCTCTGGATCGCTGCGATCTTGATTGGCCAGGGGCCACAAGGCCTGAAGCCGTGCCATGGAGTCACCACTCAAGTCCATGGCCGATTGCCGCCAAGTTGAAGAGGGGAAATTTTGCGAATTCTTTTGACCCAAACTCGATGCGTTATTGAGTGCGGAGGGTTCCGTTGATGTGCTAAAAGTCTGAGCGAGTGAATCTGTTGCCGACACAGAGACACTTGCCGCTCGAGGCTTACTCAAGGCGGTCTGCAAGGCGTGCACAATGACTTGGTGTATGTCTCTGGATTCTCTAAAACGAACTTCAATTTTTGTGGGATGTACATTCACATCGACCCGTTTGGGGTCCATCTCCAAGAACAAAATGTAGACAGGTTGGCGCTGACCGTGCAAAACATCTTGGTAGGATGCGCGAATAGCATGGGTCATGACTTTGTCACGCACGAAGCGTTTGTTCACATAGGCAAATTGATGGTCTCCTCGGGAACGAGAAGCCTGGGGTAAACCGATTCGACCATGAATCCGAATCCCTCGTTCCTCAAAGTCGATGGCCAAGGATTCGTCCAAGAAATCTTGTCCCAACACATCGGCCATCCGGAGCTCAAGTGCTGACCGAGGGGCATTGTCACTCCCCGCATGGGCTCGCCACTGCTGGACGAGCTTTCCCTCATGCCAAATGCCAAAACCTACGTCAGGTCGCACCAAAGCGTGACGTCTGACTGACTCGATGCAGTGAGCCAATTCAGTCGCATCGGTTTTTAGAAATTTTCGTCTCGCAGGAGTGCTGAAAAAAAGTTCTCTCACCTCCACACTGGTGCCTTTGGCACGGGCTGCGGGGCTTAGTTCGCCCGTGCGGGCTTGCAACGCCATGGCAACCGCTTGATCCTCTGGGCGAGAGACCATGGTGAGCTCACTGATGGAGGCGATTGCAGCGAGAGCTTCCCCCCGAAAACCCATGGAAGCAACCTCTTCGAGGTCATGCAAATTTTGAATTTTGCTTGTGGCATGGCGCTTTAATGCCATGGCCAATTGATCTGAAGGGATGCCGCATCCATCATCTTCAACACTGATGAGTCTCACGCCACCGGCTTGCAGTCGCAAATCAATCCGTGTTGCTTGGGCATCCAGTGCATTGTCCACCAACTCCTTGACCACGGAGGCGGGTCGCTCAATCACCTCGCCAGCGGCGATTTGGCTGATCAACTCGCTGGCAAGCTCTTGTATGGGGCGAGGCTTCATCAATGGGGGTGAGGAGGAGTCGTTATTCACTGAAGTATTTTAGATGACGTTTCCCTCTCTCTCAGGAAAACTGAACTTCATTGCCAAATGAAGGGATAATCCAGTCATGACCCTTTTAATGCAGTATATAGACCTCATTTTTCACATTGACCGTACCTTGCAAGAGGTGGTCACGCTTTATGGGGTGTGGACCTATGGTTTGATCTTTTTGATCATATTTCTTGAAACTGGCCTGGTCATCACCCCCTTTTTACCCGGGGATTCCTTACTCTTCATGGTCGGGACTTTGTGTGGCTTGGAACTTCTCAATTGGCCTTTGGCCATGGCTCTTTGCTCTTTGGCCGCCATTGCGGGGGACCAATTGAATTTCTACACTGGCCGTCATCTCAGCCAATACCTCTTAAAAAGTCCTCTAAAGCGTTTGATCAATCCCCAAACCCTCATTAAAACCCATCACTTCTTTGATACCTATGGTCCCTCAACACTGGTGCTTGCGCGTTTCATGCCCCTCATCAGGACCTTTGCACCCTTTGTGGCAGGCCTGAGTGAGATGAATATCAAAACCTTCTCTGTCTACAACGCCACTGGCGGGTTGTTGTGGGTCATCAGTGTTTTGAGCCTGGGACTGTGGTTTGGTCAACTCACCTGGGTGCATGAGCACTTACAAATCATCATATGGTCTTTGATTTTGGTCCCCAGCGTCTTGGCCATTTGGAGCACATGGAAAACACAAAAAAAGACCTCGGACTCAAACCTTAACCCTTAGAGTCCACCATAATCCCTATCTAAGCGCTGCTCATGGCAACAGGTCATATTCGTTTAATATATGAGCAAATGCTGCACATCCACAATCCCTGATTTGGATTTAAGCGCTTAACCTTGGTCTCACGCGTGATCCACTATGAACCCTGCCTCAAAAACTTTCTCACAAACCCCTGGCAATATTTCACGCGTGCCGTATTGGGCCTACACTGACCCACACTTGCACACTCAAGAACTGGGTCGAATTTTTTACGGTCAGCACTGGAGCTACGTTGGTTTGCTGGCTGAAATTCCGAACTTGGGCGACTTCAAAAAAACCCAAATAGGCGAGCGTGAAGTGATCATGGTCAAGGACCATGTCCACCCTTCCCAACAAGGTCTCGATCACGGGATACGGGTGGTTGAGAACCGCTGCGCTCACCGAGGCGTTCGGTTTTGCCAAAAGACCCACGGTAATCAACGCAGTTTTGTGTGCCCCTATCACCAATGGGCCTACAAGCTTAATGGTGACTTGGGCGGCCTTCCCTTTAAAGACGGGGTAGAGAGAGAAGGTATAACTCAGGGCGGAATGCCCAAGGATTTTGATGTCAAACAACACGGCTTGAATCGCCTTAAAGTGGAGGTCTTGCATGGCCTAGTCTTTGCCACTTTCGATCCACAAAGTCCCCCCTTGGATCAATATCTGGGCCCACGGATCATGCCTTGGCTTGAGCGTATTTTCAAATCTCGCGAATTAACCCTTCTAGGCTATAACCGTCAACGCATCCCTGGTAACTGGAAGCTCATGATGGAGAACATCAAAGATCCTTACCATCCAGGGTTATTGCACACTTGGTTTGTGACCTTTGGGCTTTGGCGAGCAGACCAACGCAGTCGCATGATCATGGACGAGAGGGGACGACATGCGGTCATGGTCTCACAAAGAAATGAAGGCGGAGACGGAGCCGTCACGAAAGGGGTGACGAGTTTCAAGCCCAACATGAAACTCCAAGACGATCGCCTCCTTGACATCGTCCAAGAGCCTTGGTGGACCATTGCTGACCCGAGTAAGCCCACCCAAACCATCACCCCCAGTGTCACCATGATCACGCTTTTCCCAAGCCTGATTATTCAGCAGCAGGTGAACTCTCTATCCACTCGTCAAATCATCCCCAATGGTCATGGACAATTTGATTTTGTGTGGACGCACTTTGGCTTCAAAGATGACACCCCCGAGATGACCCGTCGACGCTTGCGACAGGCCAATCTATTTGGTCCTGCAGGCTACGTGAGCGCTGACGACGGGGAGGTGATCGAGTTCAGTCAAGCGGGCTTTGAGCAATTCAACAGTGATGGCTTGCGCGGCGGGGAGACACTGTGTGAGCTTGGTGGCCGGGAGGTGGCCATGACCGAGCACATGGTCACGGAAACTCTCATTCGCGGCATGTACAACTACTGGCGAGAGGTCATGGGCCATGAATGAGAATACGCCTAAACCTCTTAACTCAAGCCCTCTTGGCCAAGGCGATATAGCGGGCATTGAGTCGTTATCGACAGTGCAAACCTTGGAGAGCGAGATCAATCGGCTCAATGCCCAATATGCGCGGGCGTTGGATGAAAGGCTCTTTGACTTATGGCCCGAGTTCTTTATTCCTGAGGGACGTTACACTGTTCGCTCCCGCGAAAATCATGAGCGTGGGCTGCCCTTGGCTTTACTCGACTTAGAGAGTCAAGGCATGATGAGAGACCGTATCTATGGTGTGACGCAAACCATTTTTCACGCCCCTTACTACACACGTCATGTACTGAGTCCTACCGTGCTCTTGGGGAGTACTTTGGTACAACCGATGTCCCCCAGCAACGCTTTAGAGTTAAAGGATCCTACCCTGTGGGTGAGCAGCACGTCCTATGCAGTATTCAGAACCAAGCCCACACAAGTGAGTGAAGTCTTCAATGTGGGTCAGTACTTAGACCACTGGACACGCACTGAGGCAGGACTTAAATTATTCTCACGGGTGTGTATCTTCGACACCGAGATGGTTCTCAACTCTTTCATCTATCCGATTTGATAAAAGATCCTGCGGGAAATGGCTCGGCTAGCCAAGAGGTCAAGTTCGGGTTCGGACCAGCGGTGGGTTTCGAGAAAAATACCTCACCAATGCTGTCACCAATGCTTGAGCCATTTGCTTTTGAAACTCTGGCATCAAGAGTTGCTTTTCCTCTTGGGGATTGCTGATGAAGGCTGTTTCTACCAATACGCTAGGAATATCGGGTGCCTTCAAAACGGCAAAACCCGCTTGCTCGACTTGTCCTTTGTGCAGCATCCCCACACGTGAAATTTGCCCCAATAGCTCGTGACCGAGCTTGAGGCTATCATTGATCTGGGCGGCTGTGCTCATGTCCAGGAGTGTTTTTTGGACAAGTTCATCTCGACTTTTAAGGTTGAGTCCACCCACCAAATCAGCCTTATTTTCTTGATTGGCCATCCACATGGCCGCCGCACTCGAAGCACCGCCTTGACTGAGAGCAAATACAC
>Ga0007809_10000097_pt1 | contig 33442 bp, 41 predicted proteins | sample CryBogCBE02Aug07_FD_60383 | JGI IMG/M metagenome (GOLD analysis project Ga0007809, IMG submission 60383) | Freshwater microbial communities from Crystal Bog, Wisconsin, USA - CBE02Aug07 | ecosystem: Environmental > Aquatic > Freshwater > Lake | place: Crystal Bog, Wisconsin, USA | collected...
GCGCCCCTGCGCCCCTGCGCCCCTGCGCCCCTGCGCCCCTGCGCCCCTGCGCCCCTGCGCCCCTGCGCCCCTGCGCCCCGCAGCACAAAAAAGAGCGGCGCCCGCAGGCGCCGCTCTTAATGGTGTTTGATATTGGCGGCGAATATCAGCGCCGCCGCAACCGTAACAATCTGCACCAGCGCGCCGATGCACCCGCCGAAATGCTCGTGCAGCTTGTCGAAAAACCGGGCGCGCCTTTTCATGCCGTCATTAGCAGCAGCTCTTCCGCCCCGTAGACGCCCGGCTCATCGCAGGACTCGCAGGTGTAGCGACGAGCGTCCGGCTCGACACCATAGGCGTCAGCCCCGCAGCGAATACAGAATCCCAGATGGTCATCCGCCTCACAGGCTTCCATGATACGATCGACAGTTATTGAGGGGTGTAGCTTCATCGTTTCGACTCCTTGGTTCAGGTTGAATGGGGCAGGGCGCCGACGCGCGGGAAAGCGCGCCAGCGCGGAGACGGGGCGAATCGGTGCTATTCGCACGATTCGGATTCCTCATCTGATTCAGCTTTATGATCGGCCAGCATGGCGCTTGCTATTTCCCGCCAATCGACCTCCTGAAGGAACGCCAGCGCATAGGACAGGCATAGCGGAACGCCAGGCTGTCCGGGGCGCCCGCTTTCCTCTTCGAGCAGCTGTTCAACATATTCGCGCATTTCACGCCCGAGCTCATAGGGCTCCAGTTTGTGCCAGCCCCAATCGCTCAGATCGAGTCCATCGAATATTTCAAGGCGCACGCGCCACGTCGCATAGTTGCGCCACCCGTTATAGGATTCAGTCATGGGAGCCCCCTATCACGCGCGCGCCTGCAGGCGTTCCGTCTCGGCTTGAAAGCTTTCAGGCGATTCGGCTTTGCGGTAAGCATTTGAGCCCGTGAACCAACCCGTCGACGGCAGCTCTTTATTGCGAACGCGGCAAGGCATGGCGACACCGAACGCTAGGCAACCCGGCAGCGTATCGGCAGGCAGCCAATCCACAAGCGCCGGGTCGTCGCCGTTGCAATAGGTAGCAGGGATTGCAGAGTCGACCCCAGCCGCCTTAGCCGCGCGCGAGAACGTCAAAAGAACCGTCGGATCAAAGCTCGCAGCAATCCCGGAAATTGCGGCTGGACAAACCCGGCGCGCAGCGGGAAAAGACCCCTCAATCTCGCCTTGAACAAACGTTGCGCCATCATATGTCAGGCGCAGCGCGCGCCATTGCAGCGCTGAATCCGTAGATTCGAACGCAAGAGTCACATAATCCGGCGCCTTGCGCGCGACTTTCAAGCGATCAATCAAGTCCAACGGAATAATGATTCCACGTTGCCCAGTCGCAGGCACATTATCCGCCGCCAGCAATTGCCGCGCCGCGAGCAGCTTGTGACCGTCAGTTGCGCACAGCGCAATGTGATCATCAAAAAACTCCACATGGACTCCTTTGAGATAATAGCGCGTCTCTTCTTTACCCGTGGCGCAGGCAACAGCCTTGAGCAGACGGACGTTGATCGAAATTTCATGGGACATAGTAGCACCTAGCTCTGTTTTCGAACGCCCCTAATGGCGCCCGCCGATGGCGGCCCCGTAGGACCACCACACGCAGACGTCACAAGCGCCGCAGCTCCGGCGTGAGATCATCCCCGACAAATGAAATCAGGAAATCATTAGCCGCCGTCCGAACTTTCACAGTGTAGCCGCGAAACTTGCGCGCCATGACAGGCGCCGACCGCCCGCCAATACGCCAAAGGTTCCCGGCTTCAAACAAGAGCCAGTTCGTGCTGGACCAAATGTAAGGATTCGGACCATCCGAAAAGAGGTGATCGAATCCACTCTGGAAAATCGGATCCACTTTCATGCTTTCCCCCGTGGCGTAACATCAAACACGAACGGCGCGACATCGCACGCCAGCACGCCGAACCGGCGCGCGTCGTGGTAGCGAACGAACCCAACAGACTCGCCCATATCGACGCAATGACAAGAGCCGTACTCGTCGAGCATGAATTGCGTAAACGCACAAAGCGCCGCGCAATCGCTCGAGTCCATTCCCGACTCGTCGCCATAGAAAAGCGCGCAGGCCCAATGTTCGGGCAATTCGAAACTTTCCGTTATCATGGCCGCCCCCTATTGCAGCACGACGAAGAGACAGAACACGGCGCCCAGCACCGAGGCCAGCGCGCACAGTTCGATGAAATCAGACCCTAACCGTTTCAGCATGACCGCCCCCTTAGTATCGCAAACCAGACGCGCGACGCTCCGCCATCCGACGCCGATTCTCCGCCAAATCCCGCGCGACTTTCTCCCGCGCTTCCGTCATCAGCAACTCATAATCCAAGCCCCACTTTTCACAGTACGGCTTAAATTCCATCCGATTCCCGTCCTGCAATTTAGCCGTGAGCCGATCCATAGTTTCGAACTCCACAGCAATCGCCGCTTGTATCGCCCGCAGCTTGCGCAATTCGGCTTGTTTTTTGAGGTTGAACATTTGATGACTCCTTGTCCGGTTAATGAGCGGCGCCAGACCATTCCGGCGCCGCCTTGCGTTAGAAATTGTACGGCAGCACGCCGCGCGCCTTGCACAGCGCGCGCGCCGCCCGCTTGTCAGCCACCAGCACGCGTTCCGCGTCCTGAAATTCGGCCCCGTTGCAAGGCCGCGCGCATATGCTGAGGACGAAACCGTCCCCAGCGCGCTTGTGATTCTTGTGAAGATAGGCGATCACGCGCGCACCTCAGCTTTGAAAACGCCGCAATCAGTGCGCGTATCATCGACCCAGATGGCAACCGTCAAATCACGCGTTGACGTTTCGGCGCATTTTTTGGCGATTTTAATTGCGAGCGCCTTGCTGGAAACCAGCGAGACGGAATCTTCTAGCGTCCCGTCGGCATATTCTGCGCGAATGGCGTATCGACCAGCTTGCATTTTAGTGGCTCCTTGCCCGTGTTGACCCCTTAAATGTAAGACAACAGCCCCAAACTGTCAACCCGATTCGCCTTGAAAAAAGACAAGTTGTCCCTTATTTTTGCCTTATGGCAAACAAACCGCTACCGAAACGACTCCCAGCTTTTGCAATTGAGCGGCTTATGATGCACCCGCTTGCGCTGACGTTACCCGCGGCCGCTTTTGGGATGCTTTGCCGCCTGATTTTTCATTTCATAGCATCCGAGTGTAGGCCAGTCCCGCCAGAAGGAGAAAATCTGCGCAGCATCATGCGAGCGCATAAATCAACATGGGCGATCCACCGGCTCGACATCATGGCCGTTTTTCGCGAGCTTGAGCCCGAACTAACCGCAGCGCAGGCGGAATATAAACGCAAACGCGAGCAAGTTTTGGCAATGGGGGAGCGCGGAAGAACCGCACAACGACTCCATACGCTCGCAAAACGCGGCGCCAGATCAAAACCCGCCGACCCAATGCAGATCACAGCCCCCAAACGCGCGCCGGTGACTCATGCGCCTCGACCGATCACCGGCCCCGGTGACGGCTGGACGTAATGCACGAACGCGCCCGCGTAAATGCGTCTCAAAACCACCTGAAAAAAAGTGACCCAAAAAATTTTGCACCGAACCAATCGGCGCGCGTGACCGCGTACCCGCCGAAAATCCCGCCACGCCGCCAATCCGTAACAGCGTGCCGGTGAACCGACCTCAAAATCGGCCCCGATTCGCTCCCGACCGCTGCGGCGACCAACCGCAACACCGCCGAGCCGATAAGCCGACGCGGCTTAACCGTGACAAAAACCTTTCAAAAAAAAATTTTTTTTCGCTCACTCCGTTCGCTCCTTCGCTACGAAACGAAACAGCGACGGTGGTACGGGGTGACGGCTAGCAACTGCGGCGGGTGGCAGAGGCGTATCGGCGCGGCCCCGCCCGACCCCTGCGGGGCCGGGCGGTTCCGCGCTGTGGAGATCTAGATGGACCTGAACTGAAATTTTGTCGGGGACACACTCTTCGTCCCCCCATTTTTTTGGTGGAAATATTTTTTAGGGTGTGTTAAAAAACAGAATGTTCAGATGTTCTTCCAAAACTTGTGACAACTTGTCCGAAACGAAGGGCTATTGCCCCTCGTGCAAAGCCGCGTATCGAAAAGCTTGGGTGGCGGCCCACCCCGGCTACCACACTGAGAAACGCCGCCAATGGGCGCTCGACAATCCGGAGCGACAACAGGAAATCGAGGCCAACAAATACGCCCGGCGTAAAGCGCGCGAAGGTTGGGGAGACCAAGTGGTCTTGACGGAAGAGGAGCGCAAAGAGCGCCGCCGTCAACGCTGGCATGACATGGACCCGGAAAAGCGAACCGCCAGATCAATGACGCGCCGCGCCATAGCTAGAGGCAAGCTTGTTCGTGGTCCGTGCAGGGTCTGCGGCGCGGCGGACACGGAAGCGCATCACCCGGATTATTCAAAACCGTTGGATGTGCAATGGTTGTGCAAGGAACACCATCTGGCGGAACACGGAAAAACCCTCCGAACGTTCGGTTTGTTTGACTAGGAGATATTCATGCGCCCCCATCTCGAACTGCTTCAGCACCTCGATGTCGCCCCTCTCGTCGCCCAGATCGAAGCAAATTCGGGTCTGTGGAACCGGCTGACCATCCGCCAGACCTATCCGGGCTCCGCGCACGCCGACACGAAGTGCATTTTCATCCGGGGACCGCTGGGCTTCACGCCGGAACTGTATTTCAACGATCTGGGCAGCGCGGATTACCGCGAGGAGCAGTGCGCCCTGCCCGCCGCCATGGAGCTGGTCGATTACGTGTGCTCGATGCTGGGCGTGACGGAGCTGGGCAGAGTGTTGATCGTAAAGTTGAAAGCGGGCGGCGCCATCACCCCGCACGTCGATGAGGGGAGCTACGCCGACCACTTCTCCCGCCTGCATGTTGTGCTGACCACGAACGACCAGTGCAGCAACGTTACGGGCGGTCATTTCGCGTACTGGGAGTGCGGCAGCGTCTGGTGGTTCGACCACAAGCTTGAACACACCGCGTTCAACGAGGGCGAGACCGACCGCATCCACATGATCGTGGATGTCGTGATGCCCGATCCACGAGACAGCTTGTCACCGCAAAGTTGATCTGATACGATCAGATCAACTCAAGGAGTGTTCGCATGACGTTCGACAAAGGCGGCGCGCAGGACGTAGAAGAGTTCAAGCTCGCTTATTCAAAAAACATCGAGTCAAGGAGTGTTCGCATGACCTATGGTGAACAAGTGGTTGGCACGTTCAACCCGATTGGTGATCCGGATGTAGAGGAGATCAAGTTCGCGTATGCGAAGATCATCAACCGGATGGATAAGCTGCGCAACTCCACTGAGTCCGCTGAAGTCAAGCGCATGGCATCCATCGCCATCACGGAAGCCCAGACCGCCCAGATGTGGGCCGTCAAAGCCGTGACGTGGAAAGACTGACATGGATCAACAATTTGAGAGTTTCTTAAACGACCTTGCTGGGGAGTTGAAGAAAGCGGCAGAGTGCGCGGTGTGGGAGATCCCCATGAATCACCGCACCAAGGACAGCATCTCGGCGTATAGAGCCAGCGCAGGGATGTTGTCCGCGATTGTGGCGAAGCTGGTAGCTCAGCACCGCGCACCTGTTGCAGTCCTGACGGAAGAGACCTCAAATGCTGTTGACGAGCTTCTGGGCGATGGTGTGGGAACTGGCGGACAGTCAGCGCCCGCCCCCGCCGCCGATCCCGCGCCTCTTGCCTCCGAAGCCGAAAGGCTGTTCGATGCTGACGCCGACAAACCCCGTCGGCGTAGAAGCCACGGAGATCGAGATGCCTCTTAAGAAAACCGCGTCTGAGAAGGACGTCAGCAAGAACATCAGCAAGCTGATGAAGGAAGGGCGGCCTCAAAAGCAGGCGGTGGCGATTGCGAAAGAAACGCAGCGCACGGCCAAGAAGAAGGGGAAGTAAGCATGGCGATCAACCCCACTGCAAAGCCCGGCGTGGCGCGTGCGCCGGTCCCCAAAGATCTGGGTATGAAGGCCAAGGCGCTTGTGCCCAAGCCCGCAACGCCCACAGCAAAGCCGGTGGTGAAACCTGTTACCCCGGCGGCGAAGTCCGCTGCTAACCGCATCGCCAATCTCGGCGACTTTGCGCATCCCCCGAAAGGGAAAAAGAAAAGCTGATGCCGCGCATTTACAAAAAGAAAGTGGACGCCAAGCGGGAGAAGGTGACAGTCCCCGTGTCGGCTCACTTTTTGGAGCGGTTGAAGGATTACGCCGTGACGGTGCAAGTGTCTCACACCGAAGCCGCGCGGCGTTTTATCGAGGTGGGACTTGATCGGGAGTGCGGGGACAATGGACATTCAGAAAACAATCGACCGCTGTGATCGCGTGGTTCAGATGTGGTCGCAGCGTGAAGCGACCATCGAAACGGTGGAAGACTTCGCCCGTGCGCTGGGCTTTCAGCTAGAGTTCAAACTGGCGCCGTTCGTGAGCGTCTTCGAAACCAAAATCGAAGAGCCGCCCAGCGAAGAGCCGGATGCGGAAAACGAGCCGCAATACGAGCTGTTCAATGAAATGTCCGTCGAGGACAAGTACGCCATGAAGAGTTGGCGCGAAAACAACGGTTTGTGATGGCTGTCAAATCCGCAAAATGGCTGAAGCTTTTTCAGGACTTCATCGGCGACATTCGCATTTCGTCGAAGGAATCCATATCGCAAGACGAGCGCGGCGCGAAGCTTGAGCTATGGGAAAGCCAGCGGCGGTTCATTCAAGAGGTCGGTTCGGGACTGGATGAAGACATCCATAAGTTCTATTGCTTGAAGTCGCGCCAATTGGGCGTGACCACTGTCTCGCTGGCGATTGACGTGTTCTGGATGGCGCTCCATCCGAACATCATTGGTTGTCTGGTGACGGACACGGAGAAGAACCGTGAGGCAAACCGGATGCTCTTGGAGAAATACGTCGAGTCGTTTCCCGATGGATATTTCGGCGACACGTTCAAGATCGTTCGTTCTAACCGGCAGATGCTTCAGTTCTCCAACGGGGCACGTCTCGACTTGCTGGTCGCAGGCACCAAAGACAAAGGCACCTCGTGGGGTGAAGGCGTGGGCTATGCTTTCGGCCATCTCACGGAGGTGGCTGCGTATGGTTCTGCGGAAGGCCTGAAGTCGCTCGAAGAAGGCTTCGCACAGACGAACCCAAATCGGCTGTTCATCTATGAGAGCACGGCGAAGGGCTTCAACCACTGGCGCACCCGGTATGTGGACGGCATCAACGACCCGCTGACGGCGCGGTCGTTCTTCGTCGGTTGGTGGGCCGGTGACACGAACAAAATTCCGCGTAAAGACCCCCGCTTTCTTCAGCATGGCCTGCACCCGCCGGACTTTGACGAGAAGGAAATGATTGATCAGGTCAAAGAGCTGTACGGCCACAAGATCACGGCGGAACAGCTGGCGTGGATCAGGTGGAAGACAGAGAGCGCTGGCGCAGAGCAGGCGCTGTTGGATCAGAACCAGCCGTGGACCGCCGAACAGGCGTTTGTCCAAACCGGCTATTCGTTCTTCCAGACCCGCGTGATCACGCAGGACATCAAGAAGATCGAAGAGGAAAACATTCGTTACAAGGCCTATCGCTATGAGGTCGATGGCGATTTCTTCAACTTTCGGATGTTCGAGCTGAAGCCGGGGGTCGATTCGCCCGAAGACATCGAGCTGAAGGTCTGGGAAGAGCCGGTGGACGGCGGCAAGTACGTGATCGGCATGGACCCGGCCTATGGCCGAAATGACCACAAGGATCACCACATCATCTCGGTGTGGCGGTGTTTCGCCGACAAGGTGGTGCAGGTCGCAGAGTATTGCACCGCCGACGTGGAAGCCAAGCACGCCGCGTGGGTGCTGTTCCACCTGTCGTCCGCCTATGTGGACTGCTTGGTGAACCCGGAGGTCGGCGGCCCCGGCGCGCTGGTGCTGGGTGAGTTCGATCATCTGCGGCAGCTGCTGTCGCTGGAGAGCAACGCGGAGCGCGTGAAGGCGCGCGGCTGGGAAGACGCTGCGGCGCACGCGCGCATGTATCTCTACAAGCGCCCCGATTCTATGGGCGCTGGCTATGTCATCGGCTTCTCCACCACATGGGCCACCCAATCGGTGCTGATGCACCAAGTGCGTGGCTGCTACGTGTCGCGAGAGCTGGAGATCAAATCGCGGGCGCTGCTGAACGAGATGTCGCTGGTTGTGGTCGAGGACGGTCACATCGGGGCGCCGGAGAGCCGCGACGAGAACTGCAAGGATGATCGCGTCTTTGCGATGGCCTTTGCGGTGAGAGCGTGGAAGGACTGGACCCAGCGCGAGATGATGGGGCAGGGTATGACCTATGAAGCCGTCATGGCGGCTCAGAAGGGCGAGAAGCCGACGGTCGCCACCACGGTCAACCGCATCGTTTTCAACTATCTGCGGACCATGCAAGAGCAGGCCGAAGAAGAGGTCGAACCGCCAACTTGGCAATCGGAGTATGGGCTATGAGAAGGTCAGACGTTCAGTTCAAGGCGAAACCCGAAACGGCGCTGTTTGACGATGGTCCGGTAATCGACGCCATGGTCATTCCTCCCGGCTGGCTGGAGCTGCCAGAGCCGGAAGTTTCTGTTGGGCAGCAGATGCCCTACCCCTACGATGGACAGCCGGTGTGGCTGACACCAGACGGCGTAGAATCGCATCCAGCGTCGTGGCGCATCACACGCGCCTATGACACGATCAACGTGAAGTGGGTTCACAACGCTTATTGGTCGCGGCACAATGCGGGCGGCCAGCGCATTGAGTTCACACCCGTCGGCTACAAAAAGATGGAAGATTGAAATGACGCTGACGTTGGGGATCGACATGGACAAGTCGGACAGCTTCTTCGAGCCCACCAAGTACAAGATCCGGTATCAGTGCGAGCTGTGCAACCACAAGTACACCCGCACGTTCAAGGCTGTGCCGATCAAAGACCCACCGTGCCCCAACAAAGCCTGCGGCGCGAAGCAGGAAATGGATTCGCTCAAAAAGCAGATCGCCAATCTTCAGCGCATGGTTGAGGAAGGTCAGGGGCCGGGGCAGATCGGCAACAAGACCGTGGTCAAAGCCGTTGATGAGACCGCAAGGATCGTCATGGAAGACTACAAGATGACCGATCTGAAGGACAACATCCGCCACGGCGAGGCGGTTGCGCCAAAGTTGCCCGGCCAGCAACAGACACTGGCGGACAACTACTTTGGCGGCAGGGGCTTGCAGGCGGCGGGTATCAACTCAAAGCAGGCGGACGCTCTGGGGCGCCGGGCCATTGCAGGCGCTTTCCGCAGCGCGGCGCTGAACCCCAGCTCCATTCAGCTGCCCGAAGTTCGAAACGGTCAGTCGCCGCTGCGTGTTATGCGCAGCGAGCCAACGGGTAAAAAATGAGGGGCTTGCGCCCCTCACTTCTTTCTGTGCGTTTGAGCTTTGAGTTCTTGTTCTTCCTTCACCGCCTCGGCACGAGCGATTTCGCGGCGCATGATACCGGCGCGCAGCTCGTCGGGATCGCTGACATCCACATGATCGACCAGCTCCGCCGGTGACATGGCGCCGATGCGCTGGAGGCTGAAGGCAAGCTCCTTGGCGTCCTGCGAGAAGGCAGGCGAAGACGAGTGCGAATCGACGGTGAGCGACACGTCGTCCGGCAGATCGGCGAAGGTGAACGTCACCGGCACCAGACCCTTGGCGGGCGGGATCAGCAACGCCTCTTCTCCCGGCGCCGAACTGTCTTCGAACCCGGCAGAGTCCTTGGGCACCCAAGCGATCATCTTCTGGTCGATGTGCGCACGACCCAGATCCAGAATGAGCGCGCCAAACTTCTCGACGTCGCGCTCGATCAACAGCGCACGATCTTTGAAGCGCGGCGAGAACATGCGGATCAGCGTGTCGGCGTGAGCGCCAGAGCGCACGCCCTGTTCGCCTTGGCCTTTGGCGATGGGCGGCAGGCCCATCATCTCGTCGAACATGCGCTCGTATTCGTGCAGCGACGCCCACAGGGCTTCGGGGATTTGCACGTTGTCGCGCTCGATCTTGGCGTTGGGGTTGGAATCGGTCCAGTAGCCGCCCGGCTTGTTGAAGCGCGACAGGGCTTGCTGGTTGACGCCGGTCGAGCCGACGAACTTGGTGGCGGGCTCTTCCTGCTTGCGCAGCATCCGGTTGATTCCGGTGATGCGCGAATTGATCGCCTCTTGCAGCAAGATCAGCCGGGTGATCTCTGATGCGCCCCAGAAATACTCCGGCACCGGGTTGGCGCAGAACAGGCTGAACGGGTGGTTGCCCTTCAGCGTCGGATCGGTCTGGCGCGAATAGGTGTTGTAGGAGAAGGCGCTGGTGATCTGATACTTGCCGCCAAGCAGGATGTTGTCGCCGATGATCTGGAACGTCGCCCAGTCGCCGCGCTTGTCATCCCAGACCCAAAGCTCGTCCATCTCCAGCATCGAGGCCTCGACCGACGGGTCGATGTTGGGCTTGGGTTGCGACATCCAATCCACGATGCCTCGGTTCTGGCTTGGGATGCCGCTGCCGCCCGCCTGAAACGGATAGAGCCCGCCGGTGACGATGTTCATGGCGGAGCCCGACGCATCCTGCATCCCGCCGCTGCGGCCCTGCATGTGGTTCTTGGCGCGCTCTTTCAACTCGGCTTCGTCAGGGCGACCCTTGATCAGGTTGCGGAACTGCGCAGGCGTGATCAACATGCGATGCGAGAACGCTTCCATGTCCGCATCGAGACGGCAATGGTTTTCGTGCAGCACACCGAAGTTTTCCGGTTGCACGAGATGGCACGAGAACTCTTTGTTCACGACGCCGGACTTGATGATGCCAAGGCCCTTGCGCAGGCCAATGCCGACCGCCTGCGAGATCAGGTTGTCGGAGTCCGTCTGGCGACAGATCTTTCTAATCCGCGCCGCCGCGACGCGCCCCTTGGATTCGTTCACGATGTTCGGCAGATCGGGATCGGTGATGGCGAAGCGCAGCGACACCGGCGAGAACAGCAACGATTCCAGATCGTCCAGCGCCGCGTAGGTCTTGTTGAACATCGCAGGCGCCGCTGCATCCGCCGATCCGGCGGTGGCGTAAGCGTCAAAAAACGCGCCTCTGTTCTGCCGCGCCTGCCGTGAGGACATGCAGATATTTGCGAGATTTCGGGCGAACCCTTCAAGATCGCGTGAAGGTATGTGCATGTCATCCCATCCTATCGTTTTGATAAAGCACGACTTTTCCCGTTTATGCCTTGACACAACTTCTTCAGCCACCGTAAGCTGTGTGTGTTGGGATGGTAAGCTCTCTCAACGTCCCCAGCAATAGGAGTTTAACATGAACGCTCTTCCCTTCGAGATCTCCATCGACAAGCGTGGCCGTAAGATGCACCGCAAGGGCCGCAAGTAATTGCAGCTTCGAAAAACGGAGGCCGTGAGGCCTCCGTTTTTCACCTTTTCTAGGAGTGATAAAATGGCCGCTCGCACCAAACGCCGCACCTGCCGCTGAACTACTCTAATTCAGAGAGTGTAGATTATGGCTTTACCGCCCATGCCAATGCCCGGTGGCCCTGCCGGTCCCGGTGGCCCCGCTGGTCCGGGACTTCCCGGCGCTATGCCCCCGATGGGTGGCGCAGGTCCGGCTACTATGCCCGGCCCGATGGCTGGCTCTGGGCAGCAAGGCGTAGCCGCTCTCAAAACGGGTCTTGAAGCGCTTCAAAAAGCGCTTCCCCAGCTGCCGATGGGTTCGGCCCTCCACCAATCGGTGTTGAAGGCTGTCGCCGACATTGGCAAGCATCTCGAAAAAGAAGGCGGCGGAGGCGGCGACCAGATGGGCGCGATCCAGCAGCTTATGGAATTGGCGCGTGCCGCCAAAACGCAGCCGAACATGGCTGGCATGATGCCGGGCGGAGCAGGCGCCCCGCCCCCACCAACACCGCCGATGGGCGCATAGGAGAATATCATGGCACAGGGAAAAGTTCCTACCCCTTACGTGAATGACGTCAAGGAAGACAACAGCATCATGCACTACGTCGAGTTCCCCACGATGGGGATCGGCGCGCGCAAGTCTGGTATGCCCACCGACGGCACCAACCACATCAAGAGCCTTGAGCACGTTGGCGAAGACGCTTCGCGCGGCGCTGGCAAGAATGGTTCCACTGCCCCCAAGGGTCGGAAATAAGCCATGACCATGACCCCTGAACAGATTGCCCTGCATCGCTCGAAAGAGCTGATCGACGCGCTCTGGAATGATGGCGAAGTCGGCAAGAAGATCCAGCAGGCCGCGAAGGCCAAGTGGAATGACGTCAAGACGACCGACGACATGATGTCGCCGATCATCGAACCCCACCTCAACAAGCTCAAGGCGATGGAAGAGAAGTATGAAAAGCTTCTCGAAGAGCGTCTTGAGGAGAAGCGCGCGAATGAAGATGAGCGCGTCAAGGTCAAGCTCGAAGAACAGCTCGAAAAGGCTCGGCGCGAATATAATCTGACTGAAGAAGGCTTCAATCAGATGATCGACCGCATGAAGAGCACGGGCAACTATTCGGACGCAGAGGCCGCTGCGGCTTATGTCGCCAGCAAGGCCCCGCCAGCAAAGGTTGCCGGTCCCACTTGGGCTCCGCAGGATCTCGATCTCTTCGGGTCTAAGAACCGCAACGATGCACTGGTTGAACTCCATCGTGACCCAATGGCCTACATGGATTCACAGCTCTCCGAATTTGTCAGCGACCCCGACAAATATGTTCGCGATACCCTCGGTCGCGCGGCGTAACTAAAGGACGTAACCCATGGCTCTACCTACCTCACCAGTAGCCACGCTGACCGGAAGCGGTATTACCCCGTCCGGCGCGCTTGGCGCCCAGCTCGCCGCCCTCACACGGCGCGCTTTCTTGCCTTCCGTCTACGTGCAGATCTATCAGTCCCACCCCCTCCTCAGCCTGTTCATGTCGAACGCCAAGGCTGCGCGCGGCGGTGTCAGCCAGATCACGGTTCCGGTGCAGGGGTCGTCTTTCGTCTCCTTCAACTGGGGCTCGTTCGCTGGCGACTTCCCGATGCCCACCGATCAGGCCGCGATCCAGAACGCTCAGTTCTCGCTCAAGCTCGGCATGGTTCCGGTCGGCTTCTTCGGGATGGAAGCGATCATCCAGTCCTCGGAAGTGGTCATCCCCAAGCTCCGCGCAGTGATGTCGGATGCGGCGGTTGTGATCAAGCAGGCCTACGCTCAGGCGCTGTATTCCAACAACTACGCCAACACGCAGGTGTGGGACTCGCTGACGCAAGCCTATGACGACGGCACGAACGTCCCGTCCTACGGCGGCATCTCGCGCACCCCCGGCTCGTTCTGGTCCGGCCAGCTGATCACGAACACGGGCGCTGCGGCGACCACTCGCGTCGGCATGGCCCAGCTTCTCACCCGCATCCAGTCTGGTGCTGGCGGTGAAGCCCCGGATTACGCCGTGATGAACCCCGCCAACTGGGCGGAACTCATGTCCGACTTCATGTCGCTTGAGATGTTCACCACCAAGCCGCGCTCGATCTACGAGAAGGACGACGCCGTGAACGCGGGCTTCCGCGCCATTCGCGTCCTCGACACGCCGATCTTCCCCGATCCCTTCTGCCCCCTCGGCACCTGCATCGTGGTGAACTCGCGCTACACCGGCCTCTACATGTCTGAATACGCCCCCATGACCTTCTCTGGTTTTGAAAGCCAGATCCCGGTCGGGCAGATCTCCGACATTGGTGTTCTGATCTCGGCAGCCGATCTCGTCTGCGCGAAGCCCTCGTCCGGCGCTCAGATCACCGGCATCACCGGCGCCGCGTGGCCCAACGTTCCGGGCACGTCGCCCGCAGTCCTCTGATAGGAGCTTCCTATGGGTCTTTTTTCTGGTTCCGGCGTACTTCCTTCTCTGAAGGGCGTTGCCACTAACGTCATCAACCTCCAGTCCGGTCAGGTCCAGACGATCTCCCCGGCTGGCTGGTACATGGTCAGCACTGGTCTTTACACCGTCGTGCAGCAGTATGATCCGATCACCGGCATCTGGCGCAACATCGGTAACGGCGACCATGAGGGTGGTGTCCAGTACATCTACTCCGATGGCGTCAACTACCGCCTCGCCAACCAGACCGGCGCGGTCGTGGGTGCGCTCCTGACCAACGCTGGTTCGGGCTACACTTCCGCTCCGACGGTCACTGCCTCGGCTGGCAGCTCGATCTGGCGCGCGATTGTCGGCGGTGCGGTCAACACCACCGTCACCGTGACCAACGGCGGCACCAACTACACCTATCCCCCGATTGTGCAGTTCGCTGCTCCCCCGGCGGGCGGTGTTCAGGCCACCGGCTATGCCACCTTGAGCGGCAGCGCCGTGGGCTCGGTGACCGTGACCAATCAGGGCGCCGGTTACGCTTCTGCCCCGACCGTTGTGTTCATCAACGATCCCCGCGAAGGCGTGAATGGCGTGACGCAGGGTTACAACGCTGCGGCCACCACCACCCTCACGGGTTCGGGCACGGTCACTGCGGTCCTCTGCGTTGACCATGGTCAGGGCGGCCTGACGGCTGTTCCCACCCTGTCCTTCGGTGGTGGCGGCGGCGCCAGCGCGGCGGCGACGGCGATCATGTGCTGGTCGATCACTGCTTACGCGGCGGGCACGGCTGGCGTCGGTCTTTCGGGCTCTGTGGCTCAGATCAGCGCGGAAGACGCTTTCCCGACCACTGCGGCGGCGTATACCAACCCCTACACCCAGTCGGGTCTGGTTCGCACTCGCCCGGCCAACATCAAGGCTCCGATCTCCTCTGGCGGCATCACCGCCACCGGTGCGGTCGTCATTGATGGCGGCGTGTACACCTCGTCCCCGACCCCGCTTGTCATCGCGACCGCTTCGGTTGTGACAACCGCCCCCGTTGTGACCTTCACGATGGGCGGCCAGAGCGATACGACCTATCTGACGCAAGTCTGATAGCGCGACTCTGATCAATGAAGCCCGTGCTTGCGGTGACGCGGGCACGGGCTTTAACTTTTTCGGACGGTTCGCATGTCTCTTAGCCAGCTTTTGAACGACACCTCGGCGCTGTTGAACGACCAGAACTACACGTTCATCTCGCAAAGCCAACTAACCCGCTGGGTCAACACGGCGCGCAAAAATGCCGCCAAACGGACGGGGTGCATCCGCCGTCTGATCTCTGGGCAATCCGCGTTCGGCGCGTCAGCGGTCGCGGGAAGCGCCATTCCTTCGGGTATGCAGCCGGGCGCGCTGCCGTGGGCGTTCACCAACTCGAACACGCAGGTGCCGTTTCCCGGCAACAACGGTGACTTCAACACCGACTACAACAACGACTTCAACACCCTGCAATACAACAACAACTATCCGATCAACTATTCGCCGAACGGCCCGCTGCCCACGGCTTACGGCGCCGTGACCAATGCGTGCATGACGATCCCCGGCGTCGAGCGGTATCCTTTCGTCGGGTTCTTCAACAACTTCCTCAAGGCGCAGTATGCGGGCACAGCGTATATCTACGACGCCATCTCCTGTGCCGTGAACTGGGGCGGCACCACCAAGCCAACCTTGGACTGGCTCCCATGGGACGAGTTTCAGGCCTACTGCCGGTCCTACGCCGTTCTGAACATGTCCTACCCCGCCGTCTGGTCCGTTTATAACGACGGACCCACCGCCGAAATCTGGATGTTTCCGGTGCCCTCGCAGTATTGCGAAATCGACCTCGACGTGTCGGCGGCGCCCATCGACCTCGTGACCGACGCCGATTACGACGCCATTCCGCAAGGTTTTCAGGAAGCTCTAAAATACGGCGCCGCAGCCATTGCTTTCGAATCGTCGGGGCGTTTCGCGCAAGCACAGGTCATGGAAGACCGCTTTGCGGAAAACCTCGGCATTGCGCGCGTGGCGGTTGATCGGGGCAAGACACCCTCGTATTATCGGTCCAGCATATAAAAGGGCGATCCGATGGCTGGCGTTCACGATCAAGTTGCGTCCACAATCTCGCTTGCGCGCGTCTTGTTGGGCGCGCTTGACCTGCGGCAGGAAATGACGCCGGTCAGAACCGCCACACTCAAGCTGATCCTCGACACGTTCATCGAGAACGGATCGACGAACCAAAACCTGCGCGTCATGGAATCGACCGGTAATGAGGTCGGCGCCTTGATGGCGGCGTTCACCGCCGTGAAGGGACAACATGGCAAGCAATCCTGACATCTCCGCCAAGGCAGGGCAGGCGCTCGGTCTCCCGCCCGGCTTCAAGATCCACACGCCGTTCCCGTTCAAGGGCATGAACGTGCAGGATGCGCCGCACGCGATTGAAGATCAGGAATTTACGTGGGTCGAGAACTTCGTCCGTCTCGGCAACGGCCAGCTGCGCACGTTGTGGGACAAGGGGCCGTCAAGCTACAACGCGCCCAGCGGCTTGACCATCATCTATTTCAAATTCTACACGCTGGCGGTGACGCAGTATTGCGCCATTTTTCTGTCTGACGGCTCGGCGGTCCAGCTCGATCTGGCGACAGCGGCGCTCACAACAATCGGCCCCGCCGGAACGTTCTATGATTCCGGCACGGGCGATCTGCCCTATGCGCGGCAATGGGGCTCGACCTATCTGCTGATCTGCAACCGCAACACGACCAACGACTATTGGGCGTGGGACGGCACCTTGCTGTACGGCGCAGGCACGGCGGCGCCGCAAGGCGTCACGCTGACCTCAATCGGCTTCTCCTACTCCAGCAGTCCCACAATCACCGCTTTTGGCGGCAACGGCAGCGGAATGACTTTCAGCTCCGTCGTGAACAATGGCGGCATCGCTGAAGTCAACATCACCAATCCCGGATCGGGCTATCTGCCCGGCGACATCGTGCAGTTGGCGTTCTCTGGCGGCGGTTCGGACACCTCTGCAATTCTGCAAGCGGTGCTGTCCAGTGGGTCGGTCGGCGGCGTGTCGATCACGGCGGCGGGCTCTGGCTACACGTCGGCAACCATCGCTTTTTCTGGCGGCGGTGGCGGTTCTGGCGCGACAGGCACCGTGATCATCAGCACCGGCGAAGTCACAGGCACGACCAGTCTCATCGGCGGCAGCGGCTACACCACCGCACCAACGGTATCGTTCTCCGGGGGTGGTGGAACCGGTGCAGCGGCCACGGCCACCGTTTCGGGCGGCGCAGTCACGTCGCTCGTCATCACCGACGGCGGCACGGGCTACACGAGCGCCCCCACAATTGCTTTTTCCGGTCCCGGCACCGGCGCGTCCGCCACAGCAGTCATTACCGGACAAGGCAAGATCGCCGGTGTGGTGATCACCAACGGCGGCACCGGCTACACGACGGCGCCTATCGCAACGATCAGCGGAACCGGCTCCGGCGCCTTGGCGCAGGCCGTGCTGGCCCCTGTCGGCGTGGCCGCCATCAACGTGATCAACGGAGGCACTGGTTTCACGTCCGCCCCGCTCCTTACAATCGTTGGCGGTGGCGGTTCTGGCGCAACGGCCACTGTCGTTCTAAGCCCCACGTCCATAGCTGCGATCAATGTGACAGCAGGTGGGTCGGGTTACACGTCTGCGCCGACCGTCAGCTTCACCGGCGGCGGCAGCGGGGCGACCTTGCCGACGGCGACCGCCAATCTGAACGGAGATATGGTCAGCTCGATCACCATCACCGATGCAGGCAGCGGCATCACCACCTCGGTGCAGGTTATTTTGTCCGGCGGCGGTGGCGCAGGCGCTGGCGGCACGGTCTTGCTCAACGCCACGTCAATCCAATCCGTTATCGTGTCGTCGAGCGGCCAGTATTACACCACGGCTCCCGAAGTGGAGATCTCCGCAGGAGCAAACAGCGCCGCCTACGCGACCGTGACCCTCATGCCCTACGGCATCTCTGGATCGGCGATGGAGACCTACCTGTCGCGCGTTTGGATCGTCAATCCGGCGACCCAACCCTATTCCACGACGCCGCCCGGCAACTTGTGGTCGTTCAGCGCGCCGGGGTCGATCTCCGATTTCGCGCCGTCTGACGGCGGCGGGTCTTCCGTCAACACCGACGCCTTTCTGCAAACGAACTACGTCAACGTGCGCCAGTCGTCGGGATATCTGTACTTCTTCGGCAACGGCTCGGTCTCCGTGGTGTCGAACGTCAGCACGGCGGGCACACCGCTTGTCACGTCGTACAATTATCAGAACGTCGATCCGCAGTCAGGCGCCAGTTTCCGCGACTCCGTGCAGGAGTTCGGCAAATCGCTTGTCGTGTCGAACGAGATGGGTGTTTACGCGGTGTTCGGCGGCTCGCTGGCTAACATTTCGACCAAACTGACGCAGCTGTTCACGAACGCCCTGTATCCGGGCACCGGCGGCGTCACCCCCTCGTCGGCGACGGTCACGATCTACAACATCAAATACTACGTCAATTATTTGACAGTAATCGATCCTGATCTGGGGACGCCGCGTAATGTCATGCTCTTGTACAACGAAAAAGAGTGGACCCTCGCCAGCCAGACCGGAAACCTAACCTTTATCGGCACCCAAAAGGTCGGCAGCGTCTACAACGGCTGGGGCACGGACGGCACGGGCTTGTATCCGCTGTTTTTCACGCCCTCCACCAACTTGGTGAAGCGCCTCGACACGAAGATCTACGGCGCCGACAAGATGTTCGTGCAGAAGCAGGCGCTCGCCGTTTATCTGCAAGCGACGGACAACAGCTCGACGCTCGCAGGCATCTCCGGCCAGCTCTTGTTGTCGGTGTCGGGCATCGCCTTACAAAACGCCTTCCAGCCCAGCCTTCAAAGTGGTACATATAACGTGTCGCTTGTTCAACCGGACTTCCAGTCGCCGTATCCGTATTATGGTTTCTGGGGCTCTTCGCTCGAAGGCGTGGGTTTCGTGATGGCGGGGTTGCGGTTCTTAACCGCGAGCCCGGACTTCACGTTGGGACACATACTCATGGGCTACTCCGACGTGGTGGCCTCGTACTGATAGGAGCACGACATGAAGAACCAACCCCTACGCAAGCTGAACTTCGAAAAGCTGATCCAGAAGGGTGAAAACCCCAAGGGCTTCACCGCCCAAACCCCCAACGGCACCGCGCATTGGGAAGGCACCGGCTGGAACAAGAATTATTTCAGCGACTACGACCTGCCGCAGGTCGCACCTGACGCCACGCGCCCCGCCGGACGTTCAAACCGCACCGGTGAGTGATGCTTGCGGCTCTGCTGAACGTGCCAAAGACTGACGCCGAATGGCGTCAGTTTTCCTACGATCATCGCGACAGCCACGACAGGATCCGCGCGGCGATCAAGAAGAAATACGGCGTCGATCTGACCGATTACGTGATTGACCCGATCAACCCGGACAGCCTGCAACAGTTCTTGCAGGACAATGCGTCGTTGCACACCGACATGAACGGGATTTTGAAGTCGCAGTCGTCCGATCTGTTAGATGTGGACATCAACGATCCAAAGCAGCTCGATTCGTGGATCAACCTGAACTACCAAGAACATCAAAACGCAGAGCAACTTTTGGGGATATAGATGCTCAAAATTCAAGTCGAGACACTGGCCGATGTGAAAGACGAGTGTGGCGACTTGATCGCCGCACATTGGCGCGAAATTGCCGTGTGGCAGGACATACCGCTCGACCCAGATTGGGTCGCCTATGAGAACCTTGAGCGGATCGGGATGCTGTCGATCTACACCGTGCGCACCGAAAACAACAAACTGGTCGGCTACGCGGTTTTCATCATGCGCAAGCACATCCACTACAAGGGCCACAGCTGGGCCGCCAACGACATCGTGTTCGTCGATTCTGACTATCGAGACGGTCGCGTTGGCCGAAATCTGGTCAAGTTCTGGGAGCAGGATCTGAAGGCTCGCGGTATCAATGTGGTCCATGTTAATGTTAAAGTAGGCCACCCGGCTCTGGATCTTGTGCTCCGGTTCGAGAAGTACAAGACTGTCGAGCACGGGCTTGAGAAGAGGTTGAACTGATGGGCGTTGCAGCTGGAGCGGTATTTGGAGGCCTTGCCGACGTAGGTGCAGGAGCTGCTGTGGATGCAGCTGCAACCGGCATCGGCACCGGGCTCGCTGACGCGGCGGCGTTTTCGCTGCCTGAAGCAACAGCGGCGGGCATTGAAGGCGGCATAGCGGATGCGTCGCTTGCAGGTGCTGCCGGAGCTGCGGCGGGCGGGGAAGCCCTTGCAGGCGCCGCATCTGATTTTGCTTTGCCTAGCGCGACGGCGGAGGGTATTGATGCGGGCATCTCCGCAGCAACCCCCGGCTTGTACGCCCCGGTGGATGCTGGATTGACGGACGCTGCCGCCGCGACTTCTGGAGGCGGAACGCTGGCGCCTGCGACAGGAGGCGCGCTCGCGCCGTCCGCAAGCCCGGCAGTGAGCGGTCTGGGCGCTGCATCGACGGATGTTGCCCCCGGTCTTGCGGCTGAGACCGACCTTCCGCTGACGCAGGCGCCGGACGTGGCAGCTTCGACGGGCGCGACCGCACCGCTCGACGCTTCCGCACCGGTTTCGACGGCGACAACCGCACCAAGCGCGGCGACCGGGCAAGTGGCATCATTGGATTCCACTGTAGGCCCGTCAGGTTTGGCGCAAGGGCCGCTTGCATCTACCGGCGGCACGACAGCTGAGTTCAATGCGTCTGCTGAAGGAGGCGCTCTTCCGCAAGCGGCGGGCACGCAGGTGGCGTCAGACGCGCCCGGATCGGCGGTCACGCCTAACGCAGTAGGTTCTTCTGCTGTTGGCGGCGCTGCGGTTCCCAGTCCTTACGGTGCATTGGCGCCGGTAAGCTCTTCCGGTGCACTGGCTCCGGGACAAGGCGCGTTCTTGACCGGCCCCGGTGCAGGCATGTCGGCTTCACCTTTGGCAGGCGGCGTTCCAGAAAGCTATGTGGGCGCTGGTGGCGCAGGTGGTGCATCAGCTACTGAACTTGCAGGACCGGCGGGAAGCGCGAACATTGCAGCTTCCACAGGTGGAGTTATCGACCTGACCACGCCGACTGGCGCGGCAGCCGCTGCCGGGCAGGCGGGCGGCGAAGGGCTTCTTGGTCAGGCAGGCAGCTACCTCGCCAAAAACCCGACCTCCGTGCTGTCGGCGTTGGGGCTTGCGGCCAACATGCTGAAGGGCAACCAGATGCCCAAATACTCCGGCCAGTTGGCGCAGCAGGCGGCGCAGCTGCAAGCGCAGGGCGCCCAGTTGCAAGGCTATCTCACGTCAGGCACCTTGCCGCCCGGCGTCGGCGCCAGCTTGTCGGCGGCGCACGATTCAGCGGCGGCCACGATCCGGTCGCAATACGCCGCGCGCGGCATGTCGGGGTCGTCTGCCGAAATGCAGGATCTGTCCAATTTGGCGCAGACCACCGTCACGCAGGGCGCGCAAATCGCCTCGAACTTGTTGGCGACAGGTGTCAGCGAGCAGCAGTTTGCGTCTGGCTTGTATCAGAACTTGATGGCGACTTCGATGCAGCAAGACACGAACATGAGCAACGCGATTGCGGGCTTCACCAATGCGATGGCGAACAGCGCCGCCAGAACAGCGGCTACGCCCACGCCGACACCGTAGGATGATGCGACATGCTTCCTGACAACACCGATGACGACGCCAAGAAAGCCGCCGCTGACGCCGAAGCTGCCAAAAAAGCTGCGGACGCCGCGCAGTCGCCGCTTGTCAACAAGGGTGCAGCCCCATCTCTTAACCTTGCGGGCGGTGGCGGACCGTTGGTCGGAAATGCTTCGCCCACTGCTGACGACCCCGTAGCAAAAGCAAAAGCGGAAGAGGTTGCCGCTAAAACTGAGGCAGAAAACGGCGTGCGCTTGGCGGAAGAACGCGACAAGCGGCGCAAGGAAGCGGAACAAGCCGCAGAAACAGAAATAACCGGTAAAGCTAAGCTGGATGCTGAAAAGCGCGCGGCGGACGCTAAGGCGGACAAAGAATCTCTTGAGCGTCAACAAGATCTCGACATAAGAGCCAAGAAGTTCCTTCCTGAACCTTTCAAACCCATACCTTACAAGCCTGTTAAGCCGACAGGCCCTGTGGAGCAATGGGGTTCGTTTGCCATGATGTTCGCTATGCTTGGTTCAATGTTCACGCGCAACCACGCGGTAACCGCATTGAACGCCGCCACCGCTGCTATGAACGGTTTCAAGCAAGGTGATGAAGCGGTAGCAAAACAATCCTTTGAAGAGTGGAAAGTCGCTAATCAAAACCTGATGGACGCCGCGAATTATCAACAAAAAGTTTACGATAATATTATGAAGGACGTGCAAGACCGCAAACAGTACGAAAAAGAAAGCAACACCGCCGCTGGAAGACAGCGCACAGCGGAGTACACGGCTGCGGCTCTGGCGTTTGGGGATACGACCAAATTGGCTATTCTCAAATCCAACAACGCTGCCGACGCCTATTCGGAATGGGAGCGCGGGAAAGAACAAAACATAAAGGCTCTAGAAGCTTCCATTCGCGTTGAAAAAGCGGTGGATGAGGCAAAATACAACGCGATCACTAAAAAATGGACGCCGCAAACTCCGATAGAACAGAAAATAGCGGACGCCTACGGCAGCGGAACGGCGAAAGGCCGCACTGAGGCCGAAGGTTTTGAAAAGAGCTTGGCGTACCGAAAACAAGCCGACGCAGAAAAATTGAAAGCTCTTGACGAAGACCCAAAATACATAGAGGCGAAAAGGAACAACGACTTTGCCGTCATTATGGAAATGCGTGCTGACGCCGGTAGCGTGCCGGATCAACGTAAGTTTGCGAACTATCTGGAACGTCAGTCCAAAAAACAACTGACGCCGGAAGAACTGCTAGATCAGGCGATCAACGACCGCTTGATCGCCACCTATATGCGACCCTTTCCCCTACCGTCGGGAAGAAGTCTGGAATCTCAACAGAACTACGATGCACGTATGGCGCGAGTGCAAAAACTTTCGGAAGAGCTTACCGGCAAACCGTATGAAGCATCGCAATATGATCGCGAGGTTAAGGGTAAGCAACGTTGGTCAAACCCCGACAGCTACATCTCCAAGATGCTCACATCGCTCAACACGCTCGCAGGCCATTTGAACGAGACGGAAGATCTCGTAAAAGCCTCAAAGGGTGACAATACGGCGTGGCTTCGGGTCAGAAACGCTTATGGCAGGTTTACGGGCAATCCAGATCTTGCCAGCGCGGATCTCAGCGCGGTCAGCAACATCACAACAGACGAACTTGCAAAGTTTGTCCTTGGTGGCGCTACCGCGCGCGGCGACCGCGAGGACATGAACAACTTGATAAATTCTGGGCAATCAAAAAACATCAACCTAGAAAAAATTCAAGTGCTCAAAAACTATATCGCAAAACGCGCTGAATCTTATGAACGCCAATACATGGCCGAAACGGGTGAAGACGAGGCCGATTTTGCAAAGTTCTTCACGCCAGAGACGTTGAAGACCTACGGCAAGGATCTGAGAATCCCGCAAGAGGTTGTGAAAGCCAGAACGAAACAGGATGAAGAAGCGGCCCAGCGCGCGGGAGTGACGACACCAACGGCACCCGGCGCAACCCCTGCCGCGACCGCACCAACCGTGCTGCCTAAATTTCAAGGAAAAACCCCTGCGGCAACGCTTCAAGAACGCCCGATTATCAAAGATAACGGAAAATGGGTGTTTATGGATACCGGTGAGGAGGTCAAACAATAATGAGCGAGCTTAACGACTCTGATCTTCCTCCGGGTGCCAAACCGTGGTCCGCCGAAAACGATCTTCCTCCGGGGGCAAAATTGTGGGCGGCTGAAAACGATCTTCCTCCGGGAGCCAAACCCTTTGCAGCGGCTGAAAAACCCACTGTAGACATGTCTAAAGTTCAATTTGGCCCCGGAGGCTATGCGTGGTCCACAGACCCCGAAACTAACAAGGCCATCCAACGCAACAGAGCTGCGGTAACTGAAGGTGCCGTTGCGGGCGCGGCAGAAAAAGTAGTTGGCCCTGCACAATGGGCAGCGTCGTGGGTTCCCAGTTCTTGGCCCGGCGCACAAGCCACGCAAGATAAATTGGCGGATTGGGAACGGTCTTTGGCCGCTACAGGAGACCCCGGTGCGCACTTGATCGGCAGCCTTGCCGTTGACGCGGCAACGCTGCCTTTCGTAGCAACCAAACTGGCAAAGGTCGGAGAAGGTATCGCCGCCATCCCTAAATTGTTCCGGGGCGCGCAGCTGGGCACAGAAGCTGCCACCGAAGCTGGGGCTCTGGGTGGACGAGCTGCTGAAGCAGCGGATCTTGCCAAAATCGCCACCGATGCGGCGGAAGCCAAAAAGAAATTGACGCTGTTGCAAAGCACCGGAAATTTCCTCAAGGAAGGCATTTTCAAACCCGGAGCTTTGGGTGCCGCAACCGGCTACGTGCAAGGCGCCACGACCGCGCGCCCGGAAATGACGGAAGAAGAGCGCGACGCCGCCAGAAGAGCTACGTGGGAAGAGACAATGGCCTACGGCGCCGCTCTTGGTATCGGCGTGCCCGCAGTTCTTGAAGGTGGACCTGCGCTCTGGAAGACAGCGACCGGAAAGGCCCTGACTGAACGCAGCAACGCTTTTGACAAATACATGGCCGACATTCGGCAGGCGCTCGAAGACGTGGTTGGCAAAGGTCGCGCGACAAAGCTGACCGAAGCTGAACAAGCCGAAGCGGAAATGAAAGCCGCACAGGCCAAAACCCCGGCTCAAGAAGAAGAGGCGGCAAAGGCTGCTCGCGCACTAAAATCCATCAAAGAAGGCCGCAACAAGCAAGTACCTGTCGGACGTGGACCCGCGCAAAATCCGCAAGTCGGGTTTCAATTTGACGCGACGAAGCTCCCAGAAGCGCAGAAGGCGCCGTATCGCCAAGCCACTATTGACGAAGCAAATGCGCAGCTACGTTTGGATCAGCTGGAGCGGCAGACAGATTTGCAAAACCCGAACAAGGCGGCTGAAATTCAACAACAGACCGCCGCGTTACAGCAAGCCAAAGCCGCAAGGGCCAAGATTGAAGCGAGCGCTCCTCGTGAGTTTGCGGAAGGCGTGAAACCCGGCGAGGGGCGCGACCCCGGCAAGGGCGCTGTGCTTATGGGCACGCGCGCAGAATCGCAAACTTTTGACCCTTCGAAATTGTCCGAAACGCAGCAAAAGGTTTATGAGCGCGCCGTCAAAAGAAAGAACGATGCCGAAGCGGCAATGACGACATTGAGAAACGAAAGCAGAGAGGTCATTGCAGGACGAGAAAAGGAATTTGCTTCGCACCTCGTTGACCTCAAAGCAGCGGAAGAAGAACTGAAAAGGCTTTCTGGGGACGTGACCCCGGAACCAAGCAAGTTCGATCTTATCAAAAGTTCGTTGACGCCAGCCAACAAAACCCGCGTCGATCAGGCTCTTGCGGATTTGTCCGCAGATGCACAAAAGACCACAGGGTCTGTTATTGAGCGGCAGGAAGCCGCTGCGGCTGCGCGCGATACCGGCATTGAAGGCGGCACGAACGCGATGAAGATTCTTGCGGAGCAAGAAAAGAACGTAGAGTCCACATTAAAAAGCGAATCCGGTCTCGACAAAATATTTGAAGCCCATCCTGACAAGATGATTCCGGCTAAAAAAGTCATAGACCTTATGGATTCAATAATTCCCGACACGGCCATTCCTGAACTTCAAGTGGCGCTAACTCGTCAGAAAGCGAAACTTGAACAGGAAATGGATGAGAACGGGATGGTCACGCCCGCGCTCATGGACAGTATGCAACGGTTTTTCAGCGATGCCATAGATAGCGGCTTGGTTTCCGTTTCCGGCGGTACAAAGGTCGCCACGGGCGGAGAGCGCGTGTTCAAACTGAACGAGGTTCGCAAAGAAGCACGGAAAGCCATCGAGGACGAAATCAAAGAATACAAACCTGCGCGAGATAAATTCGCAGAGCTGGCTAAAGGACGGCGGCCTTTCAGCGTCGGCAACATATTTCATGGTTTGACGGAAACCGAAGTAGGCCCGGAAGGTGCTGAGAAAGTGTTTGTCACGGCCCCCAAAAAAGCAATGGATCAAATTGTCAAATTGGCAAATGAAGGAAAAGAAGGTCTCGCGGAAGCTGTAAAGACCACGCCAGAACTTCAGAAGGAGCTTCGCCCCTATTTCAACGACAAGATTTTTGGAACGTTGGGCACCAGACCGGTCAGCGGCGAAGCCATGCTTCAAAAAGTGGAAGACAACGCCAAGGCGCTAAAAGATTCGGGTCTCTACGACGAGTTCAAACAGGCCGCGCAAGAACGTTTGTCGGCGGAGAAACAGCTCTCCGCCATCAAGACCAAAGGCGAAGACGTGTCCGGGGCTTTCAAAGCCGTTGAACGCCGAAAAGAACTGGAAAAGCACGCCGCTGGAGAACTCAGAATTGATGAGACGGGGGAGCTAATAAAGCGCGCTCAAGAACGTGCGCGGCAAGTCAGAGAAGGTGAAGAAATCCCCAGCCTTACCGAGGCTGGCGCCAAGCAAGTTCCGGGCGGCGTAAAATATCGCTCGCCGGAAGATCTGAAGACGGAGAACATCGTTGGTGTGAACGTAGAAGCCAAGACCAAGGCTGACATAGCACGGCTCAACGAGCAAAAAGCTGCGGCGGAGGGCAATGTGCAAAAATTGCAAGAGCTCGCCGACGGGGCGCAGAAAAAGATGAAAGCCGCGCAGGAAGCGGCGACCACCCTGCAAAGGTTCCAAACCGACATCAACAAGATTCCTCCCGACGAGCTGGTCGGGCGGCTTGAAGGCACGCTCAAGCAAATCAGCACCGATTTGATTGACGATGCGTCGTACAGGGAATTGTACGACCGGATCAACACCGCCAAGGAAGAATACGCCCGCCTGAAAGATGGCGAGAAATTCAGAAAGCGCGTGCTCACGGTTGTCGGTTCGCTTCTCACGGGTTACACCGCGACAGCCTCCGGCTTTGGGCGCTGGCTGCATAATATGTGAGGTAAATATCCCATGGTCGGCTCGCCTCTTAGCACTTCAAGCCCGTTGGCGCCGTCCGGCGGTCAGCCGCAATATCCGCCGGATTTCCTTGCGGCGGACGCCAACACCTCGGCGCAGTTCGGCGGCAACATCCCGCAGGCTCAGCGGTATCAATATTGGCAAGCTATCGGCGGCGACGCGCTGATGAAGGTGGACCCAAGGGCCGCAAGGATGGCTTACGACACGGCTATCACGGTGGGGGTCGATGCGGCCAAGAAATTGGTTCGCGAAAGCGCAGGTGATCCCGTCAAGATGGATGCGAATCGCGAAGCTTACGCACAAAAAATGGCTGCTGTTGATCCTAAACATGCTCCGGTATTGGAGGCGTGGAAACAGCACAATGCGGGGATGCGGCAAACGCTAGGGCTTGGCGCTCAACCTGCGGCGGCACAAGGACAAACGCCGCAATCAACAACCCCCGCGCCTGCCGCTGCCTCGCCCGACCGCGACACGATGGTCAACAACATCATGCGAACGATCCGTGGCGGCGAGTCTAGCGGGAAATACGGCATTACCAGCTTTGCTGAAGGTAAAGGCTCTACGGCGTCTGGTGGCTATCAGTTCGCTGACGATACATGGCGTGATTGGGCGCGGCGCACCGGCGGCGAGGCGACAAAGTATGCTCGCGCGAAGGACGCTCCATCGGCGGTGCAGGACGCGGTTGCCAAAAATTACGTGTCTGACATTCTTCGTCGCAACGGAAATAACCCGGAAGCCGTGTTCAGGGAGTGGTATGGCGGCCCAAAAGGCTACCTCACCCAAAAGGAACTGGAAGTTAACAGAGGCTTGACGATGGATAAGTATCTTGCCAATCGCATGGCGAGCTACAACAAGATCGCTGGCGGACAAGCTGGAACGGAACAGGTCGCCAGCGATCAGGGCGCCGCACAGACTAAAGCGCCGCCGGAGCCGGAGAAATCGACCTTTGAACAGGCGGCGGACGCCGTGTCGGCAGGCATTGGCGGCGCCGGAGAAGCAAAAAAGCCGGAAGAAGCTCCCGCGATCCCGACAACCAAGCCCAACATACCGTTGCCGACCGGGCCTATAGCGCCAAGCCAGCGCGAACTGTATGCTAAGGCTCTGGACACGATCAGCAAACGCAACGCCGCCAACCCGCCAACCCAATCCCCGACGCCTCCCGATCAGCGCCCGCCGATAGCCAAGCCGGAGGGACAGCCCGCCGAACAGCCGAATGAAAAAGAGGTTGAAACCCCAAATGACAGCGAAGCTTGATCTTCTGGACGCCCTCGATATTGCCGCCGCGCATCTCTTGGAAAAGGCTGGAGTCGGTGCTACGATGGAAGGCGGAACCCCCGCCAAAGAAGCGCCCTTGACCGAACAGGTGAAGGCGTTCGAGGCGGTCGTCGATTGGGCCAAGACACGTAAAGACCTGCGTCCACCAAAGAAAGAGGAGTCACGGTTCGATGGAATCAAGCGACAATTCAACAGTGCGACGGCTGAACGTGGAAGAAGTAGCCCCAAAAAGAAGGCCAATGGAAGTCGTGTCGGCGACGACGCCGACGACTCCGACACCCCAGCCCTCAACTCTTGATGTGGTTGTGAGCGCCTTCGCTGCGCTGGGCTACGCCCTCTCCGCCCGCGCCTTGCTGCTTCTGTCGCTGATCGGCGCCTTCGTGCTGTCGCTTCTCGCCATCACGTCGCAGACCACCGCCGCGCTGGAGGTGCTGGTCGCCTATTGTTGCTTCACCGTCATCCCGGTCGCCTATCTTGAGATCCGCCGGAGACAGCAATGAGCGTTATCCCGACAGTCACTCAGGACGGCGTTGGCGTCGTCTCCGCCGGTCAGCTGAACGCCTATGCGTTCAGCTGCTACAACATTGGCGTCCTTCGCTCGCTTGTCGGGCAAACCGGCATGACCGCGTACATGCAGGGGACCAACGTCCCGGCTGACGGCGGTCAGGGGTTGTTCTACTGGAATTACGCCTCCGTCGCGGCTGACAACGGCTCGACGATCATTGTCCCCGCTGGCGTCGTGTACGGCGCATGGGTGCGGGTGGCTGACGCGCTCGTCGGAAACCTGATCTCTGCGACGCTCGCCGCGTCGCCGTCCTACGCCAATGATTCGGCTGCGGCCACCGGTGGCGTGGTCGTGGGTCAATTCTACCGGAACGGCTCTGTTCTCCAGATCAGAGTGACCTAAAGGATCGAACTATGTCACGCATCGTAGGCTTCACAGAACAGCAGGTTTTGACGCCTGTTTACCGGGCGGACGGAACCATCGCGACCGGCGGAACCCCGCAGTTGGTGCTGCCGCGCGCTGCGCCGCGCTCGTCGTTATTCATCCAGAACACCTCTGCGTCCGACAGTTTGTACTTCGAGTTCGGCGGCCCGCGCGCGAAGGCGACGGTCAGCGGCGGCGCCGTGACGGCCATCACCATCACCAATGCGGGTTTCGGATTCACCTACCCGCCCAGCGTTCACTTCTTGGGCGGCGGCAACATCCTGAACGGCAGGGATCTGGCGCTTGGCTATCCCAATCAGTTGGCGCCGTCGAACTACGCGACCGCGCACTGCGTTCTGACGAACGGCGCGGTGTCCTCGATTGTGATCGACAATCCGGGTTCCGGCTATGACTGCGCGCCGTACATTCTGTTGCTCAACGACCCGAACGACAATTACGGTGCTGCGGTTCCGTCGGCGACGAGCGGGTTCAAGCTGGCGCCGGGGCAATGGTTCCAGCAGGACAGCAGCGTTGTTCACACGGACGCCGTTGCGGTCTACGGCGCCACGACCGGTGATTCTTGGTTCTGCCAATATACGACGTAAGGCGCAGGCCTTTCGCCGAATGAAAGTGTTGCACGATGTCGGCATCTGAAACTCGCAGTCAGCTCCTTGCCCAGATCAATTCGCAGATCGTTGCGAATGGACAAGGAGCCATCACCGGCCCGGTCCTGAACAACATTCTGGACAACATGGTGCTGTCGTCGATTTTCAACGCCGGTACGTGGTCGGCGTTCGTGACCTACGCCATTCTCGACATCGTTCAATATGGCGGCTCGTCCTACATCGCCATCCTGCCGTCCACCAATCAGGTTCCGCCCAACGCATCGTACTGGCAGATCTTGGCGTCGATTGGCGCGACCGGTCCGCAGGGTCCGGCAGGACCGTCCGGCGGCGCGCTGGTCACCGTCGGCACAACGGCGGTCAATTCCGGCACCAACAGCTATCTGCTTTACGACAACGCTGGAACGCTCGGCAATCTGGCGGCAAGCAGCCTGACGGTTGGCGCAGCGACCAACATCGCCAACGGCACGCTGGATCAGATCCCTTACCAGACCGGATCGGGCGCCACGGCGTTCATCTCGGCGCCGTCGGTCAGCAACACCTATCTCCAGTGGACTGGATCGGCGTTCGCTTGGGCTTCGCCGCCCGGCGTGACGACGTTCAGCGCGGGCACGACCGGCCTGACGCCTTCGACCGCGACGAGCGGCGCGGTGACGCTCTCCGGCACGCTGGCGGTCGCCAATGGCGGCACCGGCGTCACAAGCTCGACCGGCGCAGGCTCCGTCGTTCTTTCCAGCTTCCCGACACTGGTCTCCCCGGCGCTCGGCACGCCGGTGTCCGGCGTTATGTCGAACGTCACAGGCTTGCCGATCTCGACCGGCCTGACCGGCGCAGGCACCGGCGTCCTGACGGCGCTCGGCAACGCGACTAACGCGGCAGGCGGGTTCGTCACTTATAGCGGTGCGCTCGGCACGCCGACGTCCGGCGTTTTGACCAACGCCACCGGATTGCCGCTCTCGACCGGCGTGACCGGCAACCTGTCGGTCAACAATCTCAATTCCGGCACCAACGCCAACAGCAGCACCTACTGGCGCGGCGACGGCACATGGGCGGCTATCACTGGCGGCACCGGCACCGTGACCAGCGTCAACGTCAGCGGCGGCACGACCGGCTTGACGACCAGCGGGGGTCCGGTCACCACGTCCGGCACCATCACGCTGGCCGGAACGCTGGCAGTGGCGAATGGCGGCACCGGCGTGACGACCTCGACCGGCTCTGGATCGGTTGTTCTCTCCACCTCCCCGACTTTGGTCACCCCGGCGCTCGGCACGCCTTCGGCGGTCACGCTGACCAATGCGACCGGCTTGCCGCTGACGACCGGCGTCACCGGCATCTTGCCGGTCGCCAATGGCGGCACCGGCACGGCGACCCCCGGCTTGGTGGCGGGCACCAACATCACGATCAGTGGGTCTTGGCCCAATCAAACAATCAATTCCACCGCCAGCGGCGGCGTAACGACGATCTCGTTTGGCTCCACTGGCTTGACGCCTAGCTCCGCTACATCTGGTGTTGTGACGGTTGCAGGTACGCTGGCGCTCGCCAATGGCGGCACCGGACAGACCACGGCCTCTGCCGCGTTCAATGCGCTCTCGCCGGTTACGACAACTGGCGATCTGATTATTGGTAACGGGACAAACAGCGCTACGCGCCTTGGGATTGGTGCCAACGGCTATGTGCTGACTTCTAACGGCACAACAGCTTCTTGGACCTCGCCTGCTATCACCAGTGGTGTGACCATTGGAACGACCACAGTAACAGGCGCGACCAATGGATATCTGCTTTACAACAATGCGGGGGTTCTGGGTGCGGTAGCGCCCAGCAGCGCAAGCATTTCTATCGGCTCGCCGATCACGGGCGGCACCAACGGTTACGGGCTTTACGTAAACTCCAGCACGCAGCTGGGACAATTTGCGTATGGCACCGGGGTTTTTGCTGCGCTCGGCGTGGCGGTCGGCAGCGCGGGCGCTCCGGTGCTTTACAATGGGGCTTTGGGTACGCCCAGCTCCGGCACACTGACCAATGTGACCGGCTTGCCGCTGACGACCGGCGTGACTGGTATTTTGCCAGTTGCAAATGGCGGCTCTGGTACGTCAACTCCCGGCTTGGTCGCGGGGACCAATATTACTATTAGCGGCAGCTGGCCGAATCAGACGATCAATTCCACCGTTAGCGGTGGCGTTACGACCATTTCATTCGGTTCCACGGGTTTGACGCCTAGCACGGCTACATCGGGAGCTGTGACGGTTGCAGGAACTTTAGCTGTCGGCAGTGGCGGCACGGGTGTGACAAGCTCGACCGGTGCTAACAGCGTGGCGTTGCGGGATAGTAATGCTAATTTAACGGTGAACGCCCTTTTCCAAGGCTTCACCGTTGTGGCGGCCGCAGGCACGACAACAACGCTAACTGCGGCGTCTAATCCTGCTTACGTGGTGACAGGTTCGGGCGGTCAGACATTCCAGCTTCCCGACGCAACGACACTGCCAGCAGGGGCACAGTTCTCGTTTAACAATAATCAGACTTCTGGAACGATTGTTGTTAAAAATAATTCCGGCACTACGTTGCTGACATTGCAGTCAGGGGCGTTTGCTGAAGCTATTCTTTTGGTAAACTCGCCCGCAGCGGGATCGTGGGACACGCACAATCAAGCGCCGTCCAATGCGAGCTGGTCCACGAATACATTGAGCTGGGCAGGTTCGTATACAAATGGGACTTGGAATGGTGCGGTTGTAGGCCCGGCTTATGGCGGCACCGGCGTGGCGAACAATGCCGCCAGCACACTGACGATCAGCGGAGCTTACGCCACGACCCTGACGGTCAGCGGCACGACCGCATTGACGTTGCCAACCAGCGGATACCTGATCAGTTCGGTTTCGGCACTGGGCGCAAACCCGGTCACCGGAACGCCGTCTAGTACGACATATCTGCGCGGCGATGGAACGTGGGCGACTGTGCCCACGGGTGGCGGAACGGACGCTATCTTCTATAATAACGGCCAGACGGTGAACACCAGCTACACCATTCCGACGGGACAGAACTCTGGCACGTTTGGGCCAATTTCCATCGCGGCGGCTGCGACAGTTACCGTTCCTGCCGGTTCTACTTGGAGCATTGTGTAGTAATGGGAAACTTAGCTCTCGCCGGATCAACCTCCGGGACGATCACATTGTCCCCCACTGCGGTGGCGGGTACAAACACGGTTACGATTCCAGCGGTGACAGGCACTGTTTTGGTTGAGACTGCCGTCAGTGCGTCTACCACCAACACAGTAACAAACAAACTCGCCATTAATATTGGCGGAACTGTTTATTACATCTTGGCTTCAACATCTCCGACGTGAGGGTCAATCAATGTCCGCTGGAACCCTTGTCGTTGGCACCATCAATAGCGGCGCATCTGCTCCGCTGGTGCTTCAATCAAACAACACTACCGCGCTGACGCTGGACACCAGCCAAAATGCCACGTTTGCTGGCACGGCTGCAATGTCATCCAGCTTCAAGCGAAACCGTATTATCAATGGGAACTGCGCGGCGGACCAGCGCAATGCTGGCGCGGCACAAACGATCACCGCTGGTGCGGCTTTGGCCTATACGGTTGACCGTTTCTACGCTTACTGCACAGGCGCGAACGTGACGGGCCAACAGGTGGCTGGCGCGACGGCAAACCAGTATCGCTA
>Ga0007809_10000098_pt1 | contig 33295 bp, 28 predicted proteins | sample CryBogCBE02Aug07_FD_60383 | JGI IMG/M metagenome (GOLD analysis project Ga0007809, IMG submission 60383) | Freshwater microbial communities from Crystal Bog, Wisconsin, USA - CBE02Aug07 | ecosystem: Environmental > Aquatic > Freshwater > Lake | place: Crystal Bog, Wisconsin, USA | collected...
TCACGCTGGGCCAGACCGGCCTTCATCGGAAAGTCGGTCTTGGGAAGCAGGACGGTATCCTTGTAGCGGGACATGCGAGTTAGGGGCTTAGGCTGAAGACTGTTAGACTGCTAGGAGCTAAAGGACTGAAGCCGGCCCGGGATTTTCCCGGCCTAACAGTCTTCAGCCTTCAGCCTAAAAACCTTATTCAGCGGTATCGTCGAGCCAGGTGAGAAGCTGGGAGATGGTCTCCACGGTCTCATCACCCATGTTCGAGATGCGGAAGGTCTGACCTTTGATCTTACCGTAGCCGCCATCGATGATGCAGGAGTGCTTGGCCTTGAGGCGGGCGATCCAGGCAGCGACGTCAACGTTCTTGTTGTTTTTCACGCAGGTGAGACCGACGGAGCGGTAACCCTCGGGGGCGAAGAACTCCCAACCGCGGGCATTGACCCAGTCGGCGACGAGCTTGTTGGTGGCCGCGTGGCGCGCATAGCGGTTCTCGAGCCCTTCGGCGGCGATGTCCTCAAGTTTCGACTGAAGGGCGTAGATGTGCGAGATGACCGGCGTGCTCGGGGTCATGTCACCCTCGTGATTCTTCTGGAACTCGAGGAAATCGAAGTAGTAGCCGCGGCCGGTGACCTGCTCGGCGCGCTTCATCGCCTTCTCTGAGACGGAGAAGAGGGCCATACCGGGAGGCAGGGCCAGCGCCTTCTGACTGCCGGTGAGCATGACATCGATGCCGAGCTCGTCCATCGGGACGGGAAGGACCGAGAAGGAGGAGACGGTGTCGACAATGAGGAGAACCTCGGGGAATTCCTTCAGGACGTCGGTCAGCTCCTTGATCGGGTTCATGCACCCTGTGGAGGTCTCGTTGTGGATGAGGGTGACGACGTCGATATCTCCCTTGGAGAGGCGTTCGCGGAGGATCTCCGGGGTGATCGGCTTGCCCCACTCGACCTGCAGCTTCTCGGCCTCGTAGCCGCAGCGCTTGGCCACGTCGTTCCACTTGTCGGAGAAGGCGCCGGTCATGCAGTTGAGAACCTTCCCCTTCACGAGGTTGCGGAGTGAGCCCTCCATGATGCCCCAGGCGGAGCTGGTGGAGATGTAGACGGGACGGCTCGTCTTGAAGAGCTGCTGGAGTCCCGGCTGGACCGAGGCGTAGAGTTTTTTGAAATCGTTGCCGCGGTGGCCGATCATCGGCTTGCGGAAGGCCTGGAAGGTTTTCTCCGAGACCTCGACGGGCCCGGGGCTGAAGAGTTTGACGTGTTGGCTCATAAAAGCAGGGATTTTGACAGAGAGAGCTCAGGAATCACGCCCTAAATCACCCCGTGCCGGAAACCGTCAGTTTTCCCAGAGAAAGTTATCTAACTTGAGTTTCGAGAGGCGCGCCTTGGCTTCCTCGGACCTGGGACCGTTTTCGCCAGCAAGCTGATTGTAGAGAACCGATGCATCGTTCCACTGCTTCCGCCCCTCAAGGAGCCGTGCCGCCTCAAAGGCCGCCTTGTCATGCCAGAGTTGCTCGGACTCCTTGTCGCGGGGATTTTTGAACGCCTCGTAATAGGCGGCCAGCGCGGCGTCGCCATCACCAAGCTTCTGAAGGATCATACCCTGTTTGCAAAGAGCCTGATTTCTCCAGCGTAGTGCAGCCGACGGGTCGGAAGAGAGGGTTTTCCAAGCGTCGACCGCTTCACGATCCTTCGACGGATCCTCGTCGGCAAGATGATGCAGCGTGTCTCCCCGGGCCATCAGGGCGGCTGCGCGGATTTCAGGATCCGGCCCTTGCGAGGAAAGTATTTTTTCGTAGATGGCAAGGGCGTCCTTTGGCAATCCCTGGGCGTTCTTGATCGCCCCTTCCTGGAGACGCGCCTGCCAGGTCAGCGAATCCTGGGAGTCGTTCGCCGCGACGCGCTCAAGCAACAGGAGAGCATCATCAATCGAGGCCGGATCCATCGAGCGGGAGGCCGCCTGAGCGGCCAAAAACAGTGCCCGGCGACCGAACTCCGTACCGGTCTGGGCGGATGCCAGATTCTCGAATTGGATCCGGGCACCTTGGAGATCGCCCGAGGCAAGGAGCGACTCCGCTAGTTTGAGCCGGACCTCCGGCACAAACTTCGAGTCGGGGTGCGAGGTAAGAAAAGTGCGTGCGGCCGCGATCACGGCCGATGCGTCCGATTTGCTCCCCTTGTCCTTGAGGAAGACCGCCAGATATTCCTGGCGCTCGGGTTCACCGGCATTGTCACGCAGCACCTTGGCAGCATCGTCCGCAGACGTCACACCCCCCCCCGATTTCATAGAGAGTTCTGCTGAGGCGAGACGCGCACGTGCCGCGATGCCCGGATCCCTTGCCGAAGAGACCATGCCGACAAGCATTCCGGCCCCGGCAGGATCGCCCCGACGGGCGAGATCAAGTGCTATCTGGAAGCGCATCTCCTCGGAGGGCGGACCCGATTCAGAGGCGGCGATTTCTCGCGCCTGTTCGGAAAGGTCGAGCTTTCCCTTGGCCGATGAAGCGGTCAGCACGGCTTGGTTGAAAAGCGCCTGGCTGCCAAGACGGCGGTCCAACTTTTCGACCTTTTGGAATTCCGCGATGGCCGTTGCCCGATCACCACGTGAGGCCGCAGCCAATCCTCGCACATAAGCGTATCTGGCGCGCAGAAACGCGGTGACCGACGGGCGGTCGGCTGCGAGAATAACGGCATCAGCCGGCTTTCCCTGTCGTAGGGCGGAGAGAGCCAGCAACAAGCGCGCTTCGTCCGAAAGAGCATCATCGGGCCATGAGTCGATGAAGGACTGGAGCAAGGGATTCCCTCCCCTCGGATCCTCCCTCTGCCTCCTCAGCGCCTCGAAGAAGGCGGCATACCTGGCCCGCTCGGGACGCTTTCGGTCCTGAGACCATTTTGAGAAAATGATCGAGGGAGAAGAGATTTTTGCCCGATCCGCCAGCTGATAGAGCAGCCTGAACTCCTGATCAATGAAGGGTGCGTCATCCACGCTTTCCAAATGACGCTGAAGAATCCCGATGGCCTTCGCATCCTTACCCGAAGCGGAAAGGCAATAAGCTGCGCCGAGGGCGGAAGCGGAGGCGATCCAGGGAGTGGCCGGAGGAACAGCCTCGAACAACTTGGCAGCGGCACCGGCATCTCCCGAGCGCCAGACGGCCAGAGCGGAGAGATAGTCGGCGGCGGCCTTCGCCTCTTTCCCGGAAAGCACAGGGGACTTCAATGCCTCGAGGGCCTCGGGAGTCTTTCCGGCGGCAAGAAGCCCCGCGGCCTTTTCAAGTGCGGCACCCTCCGCGTACGGGGAATCGGGGGAGATTTGGCCAAGAAGCCCCGCGGATTCGTCGGAGTGTCCCGACATGCGGAGGACGCGGGCGGCCGAGAGCAGCAGCTGATCATGGCCGACACCCGGAATCTCGGAATCCCGGGAAAGAAGCCCATCGAGAATCGGACGTGCCGAGAGGGCGTCGCCCGAGCCGGCAAGGGCCAGCGCCTTCAAATAAAGCAGGACAGGGTCGTCAGGAAAGGACGCAGAGCATACGGCGATCGCCTCCTCATTGCGACCGCCGGCGACGAGCAGGGCAACCAGTCTCCGGGAAAGCTCCAGCCGTCTTTCCGGATCCTGTTCCTGCTGAATCTTGGTTCTCAGCACGGCGGCCGACACTTGGGGAAGATGCTCGTAGTCGGCCTTTCGGGCCAGGTCGGTCGTTTCGGGAGAATTGATCGCCGGAGCATTCGTCTCCTGCGCCCGCAGCCTGCCGGGAGTCGTGAGCGGACTCAGCGCCGCAAGACACGCCGCAGCCAGGAGCCCGTATGGCTGGAGGCATGCTCCGCCACCTCGTCCGGCGTGCCGCAGACGACGAGGGATCCCCCCGCGTCTCCCCCTTCCGGTCCCATGTCGATGATCCAGTCCGCGCATTTGATGACTTCGAGATTGTGTTCGATGACGATGAGGGTATTTCCGCCTTCGCGCAATCTCAGGAGCACTTCGAGTAATTTCTGGATGTCGGCGAAATGGAGTCCGGTCGTGGGTTCATCGAGCAGGTAAAGGGTGCGTCCGGTGGCCTTCCGGGAGAGTTCCGAGGCCAGTTTCAGCCTCTGGGCCTCGCCCCCTGAGAGGGTCGTGGCCGACTGGCCGAGCTTCAGATAGCCGAGACCCACCTCCTGAAGAACCTCCAGTTTCCCGTGGATCTGGGGCACCGCCCGGAAAAACCTGGCCGCCTCGTCGACCGTGAGTTCGAGCACATCGGCGATGTTTTTGCCCTTGTAGGAGATCTCAAGCGTCTCCCTGTTGAAGCGCCGCCCGCGGCAGAGCTCGCACTCCACGAAAACATCGGCCAGGAAGTGCATCTCGATCTGGATCATCCCGTCCCCCTCGCACTGCTCGCAGCGCCCTCCCTTCACGTTACAGGAGAAGCGCGCCGGTCCGTAGCCCCGGACCTTTGCCGCAGGCAGGCCGCTGAAGAGATCGCGGATCGGGCCGAAGACCCCGGAATAGGTCGCCGGATTGGATCGAGGCGTGCGTCCGATCGGGCTTTGGTCGATCACCACCACCTTGTCGAAGGACTCCGCACCATGGATCCGCCCGTGGGCTCCGGGCACTTCGCGGGCCCCGTGGAACTGGCGGGCAAGCGAGCGGTGAAGGATGTCGTTGACGAGCGTCGACTTGCCGCTTCCGGAGACTCCGGTCACCACGGTGAAGAGACCGACGGGAAACCCCACCGTCAGGTTCTTCAGGTTGTTCTCCGAGGCGCCGGTCACGGTCAGCCACCCCGGTCCGGGGGCCGCCTTGACCGGGGGCCGGCGGCGGACGCGCGGCACCGAGATGTGTTCACGCCCGGAAAGGAACCGGCCGGTCAGCGACTTGGGATGGGCCAGGATTTCCGCAGGGGTCCCCTCGGCAACGATCTCCCCTCCCCTCGGACCGGCGCCGGGGCCCATGTCGAGGATGTGGTCGGCGGCAAGGATCGTCTCCTCGTCGTGCTCCACCACGACGACGGAATTTCCCAGATCACGAAGGCCCCGGAGCGTCGCAAGTAGACGGTCGTTGTCACGCTGGTGAAGACCGATGCTCGGTTCGTCGAGCACGTAGAGCACCCCGGCCAGCCCGGAGCCGATCTGGGTGGCAAGCCGGATGCGTTGCGCCTCCCCTCCCGAAAGCGTCCCGCTCTCGCGGTTGAGGGTCAGGTAGCCTAGCCCCACCTCAACGAGAAACCCGAGCCGCGCGGTGATCTCGCGCAGGAGATCGGCGGTGATCTTGCGTTCCGTGGGAGAAAGTTTCAGGCCCGACATCACGGACAACGCCTCCGCGGCGGGCAGGGCGCAGAACCGGTCGATATTCCACTCCCGGCCATCGGGCCCGGTGATCGTGACTCCCAGGATCTCGGGACGGAGACGTGTTCCCACGCAGAGACTGCACGGCTTGCGGGCAAAGAACGCCTTGAGCCTGTTTTTCTTCAGCTCGCTTTCGGAGGTCTTCATCTGACGCTCCACCATCGGGACCAGTCCCTCAAATGCCTTCCCCTGCTTGGGAATTTCCTCGCCGCCCGTGCCGTGAAAGAGCTTTTCCTTGAAGGCCTCCGGCAAATCACGGAACGGCAGTTCCGGGGCAACCCCCGTCATGTCGCAGAGAGCCTCGAGCACCTGGCGGTAATAGTTTCCCATCCTCTTGTCGGGAGTCCTCCAAGGGCGGATCGCCCCCTTCTCCATCGGCAGGAGCGGCAGATCCTTGTCAACGATCAGCGAGGGATCGCAGAAGGGCTCGGTACCGAGCCCTTGGCAGGATGGACAGGCTCCGAGATGGCTGTTGAAGGAAAAGTGCCGCGGCGTGAGCCTCGGCATCGTGAAGCCGGTCTCGGGATTGCGGAAATCGGTCGAAAAGGCCTTCTCTTCCCAGAGTTCGCTGCCGGGTGCCTGTCTCAGGACGATGACGGTGTTTGCCCCTTGTCGCAACGAGGTCTCCAGCGAGTCGAGCAACCTCTCTCGAAGTCCCTCGCCCTCCACTTCCGGCCGCAGGGCAACCCGGTCGACCACCGCCTCGATGGTGTGCCGTTTTGTCTTCAGCAGCTTCACCGGCTCGGGCCGTCCCAGATCGATGATCTCCCCGTCGATCCGCAGGCGAACAAACCCCTCCCGGCGAGCCCGGTCGATCACGTCACGGAACTCGCCAGCCTCATTGGTCACCAAGGGCGCCAACAGCATCAGGCGCGTCCCTTCCGGCCAGGAAAGGATCGTGGCGCCGATCTGCTGGGGTGACTGACGGCGCACGGGAGCACCCGTCACCGGATCGTGCGGAACGCCGACCGAGGCATAGAGAACACGGAGGTAGTCATAGATCTCCGTCGTCGTGGCAATGGTGGAGCGTGGATTTGGCGGGGCGATCCGCTGCTCGATCGCGATGGCGGGGGAGAGTCCCTCGATGTGATCGACTTCCGGCTTCTGCATCCGGTCGAGAAACTGCCGGGCATAGGCCGAGAGGCTCTCGACATAGCGCCTCTGCCCCTCTGCAAAGAGTGTGTCAAAGGCAAGGGACGATTTTCCCGAACCACTCGGGCCGGTGATGACGACGAGCTTGTTCCGGGGAATCGAAACGTCGAGGTTGCGGAGGTTATGCTGCCTTGCCCCCTTGATCCGGATGACTCCCGCGTCAGCCATCTGATTCGCCCGTTGGTGAAACGCTTTCCTGCTGATGGGTATTCAATCCAGCCGCGCATCGCGAATTCCGGTCATTTCCCGTATTCAACCCGATCTTCCCGCAGTCCTTGCCAACCAATACTTCCAACGGCTTCCCTGAGAAAATCTTGCGCCCGCCTGTCCTAGCGCCCCCCCTTTCCTCATCGGAGGCACGGCCATCACCCCAGTCGACCCATGCACCCGAGTGCCGGGCGTACAGTTTTGCACGGGCGGGAGTGACGCCGGGCCCGGGAATCATGGCTCCGGCTTCGCTCAACAACAGGGTCCGCTTCGCCGCTGATGGGGACTTTTCCAGCGATTGTGGGGACATGGCACTACATGATGCGCCGGAAACGCTGTACAGTTGCGATCCGAAATCGGCCTGAAACGGGACTCCCTTCATTCCAGAGTGTTTCCTCCGTTGACGGAAATTTTCTGCCCTGTGATGAATCTGGCTCTGTCGGAAGCAAGGAACGCAACCGTGCCCGCGACATCCCGGGCCTCCCCCATGCGCCCCATCGGAACACCGAGCGCGTAGCGTTCTTTCTCTTCTTGGGAATCGTCAGCATGTCGTTCTGTGGGAATCCATCCCGGCGCAACCAGATTCACGGTGATTTGCCAGGGGGCTAGCTCCATGGCCCAAGATCGGGTCAATCCCAACTGGGCAGCCTTTGCGGCAACGTAATTCGAGAAGTTGGGAATGCCTTTTTCAAAAACCTCGGAACCAATTTGGATGATTCTTCCATGATGACTTTTCTTCATGTCCCCAATGGCCTCCTTCACCAACAAAACCGGGCTTTTGACGAAAAATTCCATCTGATCCACGCAGTCTTGCCAAGTGAGGCGCTCGATCGGGATCAAAGGCTGCGGTCCCGCGGCGTTGATGACGAGAATGTCAACGCTCCCCAGGTCCGACTTGACCTCCATGATCAGCCGCGACACCTGGTCAGGATCGCGAATGTCGGCCTGGAATATGCCGGCGGCACCTCCGCCGCGGATGATCTCATCCCTGACCATCATGGCCTTTTGTCTATTTCCGAAATAGTTCACTGCAACCACAGCACCACACCGCCCGAGTTCAGCGGCTATTGCCGCGCCGAGACCACGCGATGCTCCGGTCACTAGCGCGACCTTTCCATTAAGATCATTTTGCATTCAACCCGATGGTTTACCCGTTGCGGAATAAAACGCGACAGATTTGAACCAAAACCCGTGGGTTTGAGCGGACGACGGTACCTGCAAGTCGACGCTCCCGACATCATGCAGGGTCAATCCGTATTTTGGCGGAAAGCGACCCTTCCTCGCTCGCCCTCTCCAAAACTCGTGGCTCATCGTCGGAAGAGCCCATCTCCCAGTGAAAAGTCAATCCTGTGCACGCGTTCCGTGCTCCCGATGCGTTCACCCCTTCATTCATGGGTTTTTGCGATCGGGAACCTCCACTCATTCTTGCTGGAGACGTTTCCTCGGCGCATCCCCGAAGCGGTCATGTGCCTCGCGGAGGATCGTGGTGAGATCGGGGATCCCGGCCTTCCGGCCGATTTCCCGGATCGCCACCTCGTCGAACTCTGTTGCATTCACCCCCGGGAACCAATGTCCTCCGTTGCCTAGAAGGTTGTACCGGAGTTTCCCGTAGGCCTGCATGTGAAAGGCCCGGTCAAGCGACCAAAGACGGCGGACCTCCTGGAGATTGATTCCGCCCGGCACCTCGTCGAAGGGAGGCAGGACACGATCCCAGCGTGGAGGCATGGGAAATCCGTTCACCTTGAGAAACTCCGCCTCAAGCTTTGCGGCGGTCGCATGCACCTGATAGACAGTCTCCGGCTGATCGAGCAGCGGGAGCACCTTGAGATGTTCGTCGAAATCGGAGGGTTTCGCCGCCCCGATGCTGATGGTGTGTACCTTGGGATCGGTCAGGCAGTGGAGGTCGTTGAAGAGGATCGGGGAAAACGGCGCACAGAGTCCGGTGAGCTTCTCCGAGGGTTGGTGCATGCATCCCCCCTTCTCGGTCGGGCTGATGATGAAGACGCCCATGTCATGCTGCGTCGCCGCCTCCACCGCGCTCCGGTTGGTCCTGTTCATGAAGTACCAGTGGAGATTCACGTAATCGAAGGCATCCGAGGCGATGATCTCCTCGATCAGGTCACACGGCGCATGGGTCGAGAATCCGAGGAAAGAAGCCCTTCCCTCATGAATGATCTGCCGAGCTGCCTCCAGGGCCCCGCCGGGACGGATCGTCTCCTCCCAGAGGTCACGGTTGTTGATCCCGTGGATGGCCAGCAGGTCGACATGATCGAGTTGGAGATTGTGCATCGATTGCTCGAATCCCGCCCTGAATCCTCCGGCAATGTCGGGAGCGACCTTGGTCTGCACGATCATCCCGCCACGCGGGAGCCCCGGCAGAATCCGGCCCAACTGCACCTCGGAAGTGCCGTAGCCGCGCGCCGTCTCGATGTGGTTGATTCCGGCATCGAGTGCCTTGCGGATGCAGGCTTCGAGATTCGCCTGACCCTCGGAGGTGATCCCACCCTCCTCCTTGTCATCCCAGCTGTGTTGGTAGCGCATCCCCCCGCAGGAGAGGACGGGCATGTCGAGACCGGTACGGCCGAAGCGTCGCGTGATCATGGGAGACGCTGGAGCAGAGTGACCGATTCGATTTCCGCGGTCTGGGGGAACATGTCGAGCGGGGTGACCTTACCGGCACGGTACGATTCGGAGAGACGTTTCAGGTCGCGGGCGAGCGTCGCGGGATTACAGGAGACATAGACGATCCGCGCGGGGGGATTGTCGAGAATCGCATGGACGGCCGCCTCTTCTAGTCCTTCTGAGGGGGGATCCAGCAGGAGAACCGTCCCGTCGGGTTCACCTGCCTTGAGCGCCTCGGCGAGGCGGTCCTCGACATTGCCGGCGAGATATTCCTCGTTCTCCGCCGCCTGCCGTGAAGCCATGGCCACCGACGCGATCGAGCGCTCGATACCGATCACCTTGGTGAACGATCCCTGCAACTCATGGGCGAAAAAACCGGCCCCGCAGTAGGCGTCCACAAGGAGTGCTCGTATGGAATTACCCGAGAGCACCGCCTCGGTGACCGTCTTCTTGAGGATCTCCGCCACGGCGTTGTTCACCTGACGGAAACCGCCGTAGCGCTTCTTTTCCCCGATCAGGTAATCGCCGTCGCGGGGACGGGACTTCAGCAGGTCCCTGAACCCAAGATCCACCTCGGAGGATGCGATCAGGCATTTCTCCACGGGAACCACTCGGTTTGAGGCCGGGGCGTAGAAGCCGGCCTTCCCTTCACGGACATGGACCGTGATCCGGTTGCGGTAGCCGTAAGGCTCCGGGGAGGGAATCATCGCCTCCACCGGGGGCTCGGCCATCCCGCCGAGACGGCGCAGTGCCTCGCGGAGCTGGGTCTGCTTGATCCGGAGCTGATGGTCGTAGGCGATGTGCTGGTAGGCGCAGCCGCCGCATTTCAGAAAGACGGGACAGGGGGCGGCAACCCGATGAGGGGAAGGCACGGTGACTTCCAGCAGATCGGCCTCCAGCAGACGCGCCTTCACCTTGCGGACACGGACCCGAACCTTCTCCCCGTCAAGGACCCCCGCCACGAAGCAGGCCATCCCGTCGACACGGCCGACCCCCTTCCCGCCAAAGGCGATGTCATGGATTTCGAGTTCCAGTTCCTGGCCTGGACGGATGGTGACGGAGGAATCGGACTTGGACATTCCGTAAGCCTCGACGGACGGGGCGGAGCCGGGCAAAACAAAAAGGATGTCTTCCGTTAAAACCAGCCATGAGCGCTTCATGAGGATCGCCCTCGCCGAGGCGGCGAAGAGACTTGGCCGCACCGCCCCGAATCCCACGGTCGGCGCCGTCCTGGTCAAGGGAGGTAAAATTCTCTCAAAAGGGTATCATCGCGCAGCCGGCCTTCCCCACGCCGAGATCGAGACCTTGTGCGGAATCCTCCCGGAAAAAGCCCTCGGAGCAACCCTCTACATCACGCTCGAGCCCTGCTCCTCGCATGGCAGGACCCCCCCCTGCACGGAGGCGATCATTGGCGCAGGGATCACCCGCGTGGTTTATGGCGCCACCGATCCCGACAAGCGTCACCGAGGGAAAGCGGCACGGATTCTCCGCAAGGCCGGGATCGAGGTTGTCGAGGGAGTGCTTGCCGTCCAATGCGCGGAGCTTAACCGTCATTGGAATCACCGGAATACGACGGGGATGCCCTGGGTCATCGCCAAGACGGGCCTCTCGCTGGATGGCCGCATCGACTCTCCACCCCACAGGCGCTGGATCACCTCGCCGGCAAGTCGCCGGGAGGCCATGAAGCTACGGGCATCTGTCGAGGCCGTACTAGTCGGCGGCGGAACCGTCCGCACCGACGATCCCTCCCTTACCATCCGGAGCATCAAACTTCCGAAAGGACACCCCCAGCCATGGCGCGTCGTCTGGTCCAAGAGCGGAAAAATTCCGAAGGCCTGCAAACTCCTCACCGATGCTCACCGCGACCGCACGATCATCCTGAAAGGCATGTCCCTTCGCGCCACCCTGAAGGAACTGGCCCGTCGGGGCATTTCCAGCGTTCTCATTGAGGGCGGCGGCCGGACCCACGGAGAAGCCTTCAAGGGGAATCTTATCGATGAAATCCGCTTCTTCATCGCCCCCGTCATCCAGGGCGGAAACGTTGTAGCCGTCAGCGGTTCCATCTTCCCCGCCAAGCTGACCAATGTGACTTACACCAAGATCGGCTCCGACCTGATGATCTCAGCAATGGTTAAGAAGCGAGTTTCCGTTTGAAGAGTTCGAGCGTCATCTCAAAACCTATTCTCGTCGCCGCCTCGTCATAGCGCAGTCCCTCGTCCCGGGCGAAGGCATGGGCGGCGTTGAACTCATGCCATTGGAAGGCTCGCTCCTTGGCCGCGAGTGCATCGTAGATCTTCCGGCGTCCCTCGGCAGGGACATGGGGATCCTGCCTGCCCCAGATCAGGAGTAGTTCCGCGGCGATCCCTCCGCTCCGGGCGAGCGTATCATCGCATTGTCTCTTTCCGAGCGTGGCGGAATGAATGTCGGTCGGATACCAGCACGAGGAGGCCTGCACCCGGGGATCGAGTGCGGCCCGGAAAGCAAGGTGACCGCCTAGGCAGAAGCCAATCGTTCCCATACCCTTCCACCGGTAGTCGGGGCGGGACATGACGGAATCGATCAACGCCTTGGCGTCGGAATCGAAGGCGGCGACCGGCTTCTCAAACTTCAGGAAATTCCCCCGATCGGTTCCCTCCTTGTCATAGGCCAGCACCGTGCCGGGTGGCTCATACTCGTGATACACCTCGGGCACCAGCACCTCGTATCCCTCGCAGGCGAGACGGGCTGCAAGGCGGGCAATCGGTCCCGTGATCTGGTAGATCTCGGAGTAAAGGATGACGGAGGGCCACTCCCCTTCCTTGGGCAGGAAGCGATGGACGCGCATCGCGCCTGTCGGGGTCGGAAGATCAAAGAAAGAAAGCTCCTGAAGGGTCATGAGTGTATTTGTCTCTTCTTGAGTTCCTGAGTTCCATATTAATTCATCCCGATGAGCAATCCCCTGATCAGGTCAGTTATCAGAACCCGATTTCTGCTGATCTCCCGGGAGCAGGTCTCCCGAATGATCAGAAGAAACGCCGACGCCTATCTGGATCTCGCGGATCGCTTTGGTTCCACCTCGGCCATGGAACCGGTCACCGTGCCCACCATGATCGGGGTCGATCCCGAGATGCGTGGGTGGTCCTTTTTCCAGATCCTGGAGCACAACGTGATCGTCAACCGCAGCATCTCCGCGATGGTGGAGGCTCTGGCGCTCGGAAAGGAGCCGACGGGGGCAGCCCTCATCAATCCCAAAACCGATGTGCTGCCCAAGGGATTGTACGGACCGGAGCAGGTGGATGCCTTCCGCGTTTCCGTTGATGATCACCTTGCCCTGGTCGCAAAACTTCCCGAACTGAAGGGAACGGCCGAGCGGCCTCATCCAGTCTTCGGTCCCTTCGACGCCCACAAATGGCACTGCATGTTCGGCCTGCATCTGGGACTACACATCAAACAGGCCCGGAAAATCCTTTCGCTACTCGGCAAGTAATCCCATGGAACTGCCCCTGCTCCAATCCTGGCTGCCAGCAACGGAACCCGGTTTCCGTCCGGGCATCGCCCATTTCTCCTGGACTGATGGAGTCCTCCGACTTGAGACCGGGTTCATGGGTCATGCGCCTGCATCGCGGGCGACGGAGCACGGCCAGCGCCTCTGGGAACTCGGTGATGTGGCGGAGCTCTTCGTCCAAAAGATCGGGGAGGAATCCTACCGCGAATATCAGGTATCCCCGAACGGTTTCACGCTGGCGCTACGTTACCCCGACCTTTCCGGCGTCGCCGCGGTCCGCTCCGGTTCAAGAAAGTTGGAGGAATTTTTCACGGGGGAAATTCCCTCCGCCTCAATCGCAATCACCGCGGAAGGGTGGAATGCTTCGTTCGGGATTCCCCTTCCTTCTTCCCCCGGCGAACGATTCCGGGTGAGCTGCTGCCGCTATGATGCAGGAACGGGACGCCCTCCCGTCATTTCCAGCACCTCCCCCCACCCCGTTCGGGATTTCCACCGCCCGGGGGATTGGCGGGAATTCGTTCCCGTGGCAGGGTAAGCCATGCCTCCTCGCCGACCTTTCCGAAAGAAACCGGACAACGAGCCGGTGCCGGGCGGCCCCGACGACGCCCTGAGCGGGCAGGTGGAGCGGGTGACCTTCCACAACGAGGAGAACGGGTTCTGCGTCCTGAAGGTGAAAGTCCTGGGGCGCAGGGAGCCCGTCTCCGTCCTGGGCACCCTTCCTTCGGTCGTCGCCGGGGAATGGATCACCGCCCAAGGGACTTGGGAGCGTGATAAGGAGCACGGCATCCAGCTCCGCGCCGAACGACTCAAGACCCAGCCCCCGACTTCACTTGAGGGGATCGAGAAATACCTCGGCAGCGGAATGATCAAGGGGATCGGCCCGGTCTACGCGACCAAGCTCGTGAAAAAGTTCGGCGAGAAAGTCTTCGACATCATCGAGAACCAATCACGTCGCCTGGAGGAGGTGGATGGGATTGGGCGGGAGCGCCGCCAGAGGATCAAGGAAGCATGGGCCGAACAGAAAGTCGTGCGGGACATCATGCTCTTCCTCCATTCGCACGGACTCGGGACCAACCGCGCCGTCCGGATCTACAAGACCTACGGGGAGGAAGCCGTGGAATTAATCAGGGCCGACCCCTACCGGCTCGCGCGTGACATCCACGGCATCGGGTTCCACTCCGCCGACGCCGTCGCCGAGAAACTCGGCCTTGAGGCCGACTCCCTGCTCCGTGCCCGCGCCGCCCTCGAGCATCTGCTCGACCAAGCCACCGGCGAGGGCCACTGCGCCCTGCCGACACGTGATCTGCTCGAAGGGGCAACTCGCCTGCTGGAAATCGACGAGTCGGTTATCTCCGAGGCCTTTGATCGGCACTTGAAGGACGGGAAAATCCTCTCGGAAAAAGTGGGGGGCGAGGATCTCGTCTTCCTCCCCCTCCTCAAAGATGCGGAGGAGCGGATCTCCCGCCAACTCCGACGTTTGGCGGCAGCCGGTGCTCCCGAACCCCCGATCGATGTCGACAAGGCAATCCCGTGGGTAGAGGAAAAGACCGGCCGCAAGCTCTCCCCCAGCCAGCATGAAGCGCTCCGGATCGCTCTCGGGGCCCGGGCCGTGGTGATCACGGGAGGACCCGGCGTCGGCAAGACCACCCTCGTCCAGTCCCTGCTCAGAATCCTCACCGCCAAGAAGCTGAAATGCCTTCTCGCCGCCCCAACCGGCCGCGCCGCCCAACGACTTGCGGAGGCAACGGGACTCGAGGCCTTCACGCTGCATCGCCTGCTCGAGTTCCAGCCGGGTAAGGGGGGATTCCAGCGCAACGCCTCCAATCCCCTCGAGGGGGATGTCGTCGTGGTGGACGAGGTCTCGATGGTCGATGTGCCGCTCATGAGCCGCCTTCTCGATGCCCTTCCTCGTCAAGCGCGCCTGATCCTCGTCGGTGATGCCGACCAGCTCCCGAGCGTTGGCCCGGGACTGGTACTCGGCGACATCATCCGTAGCGGCATGATCCCCGTGGTCCATCTCCGCGAGATTTTCCGCCAAGCGGGCGACAGCAGGATCATCAGCGGGGCCCACTCGATCAACCGCGGGGAAATTCCCGACATCATGGAGGCCCCAAAGGATTCCGACTTTGTCTTCATTGATCGGGAGGATCCGGAAGAATGCGCGGCGACACTTGTCTCCCTCGTGCGCGACCGCCTGCCCAAGCACCTCGGAGTTGATCCGCTCGAGGGAATCCAGATCCTCAGCCCGATGCACCGGGGCAGTCTCGGCATCCGGGAACTCAACTCCCGCCTGCAGGCCTCCCTCAACCCCAAGAGCCCTCACCGCGAAGAGTACCAGGCCTACGGGAACCTCTTCCGCACGGGAGACAAGGTGATCCAGACCTCCAACAACTACGACAAGGAGGTCTTCAACGGGGATATCGGCCGAATCAGCTCGATCGACCGGGAGGAGAAGCAGGCCTTCGTCCGCTTCGGCAAACGCGATGTCATTTATGAATTCGGAGAGATGGACGAACTGGAACTCGCCTATGCCATCACGATCCACAAGAGTCAGGGATCGGAGTTCCCCGTCGTCGTGATTCCGCTGGCGATGCAGCAATATCTCCTGCTCCAGCGAAATCTCCTCTACACCGGCGTCACACGCGGCAAGAGGATGGTTATCCTCGTTGGCCAGAAAAAGGCGCTTGGCATGGCGGTGAGAAACGAATCCACCCGCCACCGGCACGGAGGGCTCCTAGAGAGGTTAAAAAGTGAATGTTCAAAGGAGAAGTGAGACTCTCTCCCACTCCCCCATCCCCGATGGCCGATCAACTATTCCCTGGAACCGGTCCCCTGTCACCTCCCCTACGCTGCCTGAGGGATCATCCCTCCTTCTGAACCGATCATCTTCTCCCTCTTGGCGAGGGCACGGCGCATTTTGGTCAGGGCCAGATTCTGCAGTTGGCGGATTCTTTCACGGGTGACCCCGAACTTATCCCCGACTTCCTCAAGTGTTACAGGATCGGATCCATCCAGCCCGAAGCGCGCGTTGATGATCCTCTTTTCACGCTCATCGAGCTCGTCAAGCAGATCCCCGAGTTCCAACTGCATGTTCTTCTCGCTGAGATTCCTGAAAGGGTCGATGGCGGTCTCATCACCCACCAGTTCACCGAATTCCGTGGAATCCTCGTCACCAACCGGTGCGTCGAGGGAGGCCGGACGAATCGCGGCTTGCTTCAGACGGCTCACCTTGGAGGCGTTCATGCCTATCTCCTCGGCGATCTCCTCATCGGAGGCCTCCCGTCCCAATTCGTCACTGAGGGAAATACCCACGCGCCTGATCTTGGCGATCTTGTCGACCAGATGCACGGGGAGACGGATCGTCTTGCCCTGATTGGCAAGAGCCCTCTTGATCGACTGCTTGATCCACCAGGCCCCGTAAGTCGAGAGCTTACCTCCCTTGCTGGGATCAAAGCGCTCCACGGCCTTCATCAGGCCGATATTCCCCTCGGAGATCAGATCCATCAGGGGTAGTCCGAGATTCACATACTCACGTGAGATTTTCACAACCAACCGGAGGTTGGAGCGGATCATCTCTTCCTTGGCCATCTTGTCCCCCTTCTTGATTTTCTTGGAGAGGGCCACCTCCTGCGCGGGAGTCAGCAGCGGGTAGCGCGCGATCTGGCGAAGGTAGTTCTGGAATCCCGCATCGGCATCTTCGTAGCTCATGGTTTGTGGTGTGTTGATTGTTCCTTTTGGTCGTTTGACAAACGGGTCAAGCAATGCGTTCGAAATCTTTTTCATCGGGTTTACAACGGGGGCATCCCGTGTGATGGGTGCATGGCAGCAAAATGATCACCAGAGTGTTTTCCGCAGCAGTCGTCGGCATCGAGGCCACCGAAATCGAGATCGAGGTCCATACAGGTCCCGGCGAACCATCCATCATCGTCGTTGGACTGCCCGATGCAGCGGTCAAGGAAAGCAAGGACCGGGTGATCGCCGCGCTTTCCAACAGCGGATACCGATGGCCGCGCAAGCGCACCACGGTGAACCTTGCCCCAGCCGACATCCGCAAGCAGGGACCGAGCTTTGATCTTCCGATCGCCCTTGGCATGATCGCCGCCGACCGCGAGGAGGAACTTCCCAGGTTCGCCCACTGCGCCGTGGCGGGCGAACTCGCGCTGACCGGGGAGGTGCGTCCAGTGAAGGGGGCACTCCCCCTTGCCCTTGAAGCGCGCGCACGCGGAAAAAAGGCCCTCATCCTGCCGGCCGCCAACGCCGCCGAGGCAGCCGTCGTGGGTGGAATCGATGTCTATGGTGTCCGCAATCTCAGGGAGGCGCACGAATTCCTTTCCCGCTCGATCACCCTGAGTGCAGAACCTCGATCCGGCAACGAGGTCTTCAAAGATATCCCTGTCGACGTCGATTTCTCGGAGGTCAAGGGGCAGCACCTCGTCCGTCGTGCCGTCGAGGTGGCGGTTGCCGGAGGACACAATCTCCTGCTCATAGGCCCCCCGGGATCGGGTAAGTCGATGCTCGCGCGCCGCATCCCGACCATCATGCCCCCCATGTCGCTCGAGGAATCAATCGAGGTCACGACGATTCATTCCGTGTGCGGGGCTCTCCTGCCCGGCTCTGCGTTAGTCACCCGGCGTCCTTTCCGCGACCCGCATCACACCGTCTCCGACATCGGACTGCTGGGCGGCACGGCCCAGGTCACCCCGGGCGAGATCAGCATGGCCCATCACGGAGTGCTCTTTCTTGACGAACTCGCCGAGTTCCGCCGTTCCACACTGGAAGTCCTTCGGCAGCCCCTGGAGGAAGGATCGGTCACGGTGACACGCGCAGCGGGAAGCACGACTTTTCCATCCGCCTTCATGCTCGTGGCAGCGATGAATCCCTGCCCATGCGGTCATCATGGAGACCCGAAACGGGAGTGCCGCTGTTCCCCGGGACAAATTGAACGCTACCGCAGAAAGATCTCGGGCCCCTTGCTTGATCGCATCGACCTCCATGTGGAGGCGCCCGCCATTGCTTACGATGAACTCACCGCAACCTCCCCGGCTGAATCCTCGGAATTGATCCGTGCGCGCGTGCTTAGGGCACGAGACATCCAGCGCACCAGATTCGGCTCAACGGCTCGCATTCCCTGCAATGCCAGGATGGGGCATTCCCAACTGCGCGAACACTGCCTGCTCGATGATGACGGCAACGAACTCCTCAGGAACGCCATGACCGACCTGAACTTCAGCGCACGAGGGTATCACCGGATCCTCAAGGTGGCGCGTACCGTCGCGGACCTGGCCGGAAGCGTCTCCATCAGACCGGACCATCTGCTGGAAGCGCTCGGCTACCGGAGCCTCGATCGCAATCTATGGGGTTGATCCCTCGCCCTAGGGGCGCGGATCCATGATCAATCCCGAAAGATTGAATCCGAGTTTCCGTGACTTGTTCTTGAGATCACCCAGTTCCCGATCGGGAATCTTGGGATCACGCGACAGAATCCAAAGATACTTGCGATCCGGGGTGCCGACAATGGCCCTTCGGTAACCATGGTCCACATGGAGGATCCAGTAATTTCCCTCCTTTGAAATCGGAATCAACGGGCCAAACCATGTACTGAAGTGAACCGCCAGCTTCGTGTTAACAGGCGGATTCAGAATCACCGCGTATCCGCGGATCCCATGTTCGGTTCCATCGGGACGCAGGGCCATATTGTGGACCGACATGGTACCGTTCTCATTGCGGCCATACTCAGCCATGGCCGCCTCATCAACGCTTTGAAAAAGCATCGGCAAGCGGGCGATTTCATACCAACGCCCCAGATACCGCGTCACCTCGACATGCGGGGCGGTCGGCGGCGGATTCTTGGCGGGCGAGGCGCATCCGGCAAGAACAAGGCAGGTGATAGCCAAAAGAGCAGCGAGGAGGGAATTCGATGATTCCAAGGTGATTTCAGGCATTGTTCGCAGGGTTTTGTAAAAATTGGGGATGTGCGATCAATGCGGCGTAATCTTCCGGAGCAATCGGACCCCTGGCGTAATCACGGCCCCGCAGGGGTGACGAGTTCGTCGAGGAACGAACCCTCGAGAACCACGCGGCGTCGAGAGGATGCTTGAGAAGACCGGGTTGGCTGGACGCGATCGTCGTCTCCTCCTTCTCGCCGGTCGGCACACCACGCCCGACGAACCATCCCGCAAGCAGCATCGTCACCCGGACAGCGGTGGAACGGGTGTAGTTGGTCATCAGGCAAGGGGTGTCCTGATCGGTCGCATCCAGGATCGATCGAAAGACCGAAAGCCCCCACATCTCGGGATTACGGGCAGGAGAATAGGGATCAAACAACACCGAGGAGGGGGCGGGAGCCATGGGGGATGACTTTGAAAAATCCCCCCGATGCAGTTTCCAGATCACGGAAGGAGATGGCCGAACTTCTCCACTGTGCAGCAACTCACGGATGAGTTCCTCCCTCCCGGAGAGATACCCCAGTTCACCGGCATGAGCGAGAGCGAACTCAAGCACCGCCGTATCGATTTCAAAGCTGTGCAGTTCCGCCGGGATCCCGCCACCTTCAACCGCCTTGAGAATAGCCAGCGCGTTCGCGGCTGGACCCAAACCCACATCCCAGACCACGAAAGGGGAGCCAATTTTATGGGATGCAAGCCGGTTGTCGATCTGCTGCTGGAACACATGAAGTTCCGTGGCTTCAGTCACGGGATCGGTTCCGATATGCATCGTCTCCCCGTGCTGGAGCGAACGAATACTCTTGCTGCCACCACGCAGCGTAACCAATTCGAAATCATTGATGTTCATATGCTTACAGCGCCCCAAGACCTACCTCTCCCGAAGAGGCTCCTTTTTGTCGAAATTGTCACAAAGAAGTCATTGCGTTAACAACAGGCCCATTGTAGAGTGTCCGTCTCTCTTCGGAGACATAACGCAAATTTCAGACATCGGGGGGTGTTCTGTGATTTGCGTTATTTTTTGTACTGGTCCTGGTGATTCATCCTCTGAAGGATACCGGGTCCTACGGCTTGACCTTGACGAGGTCAGGCTTCAGGAGTGCTTTTTCCTCAGGACGAAGTTTGGTGAACTCGATTGTCTCGGCAATGGCAGCGGCATCCGCTTCTTTGCCGACGCTCCTCAACACGGCACACCTGACAACCTTCCATGGACCGGCTGCGGCCTTCCAGTCGATCTGCTTGTCCCCGTAGACCTCCATGGCTCCCTTGGCGTTCCCCTGTCTAAGTCTGGCCAGTGCGACCGCACTGATCCTCGTCAGCATGTTGGGTTGTCGTTCATAGAGTTTTTCGGCAATCGAGGCGTTCTCGGCAATATCTTCCTGAGCAAGGAGCTTGAGGTAGGAGAGATCGCCCGACACATCAGGGTTGTCCTCCTGGAGAGCCTTGAGTTCCTCATAGAGGGGAATTAGTTTCTTGGCTGATGCATCTGCTGGTTGACAGCGGATCAGGCCAATCAGGCCTTTCTGGGCGCTCTCACGCCTATCGGCAATCTCCCGGTAGGTCCTGGCCGCATGCTCATAGTCCCCGGTTTGCTCCTCGTATCCCGCAATATAGAAAAGGGTTTCCGTTTTCTCAAAATGAAGCGCTCCGCCGACGCGGCGCCACTCCTCCTCGGCAATGGCGGCATCGCCGTTCACCGTCGCGACTCTCGCAAGATAAAGATGCCGCACCGCCTCCTGGATACCGGCCGCGGCAGGACTTTCGAGAAGGGACCCGGCGCCCTTCCAGTCCCCAAGGGAGCATTTGGCGTCCATCACGATGAGAAGCCAGTCGGTGTCGTTGTGCGGGCGGTCGGGCCCGGCCAGTTCGATCACCTTTTCCTGCTCTTTTCTGCCGTTCAGCCATCGGGCCAACCCCATCATCTCGACCCTCGAGCCATTGCGGTATTTCTTGAGAAGGCCGGCAACCACGGACTCCTTGTTCTCGGGTTTGGCACGGATGAGCAGATCGGCGGCCAAGAATTCGTCGGCTTGATCACGATCCGGAATGGACGGCAACTGGCCGGCGAGCGAGATTTTCGCCCCCGGATCCAGGATTCCCTTCTCTTCTGGGGACGAGAGCACCATGCGGGCTAGCAGCCTCCAGGCGCTAAGCGAGGCTTCGTTGTGCTGCGCAATCACGCCCTGCAGAAGATCAAATGCCTTCCTGAGGGATTTCTCATCCCCCAGATTGAGAAGATAGAGAGCCGCTTGGACTCTTAATCTGGAAGCCTCGTGACCGGAAGATTTGGCTGCATCCTCCAAACAACGGTCGGCCGCTCCTGCCACGTTACCCTCGCGGGCAATCAGTAGCGCTTCAAGCAGGGATTTCCTGAGGCGTTCCCTGCCGGAAAGCTTCCCCGTGAGTTTGGAGAGGGCCTCCCGGGTAATCTCGGGAGCGCTTGCGACCTCCAGTTCGGCAACCCCCAGAAGTTCCCCATGATCAGCGGAACCCTCCCTTATCCGGGCAAGAATCTTGTTCAGAGATCCGGCGTCACCCGCACGGGCGTTGTAAAGCTCGACGGCTCGCTGGATGGCGGGAGAGGCGGGCGCCAGGGCCAGGGCCTGCTTCATCAGTGACAGGGCCTTCGGGGCATCGCCCACGGCAAAAGATACCTCGGATTGACGGAGCAAGGAGGAAGCCCTCCATGACTTGGCCCCCTTGTAGAGAAAGGGCGAGACGAGTAGCACAGCCACCGCGATGGCGACACGACGAACCCAACGCTTTTTGACGGGATCCCCGAGAATCGGCGCCTTGTGGTGGCGTGAGACCGGAACCTCCTCCAAATAGTCGGGAAGCTCGTGGCTTCCCTCGTCGAAATTCGGGGATTTCTTGTCCTGGGTCATCGTAATCAGTGGTTCATGGGCGAGGCAACCGTGCTGACGGTCAATGCCCCCCGCAGATAATCCGCAAGCGCCGCCCGTGCCTCCTCTTCCCCGGACATATTCCAGAGAGCCACCTCGACAAGCCTCTGCCCCCTGTTACGCCTCGCCTGAAGCGTCGCATTCAGTCGTCCCCGCGGCGAATCATCGATCACCCCCAAGGAATCGGGAACACCTCCCCGACCATCCTCGATGATCGCGTGAAAGACGTAAACGGGCCGGCCCTGCTGATCAAAGAGCCAGGAACGGAACGGGATCGTCACCCCGGTATCGGAGTAATTCATGGGAGGGAGAGGCTCTTTCAGCTTCATGCCGATACTGGAAAGACAGACTTCCGGATTATGCATGGAGATCGCCTGAGCGGAGGTGCGCCCGGCGGGCCACCGGAAGTAGAAGGACTGCCCAAGACGATTTTCCGGGGTAATCCATCGTTCTGAAAAACCCTCCGGGTAAAACAGCATCTTGAGGGTTGCCGCGGGAACGTTCACCCGCGAAACACCCGAAATGTTTTCGCGTGGTCGAAGCATCCAGTCAAACGATCCCGTTACCCCGGACTCATGGGCACGGAACCACACTTCCGATCCGCCCAACGAAAGAATCAACACGAGCGAAGCCAGCACCAGCGGGGGAAGATCACCGCCCCACGCTCCCGGTTCACCGAGATCCATCCTGTTAGAGCCCTTGGTAATTCTCCGCCACCTCGCCGCAAAGAAAAAAACAGCACCCACCGTGGTCAGCAGAACCACAAGGCCGGCCGTGTCATGCCAAGTCGAGACGGCAGCAAGCCCATGACGCGAGGCCTCCACGGCGAGAAAGGAACTTCGCAGGATGTTTCCAAGAAGGGCTGCAAGGAGCGAGACGCCGAGCAGCAGGATTCTCCTCGCCGCATGGAGCCTGAAAATCTCGCCGAAAAACAGTGCCGTCATCAGACCGCTCTGCAAGGAACGGATTCCGCTGCAGGCTTCCTCGATCCCGAGGATCCCCTGCGGAATCACAATGAGATTGCCCTGACGCATCGCCTCATACCCTAACCAGTGGAGGATCTCCAGCGTGGCGACCGCATTCCAGGACATGAGCCCCCCCATCAGGGACTGCTCGAAATTCCGAGGCCATGGCACGGCGATGAGGAAGAAGCAGATCGGAAAGAAGTAATGTCCGAGCCACGGCATCCCTCCGCGAAGAAAAACAATTGCGAGTGTGATACAGACTCCGGCTAGGGAAGCCGCCACCCCCAAAGGCCGCCAGTCGGGATTGGATTCCGCCACAGGGATTACCAGAGCAAGAAGTGTCGCGGCTCCGAGCAGAGTCGCAAGAGCCGCCGCGCGATGGAATCCAGAGGGTCGGATGGGAGCGGGACCATCCTCCCGTCGCTTGAGCAACAGGCCCACGACAAGGATGGGAACAAGAATCCCGTAGCTGTACTGGGGATCCACCCTCCAGTCGCTCCAGACGATCCTGATGACGGCGAACCATGCCAACGCGAGGAGCATAAATATCACCACCTTTTGTCCCGTCGGGGGGCAGAATCGGGGCGCTGTCATGGGAAACCGGGAAATGTGAGGGGGGGATGGGGGCATTCCGCCTTGCTTTTGAAGCGGACATCACATCATGGCCCAAAAATTACCCACCATCAACAGGATCGCAACCCCACAGCGCTTGTCGGCATCGCCACCCTGCCTGCTTTTTAGCCGGCCGACTGTTTGACGGTCTCCGGTTTAGAGTTGATCCGGAGTGGAGAGCAGGGAAGCCAACCTCTGCAGAAGTCTTCCAGCAGCACCTCCGTCGAGCACCCTGTGGTCGAAACTCAGCGTGAACTGTGCCTCGGTCACGGGAACGAATGCCTTCTTTTCCGGATTCCAAGAGGGAGTGATGCGACCGGCTCCCATACCCAGCAGAAGGGTCTGCTCGGGGAGCGGAATCGGGGTCGCCATGGTGAGCCCAAAGACGCCGTAGTTGGTGATCGTGGCGATCGAACCACCCGTGTCAGATCCCGGGAGACGGCGGGCACGTGCAAGTTCGACAAGGCGGTTGTAGCGTTCCACCAGATCAATGAGTGGAAATTGATCGGCATGTCGTATCACCGGGACAAGGACGCCGTCCTCGGCCTCCACGGCGAATCCGATATCGACGGAGCGCGGATGGATCACGCGGTCGCCGATGAGTCGTCCCGCGGTCGCCGGCATCTCGGAAAGGGCAATGGCAAGCGCCCTCAAGGCATAGAGGGCTGGGCCCGGCTTGGATGCCTGTTTTTTCCGGTGAGCCAGCAGGATGTCGAGATTCACGGGGAGGACGACCGTCGCCAGCGGGCGCGTCCAACTGCGCCTCATCGCGTCGGCGACGGCCACACGCATGGAGGAAGCAGGCGAGATCGTGTTGCGCTCCAGATCCTGAAGAAAACGTTCCAAATCGTCGATCGTGACGCGTCCCCCGGCGCCGCTTCCCGCCACGCCGGCGAGATCGGCTGCATGAAGACCGAGTTCAGCCATGCGCGCCTTCATGCGGGGAGAGAGGAAACTTGCCCCGCCGACATGGGCGGGAACCGGCAGCCCCCTTACCGTCGGCTCGACGGAACTTCCCTGCGGATTTTGTTCCGATTTGCCCCCGCCTTTGGCCCGCTTGGGTTTCTCCGGTTGGGGCTTGGGTGCGTCATGAAGGCCGAGTTTTTCCGCATCCTCGTCGCTGATCTCGAGATACCCAAGGGTCGCTCCGACCGGATAACTCTCACCCACGACAGCGGTGACCTCCTTCAGGATGCCGCCGCACGGGACGGTGACACCCATCACGGCTTTGTTGGTCTCGACCTCGATCAGGTCGGTGTCCGCATCGACCCGGTCGCCGATGGAGAAGACGGACCGCACGATGGTCGCCTCGGCGATCGACTCGCCCAGTTGCGGCATGATGATGGGAAGGAGATTGCCGGATTGGGGTGACGGGAACATGGCGTGGGTTCGGTTGGTCAGAGTTCTAGGAGATGCCTGATGGCCGCGGAGATGGTTTCCGCCGTGGGGCGGTGGGTTCCCCAAAGGGCGGGATGATAAGGGACGGGAGTCTCCTTGGCATTGAGCCTCTGCGGCGGTGCGTCCAGCAGACCGAAGCCCTCCGCGGCGACTCTCGCCACCACCTCGGCGGTGACGCCGCCCCACGGCCAGGCCTCGCCGACAGCCAAAAGACGGCCCGTCCTCGCCACGGAAGCAAGGATCGTGTCGGTGTCAAGCGGGCGGACGGTCCGCAGGTCCACAATCTCGATGTCGTAGCCGTCGGATGCAAGTTCCTCGGCAGCGGCCAGCGATTCATGGAGCATGGCCCCGTGCGTCACCACCGTGGCATCGCGCCCCGGACGGGCGAGGCGGGCCTTACCAAAAGGAACAGCCTCCTCCGGGAGTCGCTCCGCCTTGAGATGGTAATAAAGGAACTTGTGCTCGCAGAAGACGACGGGGTCATCGAGACGCACCGCCTCAAGCAGCATCGAATACGCATCCTCGACCGTCGCCGGTGTCATCACGACGATTCCGGGATAGTGCGCGTAGAGCGCCTCCATGCTCTGGCTATGGAAAGGACCGCCACCAGGCGTTCCTCCGCTGGGCAGCCGCACGACGATCGGGCATGGCACCCCGGTGCGGTAATGCAGGGTGGCGGCCTGATTGACAATCTGATTCAGACCGCAGGTGGAGAAATCGGCGAACTGCATCTCCACGATGGGCCTCATCCCCTCCACCGCCGCGCCGATGGCTAGTCCGACCATGGCATCCTCGCTGATGGGGGCGTCCAGAACACGGCCGGGAAATTCCTTTGCTAGGTGCTTGGTGGCCTTGAAGGCGCCCCCGAAGGTTCCGATATCCTGACCGTAGATGAAAACACGCGGATCGTCGGCGAGCGCCTTTTGCTGGGCGAGACGGATCGCCTCGAGGTAAGTGATGCTGCTCATGGCCGGGCCTCCCGACCGATCACCGCAAAGGCGTTCCAATCCTCCTCAAAAGGATCAGGTGATGGTTCGCGGAGCACCTTGGAGACCGTTTCCTCGATTTCCAGCTCCACCTCCGACTTCCAAAGATCAGCCTCGGCGATGGAGAGAAAATCCTTTTCGACAAGGGAACGAAGGGCCAGCGGGAGGCAATCGCGGGCAAGATCGGATTTTTTCAGCTCGGGAGGAATGTAGGAGGCGTCATCGTGTTCCCCGTGACCGACCAGGCGGAGGATGTCCGCCACGACCAACTGGGGCCCCTTGCCCGAACGCGCCGCAGCAACGGCTTCGCCGATCACCCCGAGACAATCCATCAAGTCGTTGCCGACGGCGCGATGCCCCGCAACCCCGTACCCCTCGGCACGCTTGACGAGGTCGGAGCAGGCGAACTGGCGGTCGTTCGGAGTGGAATAGGAATACTGGTTGTTGGTGACCACGACGACGAGCGGAAGCCTCTCGACAGCGGCCATGTTGAGCCCCTCGTGGAAACTTCCCGTGGAAGTTCCGCCCTCGCCGATACAGGTGGCCCCGACCACCCCGGTCTCACCCCGGAAGCGGCGGGCGACAAGCCCACCACAGACGGTGGAAACCATTGCGCCGAGATGGCTGATCATCGCGTGATAACCCTCGGCGGGACGACCGCGGTGAATATTGCCATCACGTCCCCTCATGGGTCCCAATGAGGAGCCGAGGTAGGTCCGGAAGGTGTCAAGGATCGTGTCGCCGAAGGCAAGTCGTCCCGCCTGATCACGGATCAGCGGTGCATAGATGTCACCGCGACGCAACTGGACGCCCAAAGCGGCACTGAGCGCCTCCTGTCCCCTGCCAAGGAAGACCCCGCCGACGATCTTGCCAGCACGGTAGAGCGCGGCGAGCTTCTCCTCGAGAAGCCGGGCCTCGAGCATCGCCCTGTATGCCTTGCGGGCGACCTCACCGGACGCCCCCGTGGAGGATGATTTGTTCCCCGCCTTGGAAGCCGGTTCGGTTCTGACCTTCTTCGGCTTCGTGGCGCTGACCTTGCTCATTTGGGGGAGCATAGGGAACAGAGGGCTCTCTGGCAAATCCCGTTCACCGGGTTACTTACTCTTCCCTAGTTTGCGGGAATCGACTTCCAGATAACGATCAGGAGGGCGATCAACACGGCGCAAAGAAGCAAGAACTGGAATCGGGCCGCCTTCTGCTCCGTGCTGGTCATGCGCCCGGCATTGACCCGGAGAGACACCGGCCTTTTGCTCCGCTTGGGGCCGAACACATCGTTCGTGGCGGTGCTCAGGGCACGTTCGCGCATCCGCTCGCGCTCCTTCCTTTCACGCTCGGCAATCCTGCGCGGCAGATCCTGCATCTCCTTCATCTTCGCTTCATGGAGACGGAGAATCTCCGCTTCCTTGCGCTTCAATTCCTGCATTTTCTCCGCCATCTGCCTTCGGTCTGCGTCGAGCGGGTTGCCGGAACGCTTGGCGGATGACGCCGGGCGTCGGCCAGAGGAATGAGAAAATGCCATGAAATGAAACTCAGTGCACGGCCAGATGCCAGCCGAAGAGAATGAGCGCGATCACTCCCAGCACCAGGACGGGCAGGGTGAACGCAACGCCGCAACGGAGCCAGTAAGAGAAACCGCCGTCCAAGCCACCCGGGAACAGGGAGGGTTCTGAATCGGCGAGGAGCTCGGCCCCCGGGTCGGACGAGGGAGCTAGCTTCGAATGGTTGCGGGCGTAGCAGGATCGGGCCTCATCAACCTTACCGAGTGCCTTGGTGAGCTCGCGTGCCAGATCGCGGCCATGCCAGGACCTGGGGTCGATCTCCTCAAGACTCCGCAGATGCTCGGTAAAGGCCTCATGGATCGCGGTGAGTTGTTCAAAGCGGCGCTGCGATTCCTCGGTCTCGCGCTGCACCGTCACGATCGCACGGGCAAGCTTGTCGGCGATATCCGCGCGCCCCTTTTCCAGTTCCTCCTGGCGGCGGGTCAAATCCTCAAGCCGTTGCTTTTCCTTTTCGATTTCCTCCTGCTTCTGCCGGAGCTGGAGGAGCTCGGCCTGCGCGCGCTTGACTTGATCCTGAAGTTCTTCTGCGGAGGGGGATTGCTCCAGATCCAGCAGTTCATCGTGGTCTTCGTGGAAGTCTGACATGGCCACTACCCGTAGCGTAGTTGCGACGTTTTTGCCTTAAAAATCTTCCATTAGGAGGATTTTTTCCAGGACCCCGTCTCAGGGGGATGGGATTTATCGACCGCCAAAAATCGCGGATCCGACCCTGACCAGAGTCGCCCCCTCTTCGACGGCCACCTCGTAGTCCCCGCTCATCCCCATCGACAGGGTGGCGAAAGGAATCCCCGAGTGTTCCGACAACCGGTCCCTGAGGGCACGCAGGGCCCTGAAATGGGGTCTTGAGGCCTCGGGATCGGGCGCCAACGGCGCCATGGTCATGAAACCCTCCACCTGCAGGCGGGGCAGGGCGAGGAGTTCGTCGAGTTGGCGCTCCAACAACACCGGCTCGAATCCGTGCTTGCTTCCCTCCCCCGAGACATTCACCTCCAGCAGCACCTTGGGGAAAAGCCCCAACTCATCCGCGATCCTGTCAACATCATGCGCAAGATCTTTAGAATCGATTCCATGGATCAGCTCGAAGAGGGGGAGCGCCTTGCGGATCTTGTTGGACTGCAGGTGACCGATGAGATGCCACCGCAATCTGCCGGGCAACTGGGGGATCTTGGCCATCGCCTCCTGCACGCGGTTCTCGGCGAACAGATCCTGCCCCGCCTCCACGGCCTCAAGGATCACCTCGGACGGATGGGTCTTGGAGACGGCGATAAGGCCGACATCCGAAGGGGCGCGCCCCGCCCTGACGGCGGCGGCGGCAATCTTCTCACGGACGGCTTCCAGATTTTCGGCAACGGAATGCATCATGGTTTGGGTGAAATCTTTGGTCTTGGGATTTTACGGGGGGACGGATCAGACTCTGCTCCATGCACCTCGAGGGCTTCAAGGTCTTCTGCGATCTCTGCGACACGGGAAGCTTCTCGCGCGCCGCCGAGGCAAGCGGCATCACCCAAAGCGCGGTGAGCCAGCAGATCCGCGCCGTGGAAAAACGGTTCGGCGTGCCACTCCTTGACCGCGGCCGCAGCGGTTTCGCGCTGACCCCCGAGGGAAAGATCTACCTTGAGGTTTGCCGCGACATCCTCTCGCGATGGGACAGCCTCGGATCACGCTTCCGCGTGGCCCGGGGTAAACTCGGCGGCAAGCTGCGCGTCGCCAGCGTTATCAGCATCGCCCTTCACGACCTCCCGCCCCTCCTCAAGCAATTCCGCAAGAACCATCCCGGCGTCGAGGTGACCGTCGACTACCGGCGGGACGACGAGATCTACGACGCCGTCGGGGACGGACGCGCCGACATCGGCCTGGTGGCGTATCCGCGGGCACGCCCCGGCATCCGCGCCATGACATGCTGGCAGGAGCGCCTTGTCCTGGTCATGCCTCCGGGACATCCGCTCAGGGGGAAACGCCCCCTCCCCCTCTCCCAACTCGAGGGAGAGCGATTTGTCGGACTCGCTCCCGAGACCCCGACGCGCCAGAATCTCGACCGGGCTCTCCGCAAGGTGGGGGTAAGGGTCCAAATCGTCGCCGAGGTCGAGAACATCGAGACCGTGAAGGCGGCCGTCGAGGCCGAACAGGCCATCTCGATCATCCCCGAAACCTCGGTCCGTCAGGAGATCCGTCAGGGAACGCTCTCCATCCGACAGCTTGATGCCGACCGAATGTGGCGCTCGATGGGAGCGGTGACCCGCAGGCCGATTCCCGAAAAGCCCGCCCTGCTGGAATTCCTGACCCTCCTGACCCCCCGGGCCAAGGCCCTTCTCCCATTATCCTGATCCTTGGGCTCGGGATTTCGACGATCGGGGCGTGCAAGTTTTCGCCATTGTGTCAGGTTACTGGTTTGCCATGAACGCACACCGCTTTCTCGCTTTTCTATCCGTTGGTTTGCTGGCGGTCGCTCCGACGAGCTCTAACGCCGCCGATCCTCAACCGTCGGTCCAGTCCGCGCCCGCCGCCCCGATGGCGATGCAGACCCCCGGGAAACCGCCCACCCAAGGATCCGAGCGCACCTCCTACAATTCGGTCCATGTCGACCAACCCGTCATCGCCATGACCTTCGATGACGGTCCGAGCGCCTTGCTGACGCCGCGCCTCCTCGACATCCTCAAACAGCGGAACATCAAGGTGACCTTCTTTGTTCTGGGACAACTCGTCCAGGAACACCCCGAGATCATCCAACGCGCATTCGCGGAAGGACACGAAATCGCCAACCACAGCTGGGATCACAAGCCTCTCAACAAGCTTGCCGAGGGAGGTCTCGCCCATGAGATCAATGATACCTCCGATCAGATCACCAAGGCGACGGGGCGGCCTGTCACCCTGCTCCGACCTCCCTACGGGGCAACTACTCCCCGCCTTAACAGGGCGATCGAGAAGGAATACGGCATGAAGGTGATTCTCTGGTCCGTCGATCCCATGGACTGGAAGCGTCCCGGGCCAGAAGTTGTCGAGCAACGCATTCTCAAGGAAACTCAACCCGGCTCCATCATCCTGTCACACGACATCCATCCCGGAACCATCGAGGCGATGCCCGCCACGCTGGATGCCCTGCTGGCCAAGGGATACAAATTCGTGACGGTTTCCGAACTCCTGGCCATGGAAAAGCCGAAACAGCCCAATCCTCCTGCGACCGGGACGCCTTCACCAACCGTTGCACCCACTGCGGGCGGTCGGGGTTGATTGCGAGCGGTCTTACTCCATCAGGCTGTGATCCGGCGACAGCTCATCCTGGCACTCGCCATCCTCGGGGCCTCTTCATTCCTTCGTTCCGAAGAGGCGGATGACATCCTGCTTCAGGCCCGCCTGAGCCCCACGCGAAGCCCGGCCACCCTTCGGGCCCAGATCCGCTCCGAGGAAAAGACTTCGCCTCTGCTCATCAACCTCAAGGATCATGTGATCAGCTACGAGTTCAGGGATCCCGATCAGGCCCTGCTGCTCAAACTCCGTCCCGAGAGCACTCTCCTTCTGGAAAAAAAGAACGGGCGGACACTGCCGATTGCTCAGAGCCGTCTTCATGACCAGATCCGTGACACCGGTGTTTCCTATCAGGATCTCTCCCTTGGTTTCCTTTACTGGCCGCATCCCCACCTCCAAGGCGAGGAAACCGTCAAGACCCGTCCCTGCTGGAAGATCGACCTGCAGGCCCCTGCGGGGGAACTGGTCTACGGCGTTACCCGCATCTGGATCGACAAGGAGAGCGGGGCCATCCTTCGCATCGAGGGCTATGACAAGAAAGGGCTCCTGATCCGTCGTTTCGAGATCGTCTCGGCGCAGAAAATCGACGGACTCTGGATACTTAAGCAGATGCGCATCGAGAGCTTCCCGCCCGGCGACTCCTCTCCTGCTTCAAGGGTCTACCTTGAAGTCCTGGGAAAGGACTAAGAGTTGGGGAAGGCCTCCCTGTGCGCCCCCCAAAGATCAAACCTTTTCCGCGGCAGCGCTTCCAAAGAGGCCGGAAGGACGCACCAGCAGGATCAGGATCAGGATCCCGAAGGCAATCGCGTCACGGTAAGAGGAAAGAGCCGATCCTCCCAGAAGGCACTCGGTGAGACCCAACAGAAGCCCTCCAAGGGCAGCTCCCGGAAGACTGCCTATTCCACCGAGCACGGCGGCCACGAAGGCCTTGATGCCCGGCAGCGTCCCCATCAGCGGTTCGATGGAGTGGATGTTCATCGCGTAGAGGACGCCTGCGGCTCCTGCCAAGGCGGAACCCACGGCAAAGGTCAGCGAGATCACAACGTTGCTGTTGACCCCCATGAGCGCCGCGGCATCGCGGTTCTGGGACAGGGCCCGGAGAGCGAGGCCGAATCGCGTCCTCAGGACCGTCTCGCGGAGACCGATCAAGAGGATCAGCGTGACGGCCATGACCAGGAGGTGATTGCCGGAAACCGTCACGCCGACACCGAGATTGACGCGCAGCGGAGGAAGCAGGTCGGGGAATGCCTTTTGGTTCACCCCGAAGAGGATCTGCCCGCCGTAGGAAAGAAGGAGCGAGACGCCGATCGAGGTGATCAGGACCGCGAGCTTTGGTTGCTCCCGCAGGGGACGGTAGGCAAGTCGCTCGATCACCACCCCGAGGATCGCGCAGACAAGCATCGACCAGATCAGAACCGCCGCCGTGGCGGCCCAAGGGCCTGCGAAAATGTGCTGCATCACGGGGGCGGCGTAGAAGCCGGCAAAGGCACCGACCATCAGGACATCACCATGAGCGAAGTTGATGAATTTCAAGACCCCGTAAACCATGCTGTAGCCGAGGGCGATGAGGGCATAGATCGCCCCAAGGGAAACACCGTTGATCAACTGCTGGAGAAATTCGTGCACGGGTGGAAAGTAAACGTTCCAAAGATAACCAAAAAGGGTTTTTAACCCCATGGATTCCGAACAACGCCGTCCTCCATCGCCGCGTTTCCCATCTCTCCGATTCGCCCATGGTGCAACCGAGAGGAGCCGTTTGGCCCCGAATCAATCCTCAGGCGATCAATTCCCGGTCCCGCAGGAGGCTAATTACCCGATCGGCCATCTCCTCAATCGTTCCGGAGCCGGCCGTGAGGATAAGTTCGGGATTCTCCGGGGCCTCGTAGGGTGAGTCGATGCCGGTGAAGTTCGCGAGTTTTCCGCTGCGTGCCTTCTTGTAGAGCCCTTTGGGATCCCTCTGCTCCGCCACCTCAAGGGGCGTATCCATGAAGATCTCGAGAAACTCCCCCTCACCCACCCGCGCCCGAGCCATCCGGCGCTCGGCACGGAAGGGGGAGATGAAGGCCGTCATCACGATGAGTCCCGCATCCACCATCAACCCCGCCACCTCGGCCACACGCCGGATGTTCTCCACGCGATCCTCGGCCGTGAAGCCGAGATCCCTGCAAAGCCCCCGGCGCACATTGTCGCCGTCCAGCAGGTAGGTGTGCCGCCCCATGTCACGGAGTTTTCTCTCCACCTCGTTGGAAATGCTAGACTTCCCCGATCCGGAGAGTCCCGTGAACCAAAGCACGCACGGCTTCTGGTGCTTGATGGCCGCCCGTGACATCTTGTCCACGTCGAGACGCTGGATGTGGATGTTTCTATCCAAGGGCTCCTGTGGGGTGTTGTTGGAAGCGGCCTGCATCATGACAGAAATCAGTGATAGAGCGGCTCCTGTGAAATCTCAAGATCCCCCACCCCAGTACTGTCCCCCTATCTTTAATACGCCTTTTTTGGAGGGAAAAACATCTGCCAAGTCGTGAGGACGACAAGCCAGAGATCGAGCATGAGGCTCCAGTTCTCCACATACTCGATGTCGCAGAGGATCCTCTTGCGGATTTCCTCGTCATCGCCGACTTCCCCGCGCAGTCCGCGTATCTGGGCGAGGCCGGTGATGCCCGGTTTCACAAAGGATCGAAGATGGTAGGGGCGCAGGAGCCGTTGCCAGGCTTCATTGTGCTTGATCAGGTGGGGACGCGGACCGACCACGCTCATCTCGCCGCGCAGCACATTGAGGAACTGCGGCATCTCGTCCATGGATGTCGCACGCAGCACCTTTCCAAAGGGGTAGATGCGCTCGTCCCCCCTGCTGGCCTGCCTCTGCTCCTCGTGGTCCCGGTCGTGCATGGAGCGGAACTTGAAGATGCG
>Ga0007809_10000100_pt1 | contig 33052 bp, 41 predicted proteins | sample CryBogCBE02Aug07_FD_60383 | JGI IMG/M metagenome (GOLD analysis project Ga0007809, IMG submission 60383) | Freshwater microbial communities from Crystal Bog, Wisconsin, USA - CBE02Aug07 | ecosystem: Environmental > Aquatic > Freshwater > Lake | place: Crystal Bog, Wisconsin, USA | collected...
AATCGGCCTGACGGTTTTTGGACTTGGCCTCGCCTACCAATGTCTGCCACTCATAATCACGCCCCGCCTTCAGCTGAGCGGTTTCTTGCGGACGTTGAAAAACAATCACGGATTCGGGCTTATGTTGCGCGATCTCAATCGCCTCATCGATCAGCGGCTTATAGTGCACCACCCTTCCCGGCTCGATACCGCAGGAAGCGGCGAGGATGAGTTTGGGTTCGCAATCATCAAGACGGGTTGCAAGTTCGCGCGCGGCAAAGCCGCCAAAGACCACCGAGTGCACAGCCCCAATTCGAGCGCATGCGAGCATGGCAAACAGCGCCTCGGGGATCATCGGCATATAAACGATGACTCGATCACCTTTTTTGACGCCGAAGTCTTGCAACACGGCGGCGAGCGTTGCGACCTCATCGCGAAATTCGCCATAGGTGATTTTGCGTTTCGTGCCCGTAATCGGGCTATCATGGATAATCGCCGTGCGGTCGGGATGGGCTTCGGCGTGACGATCAACGGCGTTGTAGCAGGTATTGACCATACCATCGGGGAACCAGCGGCCATAGACGCCGATGGATGGGTCGAAAACGGTTTTAGGCCGCACGATCCAATCGATGGACTGCGCTTCATCAGCCCAGAAACCCGATGGATCGCTGATCGAGCGGTTATACACTTCACGATAGCGCGCGGCATAGCTCATAGCGTGGCCCTTTATTGGCGTTTCCCTTTTAAGGATTGCCTTTAGCATCGGATGGCGCTCGCGTCAGGCACGACTTTCGATGCAAGGGAAAACATGCGTTTTCAAAGCTTGCCAAATGACGCAACTTGCCGCCAATTGCAGCTCCATTGACCAACCTTCCGAGTAACCATGCCTGCTGTAATCTCCGATCCTTTCTTTTATTTGGCTGCCATTCCCGCCGTTTTTTTGATGGGGCTGGCGAAAGGCGGCTTTGCTGGATTGGGATTAATTGCCATTCCGCTGTTGGCCTTGGTGGTCTCCCCGGTTAAAGCAGCAGCCTTGATGTTGCCTATTCTGATCTTGCAGGACATGGTCAGCACATGGGCCTATCGCCGCGATTTCGATTTTCGCAATTTGGCGATCATGCTGCCGGGATCGGTGATCGGCATTTTTCTCGGCTGGCTGATGGCGGCCCATGTTTCGGATGACATGGTGAAATTGGGCGTTGGCGTCATTTCGATCGCCTTCGTCATCGTCTATTGGCGTCGGCGAAACGTGGTGGGTGATCCTATACCGGGCAAAACATTTGCCGGTGTGTTTTGGGGCATTATTGCGGGGTTCACGAGCTTTGTGGCCCATGCGGGTGGCCCGCCCTTTCAAGTCCATGTGATGCCGCAACGCCTGCCGCCGCAGACCTATGTCGGTACCTCGACGTGGTTTTTTACGATTACGAATTTAGCCAAGGTACTTCCTTATTTCCTCCTCGGTCAATTCTCGTCCGAAAACCTCGGCACATCCTTCGCGCTGTTTCCCTTGGCGCTTGTTGCAACATTACTGGGCGTCTGGATGGTGCGGCGCATTCCGGCGGCGCGCTTTTACACCCTGATTTATGCGCTGACCTTTTTGGTGGGTGCCAAATTGCTATGGGATAGCGTTCCGCAGCTTTTCTAACGCGATCGACATTGATAGCTCTGGTATATTGGCGCGCAAAGGCTTACCTTAGCGTTGCGGGGCTGCGGAGTGCGTGAGAACAACTGAATTCCCGGGGCCTTAACGACCCCTAGGGAGCTGTCCCTGCCTTGGTCCGTGGACCGGGGCACACGGCGCCCACCTACATATGTAGGCACCTGGGATCGATCGTTCCACGGCTATTGTGGCTCCGCACTTATTGATTGAAGCATGACTGAACCAACTGCCAAAGATTTACGCCGTAAAGAGGCGCTCAGCCGCCGAAGCGCCCTTAGCCCAGCGCAGCGCGCTGAATTTTCGTTTCATATCGCTGAACGTATCGTGCCCTTCGCCAATAAAATGGGCGGCGGTCCCGTGGGTGGCTTTTGGCCGATCCGCAGCGAAATTGATCCTCGCCCTGCCCTTCTCGAACTCGATGCCTTGGGGCTTCGCTCGGCGCTTCCTGTCGTCACCCCATCGGGGCTCATTTTCCGCGCTTGGAAAATAGGTGATGGTGTGTCGGAAGGTCCATTCGGTTTGCGTGAACCAGAAGCGACCGCGCCCGAAGTTTCGCCACTGGCGCTTCTCGTGCCGCTCGCCGCCTTTGATCGCCGCGGACATCGCATCGGCTATGGCGCGGGATATTATGATCGCGCCATTGCAAGGCTCTCGGCCATTGGTCCGTTGTTTACGATTGGCATTGCGTTTTCAGTGCAAGAAATTGATCGCGTGCCCGAAGAGCCACATGACCGTTCGCTGGATGTTATCGTGACGGAAAAAGAAACAATTGTGATTCCGCACTATTAAAGCGGGAATCAGCCTTCCGCATTCTGAATGGCGAGCGTTGCAGCAATCGTTCCCGAGACGAAGGCGAAAAGTGTTAGCGCGATCAAAATCGAAAACGGCGTCATAAAGGGGATCGTCCCGCCAAGGGCAGCCGACGTGGCTGATATTCCGAAAATCAGGACCGGTATCATCAGCGGCATAACGAGCACGGACAAGATCAATCCACCGCGTCGCATGCCTGCGGTTAGCGCCGCACCAATGGCACCGATAAAGGTCAGCGCAGGTGTACCCACCAAAAGCGTCACAGTGACTGCCATGAGGGCCTTGGGCTCAAGTGCTAAAAGTAAGCCTAAAAAGGGCGCGGCTAAAGCCAGCGGCAAACCCGTAGAGATCCAATGCGCCAAACCTTTCGACAAAACGATGAGCGGCAGAGGTAGCGGCGACATCCGTAAGAGATCAAGCGAACCATCCTCATCATCCGCCTGAAAAAGACGGTCTAACCCGATCAGCGTTGCGAGTAAGGCGGCGACCCACAAAATCGCCGGGCCAATGCGGGCGAGCAACACCATATCGGGGCCGACCGCAAAAGGCATAATGGTGACGAGCATCAAAAAAAACACGAGGCCTACCCCCGCGCCGCCACCAATACGCGCGCCGAGCACCAGGTCGCGGCGAAACATAGCAAGGAAAGCGACCATCATGCAGCTCCTTGCATTTTGAGGCTTCGCGCCGAAAACCCCAAGGGCGTGTGGGTTGCAACGAGCACCATTCCACCGCTCGCCAAATGCTCGCCAACCAAACCATTAAACATCGCTTCCGACGATGCATCGAGCGCAGAAGTGGGTTCATCGAGCAACCAGATGGGCCTGCGTGAAACCAGAAGCCGCGCTAAAGCCAGACGGCGGCGTTGCCCCGCCGAGAGATAGCCCGATGGCAAATGTGCCGCATGGCCAAGGCCTACTTGCGTGAGGGCTTTGTCAGGATCAAGCAGCGGGCGCCCCAACATCGACTGCCAAAAAGAAAGGGTTTCATAGGGTGAAAGGCTTGGCTTCAAAGCATCGCGGTGGCCGAGATAATGCGCCTCTTCGCCAAGAGAGGCTTCCGCGTCACCGCCTTCAAGGTTCACTTGACCCTCGGACGCAGGAAGAAGTCCGGCGATGATTCGCAAAAGGCTTGATTTACCGACGCCATTTGGACCTGTAACCGCCAAGGCTTCACCCGAATGAAGCTCGAATCCGAGGCCGGAAAAGACGGGTCGGCCTGAGCGAATGGAAGCTAAGCCGTTAACAATAAGACGCATCAATTGGTTTTCCGAACGGTATCGACATAAGACGACAATACCGCCGTAATCCGACTTTGATAGCCCTTTCCGGTCGCCTTGAAATGGCGCAGCACACGACGCGGTAAACGGAGCGTAATTTGCTCAGTGCCTTCGGGCTCAATAATATCGGCTTTTTCCCAAAATGCTTTTGGTAATAGGCCAGCATCAGGATCTTGAGCGGCCCGCTTATCAATCTCGTCGTCACCCATTGAGCGTACATGCTCGCTCAACGGCGGAGCGGGCGGAAGTTCATTGAGTGTTTCATATCGAACCAGCGATTTTGTCTTCGTATGTTTGACGGTCATCGCGTCCTGCCTTCCATGCTGAGATGATCCGGATATCACCATCGCACTCTGTGAAAACGACGCGTAACACTTGGCCATCATATTTTCCGAGCGCTATAAACCGAAGTTCTCCGTAATCGTAACGTGTGTCTTGAACGGTTAAAATTGGGCCCCGAAAAATCTGAGCCGCCTGCAAAAACGAGATACGATGCTTGGCCTCATTTGTACGGCTTTTGCCTAAGTCCCATTGATATCCCATCGCGACTTCTTGTAGTTACAATTGAAGTTATATGATGACGACAAAAAAGTGAAGCCAATTAATAAAAAATTCCCGAAAACCATCTTAAGTCGATGTAGCGATATTGTCAGAAATTTTCTATAAGAGGGATGCGCCGGTGCGTCGCCCATGAGCGAGGCAGGGGGCCTGGGCACTCCCGGGGCGGCGTGATCGCAGAACGTCTATGACGGATTTGCTTTAACCAGACCCCAATCGGAGACTTCCTATGTCATCGTTAGACAGCTTCAAATGCCGCAAGAAACTCAAAGTCGGCAATAAGACCTATGTGTATTATTCGCTGAAAGATGCGGAAAAGAATGGCCTCAAAGGCATTTCAAAACTGCCTTTCTCGCTGAAAGTTTTGCTCGAAAACCTGTTGCGGTTTGAAGATGGCCGCACGGTAACCAAAGCCGATATCAAGGCCGCGGTTGGTTGGTTGAAAACCAAGGGTAAAACAGAAGTCGAAATCGCGTTCCGTCCCGCACGCGTTTTGATGCAGGATTTCACGGGCGTTCCGGCCGTTGTTGATTTGGCCGCCATGCGCGACGCCATGAAAAATTTGGGCGGCGATCCAAAGAAGATCAATCCACTTGTACCTGTTGATCTCGTGATCGACCATTCAGTGATTGTTGATGAGTTCGGCTCGACAAAGGCTTTCAAAAAGAATGTCGATCTCGAATATCAGCGCAATGGTGAGCGTTATCGCTTCTTGAAATGGGGTCAGCAGGCGTTTGAAAACTTCTCTGTTGTTCCGCCAGACACCGGCATCTGTCATCAGGTCAATTTGGAATATCTCTCGCAAACCGTCTGGACGCGGAAAGAGAAGATCAAGAACGGCCGCGGTAAATCGGAAACGGTTGAAGTTGCCTATCCGGATTCACTCGTTGGTACCGACTCGCACACCACAATGGTCAACGGCTTGGCCGTTCTCGGTTGGGGCGTGGGCGGCATTGAGGCGGAAGCCGCTATGCTCGGCCAGCCGCAATCCATGTTGCTACCGGAAGTCATCGGCTTCAAGCTGACGGGCAAACTCGCTGAAGGCATTACGGCAACCGATCTCGTGCTGACCGTCACGCAAATGCTGCGCAAAAAAGGCGTGGTCAATAAGTTCGTCGAGTTTTACGGCCCCGGCCTCAACGCGATGACGCTTGCCGACCGCGCAACAATTGCCAATATGGCACCCGAATATGGTGCGACTTGCGGCTTCTTCCCGATCGACACCGAAACCTTGTCTTATCTCACGATGACAAGCCGCAAAAAGTCGCGCGTCGATCTCGTTGAAAAATATGCTAAAGCGCAAGGCCTGATCCGCACCAAGACAACGCCCGATCCGGTCTTCACCGACACGCTTGAGCTTGATCTCGGCTCGGTCATGCCATCGCTTGCCGGACCTAAGCGCCCTGAAGGCCGCGTTGCTTTGACGGATGCCAAAGCCGGTTTCGTCTCGGCGATGGATACGGAATATAAAAAGGCTGCAGATCTTGCTTCGCGCTACAAGGTTGAAGGCAAAAACTTTGACTTGGGCCATGGCGATGTTGTGATTGCCGCGATCACATCCTGCACCAACACATCAAACCCTTCGGTATTGATGGGTGCGGGACTTCTGGCACGCAATACATTGGCCAAGGGCTTAACGGTTAAGCCATGGGTCAAAACCTCGCTTGCACCTGGCTCGCAAGTCGTGGCGGAATATCTCGCCAAAGCGGGTCTACAGAAAGACCTTGATAAGCTAGGGTTCAACCTTGTCGGCTTTGGGTGCACGACCTGCATCGGCAATTCGGGTCCGCTTCCAACCGAGATTTCGAAAACCATCAATGATAAGGGCCTTGTTGCGGCTGCCGTTATTTCCGGTAACCGCAATTTCGAAGGGCGCGTATCACCAGACGTGCAAGCCAACTATCTCGCTTCGCCTCCGCTCGTAGTGGCTTATGCTTTGGCGGGCTCGCTGCAGATCGATCTCACCAAGGATCCAATCGGTACCGATAAAAAGGGGAAGCCTGTCTACCTTAAAGATATTTGGCCTTCGAACAAAGAGATCGCCAATTTCATCGCGAAGAATGTCACGAAATCGATCTTCAAATCGAAATATGCCGACGTGTTCGCAGGCGACAGCAATTGGCGCAAGGTGAAGACGCCAGACAGCCAAACCTATGCGTGGGAAAGTGCATCAACCTATGTGCAAAACCCACCTTACTTCGTGGGCATGAGCAAGACGCCAAAGCCTGTGACGGATATTAAGGGTGCAAAGATTTTGGGCCTGTTCGGCGACAAGATCACCACCGACCATATCTCGCCAGCGGGCTCGATTAAGGCTGCGTCTCCGGCAGGCAAATACCTGTTGGCCAATAAAGTTGACCCGGCCGACTTCAACCAATACGGCACACGCCGTGGCAACCACGAAGTGATGATGCGCGGCACCTTCGCCAATATCCGCATCAAGAACTTCATGGTGAAGGATGCGGACGGCTCGACGCCTGAAGGTGGTCTTACGATCCATCAGCCATCTGGCAAGCGTCTGTCGATTTATGATGCCGCGATGGAATACGCGAAATCGGATGTTCCACTGGTTGTGTTCGCAGGCGTTGAATACGGCAATGGCTCCTCGCGCGATTGGGCGGCAAAGGGCACGAACCTGCTTGGCGTTCGCGCGGTTGTGGCGCAAAGCTTCGAGCGTATCCACCGTTCCAACCTTGTCGGCATGGGCGTTGTGCCTTTCGTCTTCGAGGAAGGTACAAGTTGGAAGACGCTGGGACTAACGGGCGACGAGACGGTTTCCATTCCGGGCCTCACTTCCGTTAAGCCACGCCAGAAAATGCATCTCGAAATTACCGATTCAAAAGGCAAGGTAACGCAGGTGCCCGTCACCTGCCGCATCGATACACTCGATGAGATTGAGTATTTCAAGAATGGCGGGATCTTGCACTATGTGCTCCGGCAGTTGGCGGCCTAAGAACTAGCCAACAAAGAGATGAAAAAAGCCCCGCCGGAGTGATCTGGCGGGGCTTTTTTATAATCCGAGACGGAAGATTACTGGCGGACGATCCGTGCGGTTACCTCAATCTCCACCTTCATTTCAGGCTTAAGCAATCCGGCAACGACATAGATTCCGGCTGCAGGTCTGATCTCGCCAAGCACTTCACCGCAAACGGTTAGCACAGGTTCGCAATAGGTCTGATCGGTGACAAAATACTGCGCCCGCACGATATGCTCGGGCGACGAGCCTGCATCTTCAAGTACCTTGGCAACCGTCTTGAAAATATTGCGCGTTTGCTCGGCAACATCATCGGGCATGGTCATGGTGGAATAATCATAACCCGTTGTGCCCGAGACATAGATCATATCGCCATCAATGACGGCGCGCGAATAACCAAAGGTTTTTTCAAACGGTGAGCCTGTCGAAATCAAACGGCGTGTCACGGGCTACCTCAGTTCAAAATCGGCGACCAAGCGGGGTCGGATCCGTAGGAGGGTGTTGGCACGGGCAGCTCGACGCGACCTGTTACATCCACCATGAAGATGCGTGCGCCCGCGCCACCGCCTTGGTCGCGGAAGAACATTAGATAGCGGCCATTAGGTGCCCAAGTCGGGCCTTCATTGTGGAAGCCTTCGGTCAGGATGCGTTCGCCCGAACCATCGGGTTTCATGATCCCGATTGCAAAGGCTCCGCCTTTTTGACGGGTAAAGGCGATATAATCGCCCTTAGGCGACCAGACGGGTGTCGAATAGCGCGCACCATCGCTGAAGGAAATCCGCTTGGCGCCGCCGCCCGAAGACGACATCACATAGATTTGTTGCGTACCGCCGCGGTCGGATTCAAAAACGACTTGCGAACCGTCAGGCGAGTAGGAAGGCGAGGTATCAATCGCGGGTGTATCGGTCAGACGCGTTGTGGTGCGGGTGCGCAAATCCATCGTGTAGATGTTGCTCGCCGCCCCTTGTGCCAAGCTCATGATGACCTTTTGCCCATCGGGCGAGAAGCGCGGCGAAAACGTCATACCGGGGAAATTCCCAACCACTTCGCGCTGGCCCGTTTCAATGTTCAGCACATAGACTTTCGGGTCGCCTTCGCCAAACGCCATATAGGCGACTTCTTGCGAGGTAGGAGAAAAGCGCGGCGTTACCACCAGTTCATCGCCTTTGGTCAGATAGCGCGCATTGGCACCATCTTGATCCATAATCGCCAAGCGCTTGACGCGCTTATCTTTGGGGCCTGTTTCATCCACGAAAACAACATGCGTGTCGAAAAAGCCTTTTTCACCCGTCAACCGCGAATAGACACCGTCGGAAATGATATGCGACACGCGCCGCCACAAAGTCGGATCGGTCATATATTGCTGACCGGCCAATTGCTGGCCTGAGAGTACATCCCACAAACGATATTCGGTTTTCATTTTGCCGGAAGCATCTTTGGTGACGCGGCCTGTTACAAGCGCTTGGGCATTAATCGCTTTCCAAGAAGCAAAATTCGGCACGGCATCGAAATTCGGATTTTTATCGATGAAAGCGGCTTTATCGATTGGTTGGAACACGCCGGAGCGTTTTAAATTATTGATGATAACGGCGCTGATTTGCGCGTTCATTGCAGCGTCCGCACCCACGAAATCCGTGATCGCAATCGGCATAGGCTGGAAATTACCTTTGTCGATGGTAATCGCCAATTCGGCCCGCGCGGCTGTGATCGTAAAGCCTAAAACAAACGCTGCGATGAAGCGAACCGGAGCAGAAAATAAATTAGGCATGGCGAGAGGCCTCAACGAAAACGGGTGACGATGAACGAAGGAATGGCATCATCACGCATCCTTCAAGGTGAAACTTAAAATGACACTGCGCCATTCGCCGTAAAATGTTTTGAAATTTTTCGGCAGCATATCGAAAGGCGCGGCGCAGCCGCTGATGGAACGAATGGCGCTTTCTTCAATGGCTCGCGCAGTAGCGTCCGATGACGGGTTTTCGACTGTCGGTTGACCATCGAGCGAACCGTCTTCGCGCAGTCTAATTCGAATTTGGGGAGCGGGACGATTGGGGTCCGGGAACAAATTGGCGAGCTTCCAGCAATCGGTGACTTTTTTGTAGATGTACCCGTTGATCTGATCGATCTGGCTGAGGCTCAATTTAGCAGCTGCTCCGGTGGCAGTGCCTGCGGCAGAATTCTTCGATGTTTCTGACGCGGTTGAGGCCATTTTCTGCGGCGCTTCTTTCGAAATCAGCAGTTTTTGCAAAGCAGCCGGATCAAAATTGGTCGTCGGCGCCTTAGGCGCTTCCACAGGCTTTGGTGGCTGGGCCTTCTTGTCTTGTTCAATCAGTTTGGCCAAAGGATCCACTTCAGCCTTAGGGGGCTGCGGTTTAGGCTCGGGCTTCGGCGGCGGCGCCTGCTTTAACCCCTCGGGCTTGGGGTCCGCAGGCGCGGGGTCGGGCTTTGGTTCAGGCGCAACAGGGGTGGGAGCCGGAGGTGGCGTCGGCGCTGGTTTTGGATCGGGCGCGGGTTGCGGCTCGGGTGCTTTGGCGGGCGGAGTCGGAATGTCCTTTTTCGCGTCCGCCGTTTCTTGCTTGATCAGCTCTTCTTCCGCGACCTTATCGGCTTTGATCTTGGCATCCGGCTTGATCTCTTTGACGGTTTTATCGCCCTTGGTCATTTTGGTGAGCTCGTCGGCGGTCACCATTTCAACGGCGATGGATTCAGGTTGGTCTTCGAATTTCGGCGTGTTTGAAAAGGCAATCAAAGTCGCAAGCAAAAGCGCTGCGTGAATCGCAGCGGAGAGCGGTACGCCAGGTTCGGACCAATTGATCTTCACCGCTTAAAATCCATAACGTCGTGCCATTATTTCGTCGGCTGCGGTTCATTCACGAGCGCAACCTTTTTGTATCCAGCTGATGTCAGAACAGCCATCAGATCGGCCACTTTGCCATAGGCAACCGTCTTATCGCCGCGCACAAAAATCCGCTCTTCCGAGCCAGTTTTCGCAATCGCCTGTAACTTCGGCAAAAGGTCAGCTTGGGCTACTTCTGTATCCATCAAGAACAATTTTCCATCCGCTTTAATCGACACAATCAAGGGCTGCTTATCGACATTCAAAGCGGCTGCAGCGGTTTGCGGTAGATCGAGCGGAACGCCCGTTGTGAGCAACGGAGCGGCCACCATAAAAATAATCAAAAGCACCAACATGACGTCGATGAAAGGCGTCATATTGATCTCGGACATCGGACGATGCTTACGCCCACCACGACGCCCGCGTCTTCCGCCACCACCGCCTGGAGCGGCTGCTGCCATTGCCATAGCGTGCTGCTCCCTTAGCTCGGAATTCGTTCGTCAATGTGACGGGATAGAATGGCGGAAAACTCATCCGCAAAGCCTTCAAGTCTCGCCTGTTGCTTGGCCGCGCGTGCTTGGAGCCAATTATAAGCAATAACCGCAGGAATAGCCGCAAAAAGGCCAATGGCTGTTGCGAACAAGGCCTCGGCAATGCCGGGCGCTACGACGGCAAGCGACGTATTTTTAGACGCCGCAATCGAACGGAATGCGGTCATAATACCCCAGACCGTACCGAAAAGACCAATAAACGGCGCCGAGGCACCGATCGTAGCCAGCACCAGCAGCTTTGATTCAAGACGACCCACTTCACGCTGAATGGTGACATCCAAGACCTTATCAATTCGCTGTGCGAGATTGACGAAGGAACTCCCTGTCGCCTGCAATGAACGCTTCCATTCTCCCATCGCCGCCATAAAGACGGACGCCATATCATGCGTCTCGCGGTCTTTAAGCGTGGCGTAAAGGTCATCAAGTGATTCACCCGACCAAAAGACATCCTCGAACCGATCCATCGCATTTTGCGTGCGGGCATAGAGGAAAGATTTGTCGATGATAATGCCCCAGCACCAGATGGATGCGCCGAGCAGTCCAAGCATCACAAGCTTGACCACAAAGGCTGCTTGATAAAACATCGTCCAGAGCGTGATGTCGCTTGAGGCGGCGGCAACGATATCGGTAGCGTCCATGAGCGTTCGGATCCTTGAAGACGGCAAAACGTGGCAGGTGGTCTTTACTGCCGCAAATTCAATCCGCTCCTCCGTTACGCAACATTTAGGCGAAACAAGGGCCAAACCGAATCGGGCCGATAAAAACCAAGCCGGGATACTCTCTGTTAAGCCATCATCAAGGTTAATAAGGGGTTACGAAACGCTGATTTTCGACCCGTTTAGGCTTGGTTAGAGCCAAGCTTTTCGCGTAATGCTTGTGTCAGGCGTGCAGCCCTTCCGTTTTGCACCAAAGCGACCAAGACCTCGGCGGTAAGCAGCACCGTATCTCCCAAAACAATGCGCTGCCCGAGCAGCAATGAGGCGCCGCGTAGCGTATCAACCCACGTCTCGACAGTCACGAGATCATCCATGCGGGCGGGCTTTAACCAATCAATCGTCATGCGGCGCACGGCAAAGGCCAACGCACCTTCATCGCCATGCAAGGCTGCCTGATGCACGCCAAGATCCCGCAGCATTTCGGTACGGCCCCGCTCAAGAAACCGCAGATAGGACGCGTGATACACGACGCCGGAAAAATCGGTGTCTTCGTAATAGACGCGGATCGGCAAGGTGTGCAAAGAAAGATTATTCACGATCAAGAAACGCTGCCTCGATGTCCATACGCCCGTCGATAACCCTAAGAATTACAACCTCAGCTGTCTCGATGCGATAAATAATTTGATACACGCCTACCAGCAAAACGCGAAGACCATGACCAAGATCCCGGCGGATACGACCGCGCTCGGGAAATACAGCAAGGCTCGAAATTTTATCCCTAAAACGTGCATCCAGCGTTTGAGCAGACTTCCGGTTGAGTATGAGGATATAAGCAAGGATTTTTGCAAGGTCGATTTTGGCGCGATCCGAAATGATTACCTTCATCGCCCGCGCATCACCTCATTCTCCGGCCGCGAGGGAATTGTCTTGCTTGCGCTCCGCATCGGCCATTTTCTCGGCCATCGCCCAGATCTCGTCAGGATCCCAATCGCTAACGCGACCGGCGGCCACGTCGGTAAGACCCTCTTCAACGAGCTTTTTGATGACGCGGAACTTCTCACCCTGATCAAGGAGATGCTCGACCGCCTTTTCCCGCAATTCCTCGGGGAAGTCTTCCAATGCTTCGGCGGCCCAGAGTTTGGAGTTTGTCATAATATCAACATACCATAGTCGGCGCAGAAATGCGAGTGTTTCAAGGAGAAACAATACCAAACAGCTTCTCTAGGACCTCATCAAATGTTTTTACTTTCGTAAACCTATTGTGAGGTAAGGCCCGAAGATTTGGACGTTCTGCTTTTCTACCTTCTGAATCGCCCTTCGTTTGTCTTGCAGGTTCAAGGCTCGTAATATCGGATAGTGGCAAATTTGGATCAGAAGCAAACCAAAGATAGCCCTCTGCTTCCAAATATTGGTTGACTAAATTGGGGTTAGACCGATCAATCCTACATTGACCAAAAATCGAGATGGCTCAGGTGCGGATTGCCCCCACGCTTTAGCGGCCTCTATCCAAGCGGTTATGGCATCTTGAATGTTATGCAAAGCCTCTTCTGGCGTTTCACCGTCGGACATACAGCCGGGGAGATCTGGAACTGTCGCAAGATATCCTCTGCCATCATCAGCGGATAATTTTTCAATTCGAATGGCGTAATCAAGGCTCATTGGCGCCTCCATACTCGTCAATATAAAGCTTCAAATTGAAAACGCAGTACACGACAACAATGATGCTCTAACTTTACCCTAAAACCTTATTCGCCATCATCCGCAAACAACCCAAATTGCGGCGTCTCGCGCTTCGGCTCCACGAGTCCCAAATGCCTAAAGGCAGCTGGCGTCAACACACGCCCGCGTGGGGTGCGTTGCAAGAAACCCTGCTGAATGAGATAGGGCTCGATAATGTCTTCAATCGCGTCACGCGGCTCCGAAAGTGCCGCGGCAATCGTCTCGATCCCCACCGGGCCGCCACCAAAACTCACGGCGACTTGATTGAGGTAGCGTTGGTCCATTACATCAAGGCCAATCGCATCGACATCCAACATACCAAGCGCTTTATCGGCGACCGCGCGGGTTACCGCTTCAACGCCGTCAACAATTGCGAAATCACGCACCCGCCGTAACAAACGGCCTGCAATACGCGGCGTGCCCCGCGCGCGTCTGGCTATTTCATTCGCGCCATCATCTGTAATCGGCACACCAAGCACGCGGGCGCCGCGCCGGACGATCAAATCCAGTTCTTCCACCGTATAAAAATTCAAACGAATGGGAATACCAAACCGATCACGTAATGGCGTCGTTAAAAGGCCTGCGCGCGTTGTGGCGCCAACAAGCGTAAATTTAGCGAGATCGATTTTGACGGAACGTGCCGCAGGACCCTCACCAATGATTAAATCGAGCTGGAAATCTTCCATCGCCGGATAGAGGATTTCTTCCACCGCCGGATTGAGCCGATGAATTTCGTCGATAAACAGCACATCGCGTTCTTCGAGATTGGTAAGCTGGGCCGCAAGATCGCCCGCTTTTGCAATCACGGGCCCCGACGTCGAACGAAAATTGACGCCCAATTCCCGCGCGACGATTTGCGCCAGAGTCGTTTTGCCCAAGCCCGGGGGACCTACAAACAAGACATGATCCAGCGCGTCTTTGCGCGCTTTTGCAGCCTCGATAAACACTTTTAAATTCGCGCGAGCCGCCGCTTGGCCGGTAAAATCGTCTAAAACGAGAGGACGCAACGAGGTATCGAGATCATCCTCGCGTTTTTCGGCTGTCATGAGCCCGGGACGCGTCACTTGGCCAACTCCTTCAAGCCTTGCCGGATAAGGGCAGAAGTTTCAGCGCCATCCCCTAAAGTTTTCACCGCCGCCGCAATCGCCGTCATCGCATGCGCTTGTGGATAGCCGAGATTGGCTAAGGCTGAAACCGCATCAGCCACTGGCTTGGGTGCCGCGCGATCCGATATCGAAGTTGCAAGCGTTGAAAGACCTAAATCGATGCCGGTAAGCGCAGGCGATTTATCTTTTAATTCCGAGACGATCCGTTGCGCGAGTTTCGGGCCAACACCCGGCGCACGCGCCACCATCGCTTTGTCACCCGTGCCGATGGCCGTTGCGATTTCGCCACCCGTCATGATGGATAAAATTGCGAGCGCTACTTTCGCGCCTACACCCTGCACGCTTTGTAGAAGGCGGAACCATTCGCGTTCTTGCTCAGAGGTAAATCCGAACAAACGGATCGCATCTTCGCGCACTTGGGTTTCGATGAAAAGAATAACGGCCTCGCCATTGGTTAGCGTTTGCAAGGTGCGAGAAGACCCCTGAACGACATAGCCAACGCCATGCACATCAATAATGGCGTGGTCTTCGCCAATGCCATCAACCGTGCCTTTGAGTTTACCGATCATGCATTGCTGCCTTTCGCTCCATGAAGCTTTTCATCAACAAGATTTGCCATGGCATGGGCATCGTCATCAGGAATCGCTTGAAGTCCGGCAACAACGCCTTCTCGGTCGGCCTCGGAGCGATTTTGGCTGACCTTCCATTTACCCGCGATAGCAACAATGTCGATTTCAATGCCAACAATGCCGCGAACCTGTCCATCAATATAGGGCGCAGGCGCATCATCCACGGCCCAAGGTTTTGGATAACCGCCTTCCATCATATCGGTAAGATCGCGGATTTGTCGGCCAAGCCATTGCGGATCATCCATCACCCGCGCAATGCCCCGCACTTGCACCATGGCGTAATTCCAAGTGGGGACGACTTTCCCCGTCTCGCGCTTGGTTTCATACCAGCCGGGATGCACATAATGCTGCGCGCCTTGGAACACGACCAAAACCTCGGAGGCACCGTCGATTTCCTTCCACTGCGGATTGGCACGTGCCACATGGCACCGTAGCCTGCCCTGCTCGCCCGCCTCAGGATCAATCATAAACGGGATAGGATTGGCGACGATCCCCGAAGGACCATGGGTAATCAGCAGCCCAAGCGGAAAGGCACGGATCAGCGCATGCTGATTGGCGGGCGAGTCTTCATGAAAATGGGGCGGCTGATACATAAAGAAGCCTTCGACAGATGAGAACGAAACCAGAATATAGAAGGATTCGGCGTTAGTAAAAGGCTTAAACACCAGCCATTCGGGCTTTTAAGCCGCGATGTTGCGCGTGAGTGAGTGCAATCGCCAAAGCATCAGCCGCATCAGGCGTTTTCGCATCCGATTTTGGCAAGAGCACCTTTACCATCATGTGAATCTGATCCTTATCGGCGTGGCCCGAGCCAACCACCGTCTTTTTAATCAGATTTGGGGCATATTCGCCCACCGATAGGCCGTTAAGGGCCGGAACCAGCAAGGCAATGCCTCGCGCTTGGCCGAGTTTGAGGGTCGCGCGGGCGTCTTTATTGACGAAGGTTTCTTCAACCGCCGCCTCATCGGGTGAAAAAGAGGCAATTACGCCCTGCAAGCCATCATGCAACTGTCGTAGCCGCTGGGAGAGTTCGCGTTTTTCGTCAGATTTAACGGTTCCGCACGCGATAAAATGCAGTTTTGACCCATCCTGCTCAATCATGCCCCAGCCCATATTTCTGAGGCCGGGATCAATACCGAGGATGCGGATAATGGGCATTGGTTAGTACCTCAAAATACACGTTAGGGTTGATTCACAATTTGATGAGAAAGTGGTATTGAGAAATTCTCCTCAACGATTGGAGGTTTGATATGGCTGTTTCCAGTTTGTCCGCCGCTCGTCTGGCCTGTGAAATTCGCAATTGGGAGCTTACAAATCTTGAGCTTCAGAAAATTCTTTATATTGCTCACATGGCGCATGTTGGCAGTTTAGGTCAACCGCTCGTTGAAGAGCCGTTTGAGGCGTGGGATTTTGGTCCTGTGGTGGCCAAGCTTTATCACCACGTTAAGGGATTTGGGTCGAATAAGATTAGAAATGTTTTTCATTCCGTCGCGCTTCCCGATCCCGATAGCACTGAATACGGTTATATTTCGGGCGCCGTGAATGCGACTAAGTCGATGACCGCCGGACAGCTGGTTGAGTTCACGCATAGACTGAATGGTGCGTGGATTAAAAGCTACGTTCCTGGGAAGCGCGGACAATTAATTCCAACTGAATCAATTTTGAGTGAATTTAATGACTGGCAAGAAAGACTTCGATCCAACTGAGGATTTCGAAGCGTTAATAAATTCAGAGCAACCTAATGCTTTCGAAGATAAGACCTCTGAACAGGTTTCTATCCTGACGAGAAATTATGAATCGGAAAGAAATGATCGAAACGAAGAGCGCTTTATTTGGATTTTAGTTTTACTGATAATCGTTGATTTTGAATTTTTTACAATAATGCAAAATATCGTTGGTCCAATTGTTATCGGCTGTATCGAAACTTTGCTTATTTTTGTATTGGCAGAACGGTGTGGAATTGATAGCGTTCTGCCGCTAATCGATAGGGTACTTAGCGCGGTCGGACCTTCAAAGATAAAATAATCATCCGCCGAGTTTCGCCATCAGAGCGTCAGAAAACTCGACATTCGAATAGACATTCTGCACATCATCGCTGTCGTTGAGATTATCGAGCAGCTTCATGATTTTCTCGCCCGCTTCATCATCGACCATGATCGTGTTTTGCGGCCGCCAGATCATGCCGGTTTTGCGTGGCTCGCCAAATTTTTCTTCCAAAGCTTTTGCAACATCGCGCAGATTTTCAAGCGTGGTGACAATCTCATGGCCATCTTCTGAATAAGTCGCGTCGTCGGCACCTGCTTCGATGGCTGCTTCCATCATCTGGTCTTCAGTCGCGACCTTGGCATCAAATTCAACGACACCGATCCGGTCAAACATGAACGAAACGGCGCCCGTTTCGGCCAAAGCACCACCCGATTTTGAAAAATAGGAACGTACTTCAGGTGCTGTGCGGTTGCGGTTATCCGTGAGGGCTTCAACGATCACGGCAACACCGCCGGGGCCATAACCCTCATAGCGAATTTCTTCGTAATTCTCGGCATCCCCTCCAAGCGCCTTTTTAATCGCGCGCTCGATATTGTCTTTCGGCATGTTTTCGGCGCGCGCGGCCTGAATGGCAGCACGTAAGCGCGGATTCATGTTCGGATCTGGCAGGCCAAGCTTTGCGGAAACTGTTATTTCGCGGGCGAATTTCGCGAACATCTTGGAACGCACCGCGTCCTGCTTGCCTTTGCGGTGCATGATGTTCTTGAATTGTGAGTGGCCGGCCATTGTAATCCCTACCAATTATGTTCGAAGTGGAGCGCTTATAGTGCGCGATGGGTCGAAAATAAAGCCATTATAGGTGGTCTAAGCCTCCCAAAAGGCAGGCAATGAAGGCGAAAGACGCGGGCCAATCCGAACCGCTGCGACTTTAATCGCAAGCCCCGTGCGGTCATCCGTTTCGACCGCAATGCCCGAAAGCGTGCCCTCGCCGCTGGCCGCTTCAAGCCGTGAGCCGGGGGTTTTTTCGACAAACCGCCGGACGGGCTCTTCCTTCGTCATACCAAGAATGGAGTCATAATCGCCACACATGCCGGCATCCGTCATATAGGCCGTGCCGCCATCGAAAATTTGATAATCGGCAGTTGGAACATGGGTGTGGGTGCCGACAACAAGACTGGCTCGGCCATCGAGAAAATGTCCCATCGCCTGCTTTTCGCTCGACGCTTCGCCATGAAAATCAACGATGACGGCATCGGCGACACGGCCGAGTGGCGCTTCCTGCAAAGCGCGATCAACGGCAGAAAAAGGATCATCCAGCGGATCCATATAAAGCCGCGCCATGGCATTAACGACGAAAACACGCGCACCGGAGGCTGTTTCAACCAGAGTTGCGCCACGTCCGGGCGTTGTCGATGGGTAATTAATCGGCCGTAAAAGACGAGGTTGGCGCTCAATAAACACCAAAGCCTCGCGCTGATCGAAGGAATGATTGCCGAGCGTAATGGCATCGGCGCCTGCGGCGAGCAATTCGTCGCAAATGGCCTCGGTGATGCCAAAACCGCCTGCCGCATTTTCACCATTAATAACCACGCAATCAAGCGACCACCGCTTCCGAAGGGTCGGCAAGTGCTCCGTAACGGCTGAACGGCCGGGTCGTCCGACGACATCACCTAGAAAAAGTAACCGCATTTTTTAAAAATGTCCTGACGCTCTTCATAAATTTACTCGCACGGGCGCGGTGCAAAGTCATGCAAAAAGCCAAAATCTCGAACAAAGATGTGGCTTTGCATTGATCGAACGCGAAGCTTGCGCTACAGCACTTTTATATCCTGATTTTATAACGATAGAGGTGCTCTAATGGCCAATCATGATCACTCCGCCGGTTCTGCAATGGACTATGCCGAACATGAGCGCACCTATGAGATGTTTCTTGGCTTGGTAAAATGGGGCAGCATTTTTGTTGTAGCCCTCTTGGTCGGAATGGCGATCTTCCTGATCTGATCCAACACACATCCGGTTTTAGATCGGTTGCGTATCATGGTTGAACAGTCCAAATCCGGGGGGATTTATGCATATTGCCGTTATTACCGAAACCGGCGCGCTTGAAACCCGGGTTGCCGCTACGCCCGAGACGGTCAAGAAGCTTATCACGCTTGGCGGATCGATCACCATTGAGGCTGGCGCTGGTTTAGCCTCAGGCATTCCAGATAAAGACTACGAGGCCGCTGGTGCGGTCATCGCAAAAAATGCGAAAGACGCGCTCAAGAGCGCCGAAGTGGTTTTAAAGGTTCGCCGCCCATCCTCTGCTGAAATCAAGCTGATGCCAAAAGGCGCGTTGGTTTTCGCCATTATGGATCCCTACGACAATACTGAGGCGTTGACCGCCATGGCAGAAGCAGGCCTTGCAAGCTTTTCCATGGAATTGATGCCGCGTATCACCCGCGCCCAAGTCATGGACGTGCTGTCGAGCCAAGCCAATCTCGCCGGTTATCGTGCAGTTATCGATGCATCCGGTGAATATGGCCGCGGTATGCCGATGATGATGACGGCGGCGGGTACAGTGCCTGCCGCAAAAGTCTTTATTATGGGTGCAGGCGTTGCAGGCTTACAAGCCATCGCAACCGCGCGTCGTCTCGGTGCAGTCGTGACAGCAACCGATGTTCGCCCTGCAGCGAAAGAGCAGGTTGCCTCACTCGGCGCTAAATTTGTGGCCGTTGAGGACGAAGAGTTCAAACAGGCTGAAACGGCTGCGGGCTATGCCAAGCCGATGTCGGCCGAATATCAGGCGAAGCAGGCCGCATTGGTGACTTCCCATATTGCAAAGCAAGATATCGTCATCACAACGGCGCTTATCCCCGGCCGCCCTGCACCAAAGCTCGTCTCGGAAGAGATGGTCAAATCGATGCGTCCGGGCTCGGTGATCGTCGATCTCGCGGTTGAGCGCGGCGGAAATGTCGCGTTGTCGAAGGCTGGCGAGACGGTTTTGACCGAAAATGGCGTCAAGATTTTAGGACCGCTCAATCTTCCGGGCCGGATCGCTGCGAGTGCGTCAGCCCTTTATGCCAAAAACCTCTTCTCCTTCTTGGAAACGATGATCGATAAGAGCACCAAAGCACTGAACGTGAATTGGGATGACGAGCTTGTAAAAGCGACCAACCTGACGCGCGACGGTGCCATCACCCATCCGGGCTTTCAGCCCAAGGCTTAACCGATAAGGGACGCTTTCCATGGCAAGCGATACCGCCCAAATGTTCTACGACAAAGCCGTCGCCGCTGCGAAAGCCGCGCGTGAAATGGCCGATGCCGCTCAGGCCTTTGCCGAACAGGCAGGCTCGCTCGCAGGTGCCGCCGCACATGGTGCATCGGGCGGAGCGATTGATCCTTTCGTCTTCGAATTTGCCCTTTTCGTCATGGCCGTGTTCGTCGGCTATTTCGTGGTGTGGTCTGTGACGCCTGCGCTTCATACGCCGCTGATGTCGGTGACAAACGCTATCTCATCCGTGATTGTGGTAGGTGCGCTTTTAGCCGTTGGCGTTGATGGCTCAATGGCGGGCGATGAAGGCTCGATTATGGCGCGGCTCTTTGGCCTCGGCGCTTTGATCCTTGCAAGCGTGAATATTTTTGGCGGATTCCTCGTCACCCAGCGCATGCTGGCGATGTATAAGAAGAAGGGCTGAACCGATGTCCGGCAATCTCGCGGCTCTGCTCTATCTCGCCTCTGGCGTCCTCTTCATCCTCGCTTTGCGTGGGCTTTCCTCGCCTGCCACCTCGCGTCAGGGTAATCTCTTCGGTATGATCGGCATGGGCATCGCTATGCTGACCACGCTAGCGGTTGCACCCCCAGCTGGTGTTTCTGGCTGGCTGCTCTTAGCGCTTGGTCTCGCCATTGGCGGCGGCTTTGGTGCCGTGCTGGCGCGCCGTATCGCCATGACCGCGATGCCGCAACTCGTTGCTTTCTTCCATTCGCTTGTTGGTCTTGCGGCCGTGTTTGTGGCTGCTGGGGCACTTTACGCGCCTGAAGCATTCCATATTCTTTCCAATGGTGCCATTAAATCGGCTAGCATTGTTGAAATGTCGCTCGGCGTGGCGATTGGTGCGATTACCTTTACCGGTTCGATCATCGCGTTCTTGAAGCTCAACGGCAATATGAGCGGCAAGCCGATCATGCTGCCGAGCCGCCATCTCATCAATATTGCGTTAGCCGCTGCGCTTATCGTTCTGCTCGTTCTGTTTGTAGCTACCCAAAGCACGTTGTTTTTCTGGCTCATCACGCTGACAGCCTTGGTACTTGGCGTGTTGATCATTGTCCCGATTGGCGGCGCGGATATGCCGGTCGTTGTCTCGATGCTTAATTCCTATTCGGGCTGGGCAGCCGCAGGCATCGGCTTTACGCTTTCGAATATGGCATTGATCATCACGGGTGCGCTGGTTGGCTCATCTGGTGCGATCCTGTCCTACATTATGTGTAAGGGCATGAACCGTTCGTTCTTCTCGGTCATCCTCGGTGGCTTTGGCGGTGAAACGTCATCAGCTGGCGGCGGTGTGGTAGAAACCCGCCCTGTAAAGCAAGGCTCGGCAGAAGACGCCGCCTTTATGATGAAAAACGCCTCGAGCGTCATCATTGTGCCGGGATATGGCATGGCAGTGGCACAGGCCCAGCATGCGCTGCGCGAAATGGCTGATTTGCTCAAAAAGGAAGGCGTAGAAGTGAAATACGCCATTCACCCCGTTGCAGGTCGTATGCCCGGGCACATGAACGTGCTACTTGCAGAAGCCAATGTTCCTTATGACGAAGTATTTGAGCTTGAAGACATCAACTCAGAATTCGCCCAAGCTGACGTGGCTTTTGTGATTGGCGCCAATGACGTGACCAATCCGGCGGCAAAGACCGATCCGCAATCACCGATTTTCGGTATGCCTATACTCGACGTTGAGAGGGCCAAAACCGTGCTCTTCATTAAGCGCGGCATGGGCTCGGGCTATGCTGGTGTTGAGAACGAGCTCTTCTTCAAGGACAACACGCTGATGCTGTTTGCCGATGCGAAGAAAATGGTTGAAGAAATCAACAAGTCGCTCGGGCACTGAGAGAAAGCGGATTATAAAGATCCGCTATTGCTATTTAACGAGTCGCAACGCGGCAAAAATAAAGCCGCCAAGGGCAAGCTGGGTTATAATAAGCCAGCGGACAATATCGACTTTAAGTTCTGCGACGGACTCTTTGATATCGCTCTTAGTGGCAAGGCTTGAGCCATCAAGTGATTCAGCGAGAGCGGCAGAAGCACCTTTGGCCTGCTCGGGGCTAAAACCAGCCTTTTCGAGCTTAGTTGCCAGCTTTAACGTATCAAAAGCTACTGCGCTCATTGTGCTCTCCTTCATTCCATTTGGAATGCAAGTATCGAAAACCAATACCATTTTAAGGCTAAGATTTCAATCACCGGATCGCACAGCTAAGAATAGAGGTTCGGTCAAAACCACTTCTTATTCAATAAATCGCCAAGTCCACCACCATTACTGGCGGGTGTTGCAGTGCCCGATAGACGTGCCATACCCTCTTTCGCGCCAACACTGTTGAAATCGATGCTCAAAGCGCGCTGATAGGCCTCTTGCGCCGCTTTCTTGTCGCCTTTGTTTTCATTGGCTTGGCCTAAGCCAACCCAGCCTTCGACCAAATTGGCATCAACATTGAGGCACGAGTTAAAATCCTCAATCGCTGAATCAAACTTACCCAAGGCAACGAGGCTTTGACCGCGCGCCAAATAGGGTGCCGCGACAAACGGATCGCGATCGATCGCGGCATCAAAATCATTGGTCGCTTTTTTGTGCAGACCCTGCTTTTGGAAAATCAGTCCGCGTGAATGATAGGCCTGTGCCGATTCCGGATTAAGTTTAATGGCACTCGTCAAATCGGCAATCGCTTCCGGATAACGCGCCATGGCGCGATAGAGATTGCCGCGACCTAAATAGGCAGCACCATAAGAAACATTAGAAGAAATCGCATGGTTGAAATCGCTCAGCGCCAAATCATCTTCACCCGTCTGGCGATAGGCGAGCGCGCGGTTGGTGTAGGCTGCGGCATAGCCGGGCTTTAATTCAATGGCTTTTGTAAAATCCGCCTCGGCCTCGACAAATTTGCCAATACGGGCAAGAGCCGCGCCGCGCGTATTATAAGCCGTGGCATCGCTCGGATTTTTGGCAATGACGGCGGACAGGGATTCGATATTAATCGCAGCTGTTGCCTTGTCCGTATCCATTTCGGCAACAGAGGCTATAGGGGCTGGCGCATTACCACCACTGCTGACGCAACCTGCAAGCACAAGCGCAAGAAGGCTGACGCCCATGGCATGCGATAATGCTCTGCCGCGATATGTTTCACCCTTGCCCAATGCCATGTCACTCTCTCCCCGTGCGATGTCGCGATCTATGTAGGGATTCGAAGAGATTCGGGCAACAAAAAGGGCGCTTCGGTTATGAATTCGAAGCACCCGTTTGATATTTATATGTTGCGAAGGATCGCAGCGTTATTAGCGCGCGAAAACCTTTGGCTTTGGCGCAGGCAGCAAGCCTTCACGCTGAAGCTTCTTGCGGGTCAGCTTGCGAGCGCGGCGGACCGCTTCTGCTTCTTCGCGAACGCGCTTTTCCGATGGCTTTTCGTAATGGCCACGGAGCTTCATTTCGCGGAAGATGCCTTCACGTTGCATCTTCTTCTTAAGCGCCTTGAGCGCTTGGTCTACATTGTTGTCACGGACGAGAACCTGCACGCGTGTTTTCCCGTAAATTAAAGGTCAATTCTGGAGCCACCTGAGTGACGTGAGCGCGCTTCGTATCAGAAAGGATCCGTGCTGTCCACGCCTCAAAGGGCCAAAAAGCTAAGGTTTTTACGGCGCGGCACGATTCTATCGAATAACGCGCGTAATATGCCCCATCTTACGACCCGCGCGCGCTTCGCGCTTGCCATAAAGTTCGATGAACAAGCCCGATTCCGCCAATAAATCGGGCCAACGCGCGATATCGTCACCGATTAGATTTTCCATCTCGATTTGGCCTAACCGTTTCACGCTACCCAAAGGCCAGCCGGAAACCGCCCGAATATGTTGCTCAAATTGCGAAGTCTCAGCGCCGCCCAAGGTCCAATGGCCCGAATTATGGACGCGCGGGGCAATTTCATTCACGAGCAGAACTTCTTGATCGCCCGAACCGGCGACAAAAAACTCAACCGCGAAAACGCCAACATAACCGAGCGCGTCACCAATCTTTTTTGCAGCCTCTTTTGCGGATGTTTCCGTCTTGGCCGAAATCGAAGCCGGAAGAAGCGTTTTATCAAGAATATGATGCTTGTGGCGGTTCTCGCAGACATCATAAGCCACAAATTCACCGTCAAGGGACCGTGCAGCAACCACCGATACTTCGCGTTCAAACGGTACAAAGGCTTCCAAAATGGCTGGCGCGTGCCCAATCGCATCCCATGCCTCACTGGCGGATACATCAGGACGGATCATCGCCTGGCCTTTGCCATCATAACCGAGGCGACGCGTTTTAAGCACGGAGGGACGACCAATGGTCATCAGCGCTGCGTCAAGCTCCTCAAGCGAGGAAACGGCGATGAAGTCAGGAACAATCAAACCGAGCTCGCGGATGAAGCTTTTTTCGCTAAATCGGTCTTGGGTAATCGCCAAAGCACGCGGTGCTGGCAAAACGGGAACATGCGCCGACAAAATATCAGCCGTCGTCGCGGGGACGTTTTCAAATTCGTAGGTTACAACTGAAACGGAGGCCGAAAAGGCTTTCAACGCGGCTTCGTCTTCATATCCGGCAATGGTACACGCAGCCGAGACATCAAAGGCGGGGTTATCCCCTTCGGGCGCAAAAATATGGCATTTGAGGCCCAAAGGCGCTGCCGCCAGCGCCATCATGCGGGCCAATTGCCCCCCGCCCAAAATACCGACCGTATCACCGGGTTTCAGCATCAGATCACGCCTCATCCGATGGCTGTTCGGCAACGGCGGCCGATTGACGGGAGCGCCATGCATCGAGCCGACCCGCCAAAGCGCGATCATTCAAGGCCAGTACGGATACGGCCAGCAATGCCGCGTTGATTGCCCCGGCCTTGCCGATCGCGAGCGTCCCAACAGGAATACCTGCAGGCATTTGAACAATCGATAAAAGACTATCCTGACCCGAAAGCGCTTTGGATTCGACGGGCACGCCAAACACAGGCAGTGGCGTCATAGCCGCTGTCATGCCCGGAAGATGGGCAGCGCCGCCGGCACCCGCGATAATGACCTGAAAACCAACATCACGCGCGGAGCGGGCAAAGTCATAAAGCCGCTCCGGTGTCCGGTGCGCCGATACAATACGAGACTGATAGGGAACGCCCAAGGCATCCAGCGTTTCTGCGGCGTGCCGCATGGTTGCCCAATCGGACTGGCTGCCCATGATGATGGCAACGGGCGTCTTGGCTTCGGTCATATCTATGCCTTTCCGCTTAAAAAGGCTCCCTATCGCTCAGGCGCGACGATGGCAAGAGCTGAGATTGGGATTTGCGTTATTATGCAATAATATCAGGCGTTATTTGATCTTCGATCTGCCGGATTAAATCCTTGAGAAGCAATTTGCGGCGCTTGAAGCGGCGGATCTGGAGCTGATCGGCTTGGCCGATCGCCTCTAAAGCGTCCACCGCATCGCTGATATCTTTGTGTTCAATCCGCAAGCGTTGCAGCTCTGCTAAGAGCGCAGCAGGATCAACAGGCATGTCGGTCGAATCAGTCATGTCACGGCCTTTTCCGGATGACCGGATTGCTGATCACCAAACTATGCCAGAGCACAAGCTACACGCGCAAGTCGAAGGATCAAGGAAAGTTAAATTGATCAACGCGTTAAGGTCGACGGCGTCAAAGATGATGCTTCCGCATGTATGGGTACTCGACAGTTACCAAATTTGTGACAGACTTGTGAAACCGGTCTCGAACCGGCCCCCATCAGGAGGAGCAGCATGTCGTTACAATCGCATTTGGTTGAACTCGAACGCCGCCATCAGGCTCTTGAACGCGAAATACAAACGGAACAAATCCATCCTTCGGCCAGCGACCTTAAAATCAGAGAGCTCAAGCGCAAGAAGCTCCATCTCAAGCAAGAAATCGAAAAGCTAAAAGTGCGAACTGTAGATCCGGTGCTGCACTAAAGCGAGCTGAGCCGAGTCATCCTAGCCGCTTGAGAAATTGAAAACTGGCGATCCCGGGATGACTCGAACATCCGACCTACGGTTTAGGAAACCGTCGCTCTATCCTGCTGAGCTACGGGACCGCACATTTGCGTCCATATCACGGCTTTCGTGATTTTGCAGCCATCTGTTCCAATATTTTGTATCCTACCGATGGTCGTGAAAGCTTGAAACCTGCACCCTTGACGCGCTATCCCAAGACCCTAGCAAAGGTGTCGTAGCGATAGCCGAGGAGAGCATGGCGATGGTAAGGCCCGTGACCGTCAAGCGGTTAGCCGTTCTTGCGGGCGTCAGCGTCTGGCTTGCGGGGTGTATGAGCCTGTCAGGCGAGCGCCCGAAAGCGCCAGTACCTGTTGCCTCGACCCTGCCCGATCAATCCGTCAACGCCGAACGCGAGCGATTGGTCGCGGCATTTGGTGGCGAATACCGCGCACCTGGCCCTGTCCTTGATCTCGTGCGTGAAATCGTTAATCGGGTCGTGGCATCAAGTGATGACCCAAATGTGCATTATCGGGTTTCAATTCTAAATTCGGCATCAATCAACGCCTTCGCATTACCGACAGGCGATATCTACGTCACGCGTGGATTATTGGCTCTTGCCAATGATACGTCCGAATTGGCTGCGGTTTTAGCGCATGAAGTTGGCCATGTGACCGCCAAACATGCGGCGCAACGCGCTGAATTTGAAAAGCTCGCTTTGTCGTCCATGCCCGACCCTATCTCGGGATCAGCTTCCGCGAATTCCCGCTTCTTGCTCGCAAGCTTTTCGCGTGGACAGGAATTAGAGGCCGATGAGATCGGTATTCGCACCATCGCAAAGGCGGGCTACGATCCTTATGGTTCAGCGCGTTTCTTGTCCTCATTGGCCCGCCAAACTTCGTTTTCAGGTGAAACGCGGCCTGCCGCCCGCTTTAGCTTCCTCTCCAGCCATCCCTCGACCCCGCAACGTATGGCCGCAGCGCTGGAAGTGGCGCGCGGCAGCGTCAGTCCAACGGCCATTGAGGCCGATCGGGTCCGGTATCTCACAGCGCTTAACGGATTGGCTTATGGGGATGATCCCTCAGGCGGTGTGATCCGCGGCAGGCGCTTTCTGCACCCGCGGCTGGATTTTACCATCTTGGCGCCTGAAGGCTTTATGCTTGAAAACTCCGCCCAAGCGGTTGTGGGTCTTGCGGCCAATGGCAATCAGGCTATGCGTCTCGATACAGTTCAAGCCGGAACAACCAATCTTGAGGCTTCCTTAGCAGCCGGTTGGATCGAAAACGCACCAAGCGCGGAAATAACATCCTTCTCCGTCGGAGGGTTTTCAGGCGCTACAGCAATCGCTAGGGGTCCGGAATGGACATTCCGATTAGCGGCCATTCAGAAAAATGATCAAATCTTTCGCATCATTTTTGCAGCCCGCGATTTAACGCCTGCTCTTGATCGAGCATTTTTAGCGGCGATTGGTAGTTTCAGACCGCTTGCGCCCGATGAAAGCAACGCGTTGAGACCACAAAGGATTGACGTGGTTTCCGCCAGCCCAGAGGACACGGCCTCAGCGCTCGCAACCAAATCGGATAGCGGCGATCAAGCCCTTGATCGTTTCTTGATGCTGAACGGGTTAGATAGACCGAAGGTCAAAGCCGGCGAGCTCTATAAAATCATCGCTATAGACTAAAAAAGGGCGCCACTGGCGCCCTTTTTATTCAATATCCGTTGATTGCGCTGATTAAGCTGCTTCTTCCTGCTCGTCATCGAGATCTGCATCAGCCTCGATTTCAGCCTCGGCCGTCTTGCCGCGCTTCGGCGATTTCGCAAGATGGGCTTCAACCAATTTGAGGGCTTCATTTTCCATAGAGGCATTAACGGCGGCCACTTCGCGCACAAGACGATCAAGGGCTGCCTCATAGAGCTGACGCTCTGAATAAGACTGCTCAGGCTGTGCATCAGAGCGATAAAGATCGCGCACAACTTCGGCGATCTGGATGATGTCGCCGGAATTGATCTTCGCTTCATATTCCTGCGCACGACGGGACCACATGGTACGCTTGATGCGCGCACGTCCGCTAACCGTCTCAAGCGCCTTTGTAATCAAGGCGGACTCAGAGAGCTTACGCATGCCAACGGCAGCCGCTTTGGCGGTCGGGACGCGAAGCGTCATCTTGTCTTTTTCAAAAAAGATCACGAATAATTCGAGCTTGAAGCCCGCAACTTCTTGTTCTTCGATCGCGGTAATACGGCCAACGCCATGCGTTGGATAAACAACCGACTCACCGGTCTTGAAACCCTGGCGATTGGCGGTCTTTTTTGTTCCTGTCGTCATTGTGACGCGTTCTTTCTATGTTGCGCCGAAAAACGGCGAAAGGCGAAAAAGTCACCGACTATTTTTCCGATGATTAGCTCGACCGTCCGTCAATGGGGCTTCGGTCGGCTCAATGAAACGACAGGCTTTATTCCCCAAACTAGCGGTCAACCGAACCAAGTCATGGGGAAGTGCCGAATGTTCCAATCAGTGGAAAAATAACCTGAACCCGTGTTTTCAACGGGATAGCAGGACATATATCAGAAAAATGACGCTTTTCCAAGTGTTATGAGCGTCGGCTCGAAAGACGGTTAATCGCCCTCGCCCGGATTAGGCGAAAAGAGGGCAAGCTTATCAGCCTTACCGTCGAAATCCTTAGCGTCAGGCGCATGCGCCCGCTTGATCGTGATATTGGGCCAGGATTTGGCATAATCTGCATTGAGCTTAAGCCAGCTTTCTAATCCCGACTCCGTGTCCGGCTTGATGGCATCAGCGGGGCATTCCGGCTCACAGACGCCACAATCGATGCATTCATCGGGATGAATGACGAGCATATTCTCGCCCTCATAAAAACAATCAACCGGGCATACCTCGACGCAGTCCATATATTTGCACTTAATGCAATTTTCGACGACCACATATGTCATAGTAAGCTCCAGTAAAGCGCATTCACCATCGGTGATTTTGCTAACCGAGTTCGTAAAGGGTTGCAAGGTAGGTTGCGACACCAAAATCCAGGAAAATATTTATAGCTTTCTTCCGGCGGGCATCGGTGGCGCCTCTCGAATTAGCAGTAATTCAACCCTCCGATTGGCAGGTAATTGAGGATTATCAGGGAATAAGGGATCACTATCCGCCTTCCCCGCAATCGCCATAAAGCGGTCCTGAGGCAGTCCTGCTTCAACCAAAATCTTTCGGATTGAGGCAGCTCTACCGACAGAAAGCTCCCAAGGCGACACATCCGGCTGAATACCTGAAGGGGCAGCTGCGGTGTGACCGGTAATTTCAATACGATTAGACAGTTTTTTCAAAGCAGGGGTCAGCTTACGCAAAGCATCCCGCACATAGGGGTAAGGTTCTACTGATCCATCCGGAAACATGGAGCGCCCTGTCTGATCGACCAATGATACATCAAGTCCATCTTTGTTTTCCTGGACGATAAGATTCTTGGAAAGTTCAGCAATTTCCGGCAAATCGGCAATGGCCTGCCGAAGCGTGGCAGCAGCAAGGCCGAAAGTTCGATCATTGGTCGCCAGATCAAGCCCCTCATCCCGTTTTTCACCAATCAAGGGGCCTGCCTGATCGGTCCCTTCTTCAGGCGGCAAGAATTTAGCATTTTTAAGAAAGGGTTTGGTCGGGGTGCCGTTGATTTCGATCATCGACGCAAAACGGTTTTGGCGCTGCATACCAAACGCATCTCGCATCGAGCCTGCGACCAATTTCATCTTGGCTTGATCTTGCGTGGAGAAAGCAACCAGCATCACAAAAAAGCTCATGAGAAGACCCATGAGGTCGGCAAAGGTCACAAACCAACCATGCCCGCCACCGCCATGCCCGCCTTTTTTACGTGCCATCGCCGTTATGCCGCTGCTAGTGCTTCGCGGTGTTTCACCGGAAGATAGGCCACCAGCATTTCACGCACGACAGCCGGACTTTTTGCCTCCCGAATTTGCATCACGCCGTCAATTACAAGCGCGCGACACACATCTTCTTCTTCCAATTTAAGCTGAAGCTTGTCCGCAATCGGCAAGCAAATGAGGTTAGCGACAAGCGCGCCGTAAAGCGTTGCAAGCAGCGAAATCGCCATAAAAGGCCCAAGCTTGGAGGGGTCTTCCATATGGCTGAACATTTGCACCATGCCGAGCAGCGTGCCGATCATCCCCCATGCTGGAGCGGCATCGCCGATGGAGCGATAAAGCTTACCGCCTTCCTCAAGGCGCATCAGAAAATTATCGGTATCGCGTTGCAACGTCTCGCGAATGAACTCGCGGTCATAACCGTCAGCAATATAGCGAATGCCTTGGGCTAAAAATTTATCTTTCACCGTCACACGCTCGAGCGCCGCAGCGCCTGAACGGCGCGCCGTATCAGCAACCTTTGTAATTTCTTCAATCAGTTCACGCGGTTCCGAAGAATGCATCATAAAGGCGTAACGCATGCCCGTTGGAAAGCCATGCAAGAGGGTCGAAAGCGGAAAACGGATAAGCGTTGCGCCTGTGCATCCGCCAAATATAACGATCAGAGCGTGCTCGCTTACAAAAGCGCTTGGTGATCCTTCAGCCGTTGTCAGAAAGCCCAAAACAACAATACCAATAACGAGGCCCAGCCCGGTCGCAATATCCATTGCCCACGTCCAATTTCATGAGGGTTTAAAATAAGTGACGTAAGGTTAGGTCAATACCCTAAACAAATCGTAAGTTAATTTCGAAAGAATTAAAAAAAAGAAGCCACTCAATCGAGCGGCCTCTTTAATTTTATCAATAATTCTTCGATTTATTCGCCGGCCTTTCGGCGCTGTAGCGATGTAATTTTCAAAAGCGTGATGCGATTACGCGCCTTCCTGAGCACTTCAAAGCGATAGGTATAGAAGGTGAAAATCTGACCAATATCAGGAATGGTTTGAGCCTCATGAATGACAAGGCCCGCAATCGTTGTTGCTTCCTCGTCCGGCAGATCCCAATCCATGGCGCGGTTCAAATCGCGGATCGGGACCGATCCATCGACCCTTACCGATCCGTCCGGCAAGGCCCGCAAGCCTTGGACGCGGACATCATGCTCGTCACGAATATCGCCGACGATTTCTTCCAAAATATCTTCAAGGGTAACGAGGCCCATTACCTCGCCATATTCATCGACAACAAGGGCAAAATGCATTTTTTTGGATAAAAATGCCTTTAATTGCTCCTGAAGCGAGTTCGTGTCCGGAACAAACCACGGGTCAAGCGCAATTTCCCGCACGTCAAGATTAGCGGCCTTTCCGCCCGCCGCATCATAAGCGCGTAGCAAATCCTTCGCATGCAGCACGCCGATAATATTATCAGGCGAGCCTGACCACAGCGGCAATCGTGTGTGGGGCGAGGAGAGAACCTCGCGCACAATGTCTTCCGGCGGTAAATCTGCCGAAATCGTCCGCATCTTAGTCCGATGAACCATGATGTCGGAAACTTCCAGTTCAGCGAGATCGAGTAATCCGCCAAACATTTTACGTGCTTCGGTTTCAACGCTGCCTTCGCTATGCAACAAATCGACAGCACCGCGCAGTTCTTCGGTGGCGGAAAGCACGGCCTCGTTCTCACCAATTCTGAACCCGAAGGGCCGTAAAATGCCACGCACGACAGCCTCAATGGCGAGCGTCAATGGACCAAACAGCGCAACCGCAAGGGCTACGGGACGAGCCAACAAGAGCGCCGAACGGTCCGGCGTAGAAATCGCCATCGTCTTCGGCATCACTTCGGCGAAAATAATGATCAGGATCGACATCACGACGGTGGCGTAAATGGCACCCTCTGCGCCGAAAAACTGCACGAGCACGCTCGTTGTAAATGCGGATGCGCCGATATTTACGATCGAATTGCCAATCAGCATCGCGCCAATCAAACGCTCTTTGGCCAAAAGCAATCGATTGATAATGCCCGCCCGCTCGTCGCCTGCGCTTTCAAGCGCGTGCATACGGGCGCGCGATGCGGCCGTCAGCGCTGTTTCCGAGCCCGAGAAAAAAGCTGAAAGCGCAAGACAGAGAATAACAATACCCAAAGCCAGAAAGGGGTCGGTGTGAATTTCGACGCTTTCCATCGTGCTTAACCTCTATCCATCTGCAGATGTTCATCCAGATAGGCGCGAACATCATCGGTCGCCACGTCGGGTGCGATAAAGCTTTCACCAATCCCGCGGGCGAGAATGAAGGTTAGCTTGCCGCGCTTTACTTTTTTATCCTGCGCCATCGCATCCAAAATTGCGGTAGAATCCGCGTCCCATCCCGGAATATCGCGAATATGGGTTGGCAGTCCGACTTGCTTAAGATGCGCTTCAATCCGGACCGCGTCTTGACCATTGCACAATCCAAGTTTGGTCGAGAAGCGGAACGCGCAGCACAGGCCAATGGCGACCGCCTCGCCATGTACCAAACGAGCGCCGTCATAAGCCACGATACGCTCGAAGGCATGCGCGAAGGTATGTCCAAGGTTAAGCAAAGCGCGATCACCATCCTCGCGCTCATCGCGCATCACAATCGCGGCTTTAGCCTTACATGAAACCTCGATCGCATGAACTCGATCAGGTCCTCCGGCAAAAATGCCTGAATGGTGTGCTTCAAGCCAATTGAAGAAGGGGGCGTCCGAGATCAGCCCATATTTGACGACTTCGGCATAACCCGCGGCAAATTCTCGTTTTGAAAGCGTGTCGAGTACATCCACATCGGCTAAAACGAGGCTCGGCTGGTGAAAGGCACCGATCAGATTTTTGCCATGAGACGAATTTACACCGGTCTTGCCACCCACCGACGAATCCACTTGCGCCAGCAATGTTGTAGGAATTTGCACGAACCGCATACCGCGACGGGTAATCGCCGCTGCAAAGCCCGCTAGATCACCAACAACACCACCGCCTAAAGCCACGACGAGATCGCCGCGTTCCATCTTGGCGGATAAAATACCATCTACCACCCGATCAAGCTCAGTCATGGATTTTGAACGCTCACCCGAAGGCACGCGGATCGCGGCCGTACGGATGCCTGCTGCCTTCAAACTGTCTTCCAATACCGGCAGATGGATCCCGGCGACCATTTCATCGGTGACGATGGCACAGGCTGC
>Ga0007809_10000102_pt1 | contig 33033 bp, 41 predicted proteins | sample CryBogCBE02Aug07_FD_60383 | JGI IMG/M metagenome (GOLD analysis project Ga0007809, IMG submission 60383) | Freshwater microbial communities from Crystal Bog, Wisconsin, USA - CBE02Aug07 | ecosystem: Environmental > Aquatic > Freshwater > Lake | place: Crystal Bog, Wisconsin, USA | collected...
TACGCAGTAGAACGCTGTGCCTGCTGAATTCTTAATTGATTATCGGAATTGGATGACGGACCTGTATAGACTGAGATTTCAGACATATTTCACCTATTAGAGTGGTGGGAGCCGAAGCCCCCACCGATTAACACTTTTTGGCTCTTCCACCATGCTTCTTAGCAAGTGGGGGATTAACAAATCCTCTTCCTGCTCCAGCAACTGGCTTTGCATACTGTTCATACTTTGCATATTCCTCTGGCTCTGGTTTGGAATATCTTTCGTAGTTTTCAGTATCCTTTGCCCTTTGCTTAGCATCTGCAACATCTTGAGGTGATACATTTTTCATGTCTTGATCAGGTGAAAACTGCATAGTCCCACCTTTATCAAACTTTTTTACCTTACCACCCTTCTTGAATGTTCCAGATTGTAGTGAATTAGCCACAGGCTGACTAATGAAGTGATGTGGCATCTTTTCAGGTTTACCACTATCTACAACATTACCCCCTGTGGCGAAGTGCTTTTTTGAGGCATGACCTCCATGCTTATAGCCACCAGCATTAGACTCTTTCACTTCACCAGTCTTGGTGTGTGTTTTGCCTTTTTTAGCGGTATCAGCAGATCGGTTTTCCCAGTTACCACCTTCAATGGTGTTGCGAGTCTCAAGCTTGTCAATAGCCCCACCAGATGCCTTGTGGTGCATCTTATGAGCCTTACCACCATGCTTGAATCCACCAGCGTTAGCCATAGCAACACCGCCTGTACCATGAGCATGATCACGTTTAGCAGAGTGCATTTCTGTCTCTAGGTAGCTACCCTCATTGTCCTCAATAGTGCCACCAAACTTGGTTTTACCCATGTTTTTAGACTCATGAGTATCAGCAGGAATTGCACCACCAGTTGCTTTGTGCTTTTTAGCATGACCACCATGTCTGTAACCCGCTGGTTTGCCTTCTTTGATATCACCAGTGCCATGATGTTTATCATGATGCTCACCATCATTTACTTTGGTTTTCTCAAACTTCTTAGCACCTTTTTCTATTGTTGTGCGTGTTTCAGCTTTGTCTATTGCACCACCAGACGCTTTTTTCATTGGATGTGCATGTTTCATATCCAATTTTTCGTGATGATGCAACTCTTTCTCAAGTTTTTCAATATGCTTATGATCAGCAGAGCCACCTTTTTTCATGCCTGTCAGTGCTTTACGAACCATCATTGCACGTTGGGCACGAGCATTTGGAGCCATTTGAGCAAGTGCTGGAGCTCCCATTGGAGCCATAGGTGCGCCACCCATAGGTGCTTGTGCTCCCATAGGCATACCACCACCCATAACCTTATGAGCTACTTTACCGCCCTTTTTAAAGTTAGGATTCATTGCTTTCATGCGCTCATGCATAGAAGGCTTTTTAGGTGACTTACCATGCTCAGCATCAAATGCGTGGTGAGCTCCATGCATCATTCCTCCAGCTGCATGGTGCATACCCTTGTGTCCATGCTCTTCCTTGTGGTGTTTAACATGAACTTTTCCACCTTTTTTAAGCTTCAGAGATACTGAAGGCTCATCGGTGTACATTTTTACCATTGGTTTGAATTCAGACATGTTTGTCTCCTATTAGGCTTGAGTTACACCAAGAGCACCAACTCTAGTTGAGTTTGGACCAACAGCAATCGCAGGTACTGCAATTGTCATTACCAACCTTCTAGATCCGTTTGTAGCAGTAGATGCTGGTAGGAATGTACCACGAACATCACCTGTTGTACTTGTTGCTGGTGAAGTTGTATCAGCAGCTACAAATGTTCCAGCATTATCAGCTAATGCATTGTTCCATCCTGCATGAATAACATAACCTGCATCAATAACACGAACTGGTAATCCTAAGATATCAGTAGTACCAACAGTCAAAGCAGTTCCAGTACCTGCACTAACAGCAACAGAAGAAATCTGATAGAAAGCTTTTGTTGTGTTAACTGCTGTGGAAATAGAAGAGCTAGTTGTGATTGCTTGTGTCATTGCCTGACCATAGTAATCATATCCGCTGATTGTTGCTGTAACAGGTGCTACACCTAATGTGTATGTCAATCCTGTCGGTGTACCCGCTGTGGTTACAACTGCCGCACCTGCCGTTGTAGTGAGAGTGGCTGAAGTTGCTGTTACCGCAGTAAGGATATATGTAGTTGGGTTTGAATAACCTGTGATTGATCCTGTTCCACCATAAGTACCTGTAATAGTCAGGTATTGACCTGAAACTAAACCAGTTTGTGATGTGTAAGAAATCTGACCACCTGTACCAGTAATTGCAACTCCTGCTAGAGTTGTTGCAGCTGCTGTGCTAGTAACCACTTGAACTGCACGTGGCACATCAAGTTGAATTACTGTTGTTCCATCATTGCGAACTACTGACTTAGCAGATGTTCCTGCTGTAAGTGTCAATGATCCTGCGGATGCTGGGGTCTGTGAAGCGGCAATGTTTGCGGCTTGTAATGTCTGTGGAATCGTATCAAATACATAAGTGCGACCCAATGGACCAACACCTAATGACATAGGAGCTGGATCACCAAGTAGCGCATTGCCTGAAGCATACATCACTACTGCGCTTGATACAGTAGATGATTGAGACAATGTGTATTGATTGTTACCTAAGTTAGCTGTGATGTAAGAGTTTGCTGTCACACCAGAACCAACAATGTACTGACCAACAACTAGTGGATCACCTGATGCACTAGATGTAACTGTCAATGTTGTTGTTGCAATCGTACCATTGAAAGTTGCGGTAGTTGCGTAATTGCCTGTGCCCATGTATGTAGCACCAGCACCTAAAAATAGATCATCTGAAAATAATGGCATTTTGTCTGCTCCTTGAAAAGTTTGACAATTTGTTTAAAGAAGGGGAGGGATTGTGTCCCACCCCTCATTTGGCTTAGATACCAGGTGTACCATAAGCGCAACGTGGATCGGTAAACCCAACGTCATAACGCTCTGTCGCTTTGTAGCGCATAGAGTCAGTCTCAAAATCACCTTCCATAGTCTTCTCAAGACGACGACGCATTAGGAGTTTAAATCCTTCTGGAGCATCTGTCTGAACCCACCATGCTGTAGATGATGTCAAACGTGACAATACTGCCGCACCTTCATCAAGCAAACCAATTGACTTGATTGGGTTGATGTCATTGTTAGCATTACCAGTTCTAAGAACTGATTTCAACAACACTTCAGCTTGGAAAATGTTGCCTGGAGCCACGATCAATTGACGGGGAACCAAACGAATTCTCTTGCCGTTGTTGTCAACTGCTTGACGAATCTGAATCAACATTTGCTCTAATGATGTCTGAGACAATACAGCAGCAGTTGCTAACTGGTTGCTGAATGTACCATTCACGATTGGGTGAGCTGTGTTAATCAAAGATACGCCATCACCACCTGGATAGGAAGAGTTGAACGCTGTGTTAAGCACGTTAGCTGACAACAACTCTTTAGTTTCTACTAAAGATTGTGCCAAGTGACGAGCATAAACTTGTCCAATACGGATGTGGTCGCCATCTTCTACTAGTACTTTAGTCAATGCAAATGCAAGACCATATACTTTGTACAAGTAACGCTTGAGGAACAACACACCACCTTGTTGATAGGTGACAGGTGTACCATCGGGCAACTGGGGAGCTGCACCGAATCCATAAAGAACTGGCTCTTCATGATAGTTACGTGGAATGCCGTCTTCTTCACGGAACACACGGCTCCATTCATCGGCTCGTTGGTCATAGACTCCATCAAAACACTCGTTAAGAATTGGCTCAACGATTGATCTAAAGTCCGTACTGCGCATAGGGGCTGCCATAGCTTAGTCCTTTCTTAATTATGCAAATGCGGTGAAAGCACCGAACATTTGTGAGTTACTATTTACGACTCTTACGATTGTGTAAGCATCGCCCCATGCATTGTCAACATATGGTGCTAAGTCCACAACACGCATTTGACCTTGAGTTGCATTACCAACTGCTGTACTAGCACCTAAAGTTGCTTGTGACAGACCAGTTGTAGATGAACCAGAGGTTACGTTTGTGAATAGGTACTCATTACCAATTGTAGTTTGTGCCATTGAACCATCAGCTTGGATTTCATAAACGATGTTGTTGTCGTTGTAGAAATAAGCTACGCAAGTTCCTGCTGTGTAAGCAGTATTTGCGGGCCAGTAGTTTGATACACGTGCTCTTCCAGTTGTATCTGTCCACTGTACACCAGCAAAAGCACCAGACCATGCGGCATTGGTACTGTTAGCAGTGATAGGAACAATTACACCATTAGAAGCAGAGTATGCTACTGGTTGTCCTTTGAGAATTTGGGTTGCATAACCCGATGTGATACCACCAGCTAACGCCTGAGCACGATCCAATCCAGAGGGGTGGAACGCAGGGCGCAAGCCAAATGGAGCATTAGTCGCTGACATAAGATCTCCTTAGTTAGCCCGAAAATACGGGTGTTTTACTTGGTTGCTGTTCAATAGAGCCAATACCATCGCCCTCAACATTTACAAGTGAACGACCATTACTATCTCGTGTACCTTGAAGATTCTCAATCTGTACTCTTATCTTGTCAGCCTCTTCACGAGGTTTATCATGATGTTGATAAGTCATTACTTCTTGATAAATATCCATCGGCAACTTGAACAATAACATCTCATTACAAGAAATATACCCAACATGTTCACCCGACTTAACTCGATACTCCTCGTAGCCTGGTAACTCATCCGATTTAACGGGAACGTAACCCAGCCTAACCCTCTTATCTATTGAGTCGTAACTATTGGTTGTTGAAAGCCAACACAAATGCCATCCATCCATATTTGGTAATTTTGGCAATGCTGATTGCGTCCACTCCTCGCTCCACATACGTTTACGTTCCTGCGTAGAAATGAACTTTTCTTCTGGTGCTCTGCGGTTCGTGTCCTCGTTTGACCGATCATTACGACCACCGTCACCTAAAGATTTTTTGAGTCTAGATTCCATAATGTTTTCCCCTAATTAGTAGCGACCGTTTTGGCGATCAAATTTGATAAATTCTTGAACCATCTTTGCTTTACGCACTGGGTTGTCCCATGCACCAGCATCCTTCATTGCTTTTACCCTGTCAGGGGATATTACAAATTGGGTGCGGTTTGAGCCACCATATGCAGCAGATGCTTCTCTTCCAGAACTTGTCACAACATTCCTAGGTCTTCTGACATTACGAGTTTCTTCGTCATTGTCTCTATTGTAACGATGTGGTAGTTCTTTTTGCAAACGGCTATCAAGTTCATCCCAATAATCAGGATCTTTTGGATCCCAACCTTGTGTAACCATCAGCTCATCTATCTTCTTTGCCACCCTTGTATCAGTGTCATTTGCATCTGGTCTATACCAACTATTTCGCCTCATCCAGTCCGCTGCATTTCTTTGAATTTCAGGGTCAGGAATCTCTACATTTTGTTGAGGTCTTCTAAGCTCTTGATCAACTTGGTTCTTAATCTGAGCCAACTGACGCATCTCATCTTGAGAATTCTGCCAAAGAGTTTGAGCCTCTACCATAGCCTGACCATCATTGTTTGATGTAGCTTCTGATAGTTTCATCTTTGCATACTCTAGACGAACTTGAGCATCCTCAATGTTCTTATCTATTCTCGTAAGCTGCTCAGCCTTGGTGTTTCGCTCCAATTGTCCAAGACGTTTTCTAAACTCTTCATTTTCACGCTGGAGAGCTTGTAGCTTGATGTCTTTCTCTTGATTTGTCTTTCTGACAAGGTCTTTTTTAGCCCTACGTCTATTGCGTTTAGCCTCCCGTAGTTCGTCATCATCGTCTGGGTGGTCTGCATCTTGATCTAAACCCTCCTTTTTTGATGGAACTTCCTTGTTATCAACAACATCTCCATCAGACTGATCATCCAAGAGCATGTTTTCAGGTAAATCTACAGTAGCAGAGCCATCTTGACCCTCAATTACTGCAATTTCATCATTTTTTTCTGTGTTTTCAGCCATTTTTTACTCCTTTATACAAAAGCTTTGAATGAAAGAGGATTAGCCGTTACACGGGCGATAAGTTCATGGTCATTGATTGTCATAAATAACACAGGATCTTCATTTTGTTCGTCTGTTGGATCTTTTATCTCCCATCTGTCCCCACCCCAGCGAGGTACTCGAACAAAATCACCTACATTTGCCCATGATCCTTCGGGCCATGCAGTCATAGAATCTCTATTTTTAAATGCTAATGGACCTACTGATATGACTTTACCAATCATATTGTTCCATTTCTCATTTTCCTTAGTCTCTTCAACTAAGTAAATCATTCCCTTGCGCTTCTTTACACGCCTCAATTGGATGATAATCCTACCTCCGTAGGGTTCCATACCGCATTCAACATTAGGAAACGCCCAAGCTAATTCTTGAGGGTCTGGGGTATCACTAGTAACACTGATAGTTACTATCTTTGGCACATCTGTCATTTGTTTTCCTTCACACCATATCTCAGGTGCATTATTAAGTTCTTTTCAGAACGGGATCAGCCCTATTCAGGCTTGGTTTTTACCCTCTTCATCAGAGAGTATTAGATCAATGAACTCCAATGTTGCTGTTAAGCCTTGGTGCTCACCGACTAATCTTTGATACGACTCCCAATTGATAACCCCCTGTGCTAGAGATTCTTTGAGCTCAGCTTGTCGTATCTTAATTAAATGAATTAACTGTTGGATCATTTCTTCTTAGCTTGAGCCAATCCACCTTGGGGCTTGTTATTACCCTTTGGTTGTAGACTAGTTCCATCCAACTTTTCGCCTTGTGCTAGACGCTTATGTTGTGGTACGTTTACGCTTTTTTGTTCATTGTCCGTTTGTGCCATTTGGTACTCCTTGTTGTGGCTGGGGGGCAGACTGAGCTTGCGCTACATTCTGTATGGTTTCATGAGTCAGCTTAGCATTCTCAATTTGGACTTTCGTCTGGTTATCAAGAACATGTTTCTGCATGTCAGAGGAAATCTTAGCTTGAGCAATTTGCATATCAGCTTGATCTTTTTGAGTCTTACGCTGAGTCTCTGCTGTTTGTGTATCTTTGACAACTTGTGCATCTGGTGGTAATTGTTGTGGCTTCTGTCTTTGTTGAGCCATTTGTATGATTTGTTGGAACATTTGTGCAAACTGTCCAAAGACTTGATTGCTATCCAACATTACATGACCACCAACTGTTGTATAAACCTTATCTATGGTAGCCGTCAGATGCGGGTCTTCATAATTGTCAATAGGTTTGCCTGTAGCGTTCTCTACATAGCCATTTGACCTGTTTAGATACCAAAGGGTCATGTGCTGTTTTAAATGCTCTATGAGGTGATTTAGATAGGCTGGATCGGCAAATGGACTCTGACCAAAGAATGGATTCATTGCAAACTGCAAATGATCCTGAATGTGGGCAATGTGATCTTGTTGCAAGTAAGCATATGCAGGTTGTCCAATCAACATCGCTGCATTCTCATCCGCACTTGTTCTTTGTTCTGGTGCAGGTGTATCTTTGAGTAACTCATTGATGTTTGGCACTTTCATCTGTTTGAGTAATCTAGCTTCTACTGCACTCAAGTTATACAACTCTGGGTGAGCATCAGCCCTAGCCACAACAGATTGCATCTGAGCCATTCTCTGCGTCTCAGAGAAGATATGTGGATCAGATACAGGCACTACATCCGTATTCTTTTGGAAGTCATCTCGGCTGATTTCTAAGTCCGCAACAACATCTCCACGTTGCATCTCATCAAAGTACCAACGATTCAATCTACAAAGAATCTTGAGTACTCTAGCTTGAGAGTTGTGTAGTCTTGCGTGAATAGCTGAGAAAACCACCGCACCTTGCTCAATCAATGCCTGAGTAGTTCCAACAGGCATGTTGGCATTCATGTCAGCAATCTTCTCTTCAGCCGTAGTTACAACCCCTTTAGCGGCATTGTCTAACCATCCAAGTAACTCAAATAATACTTGGCTAGGTGGATTGAATGGCATAGGCATAGCAATTTGCCTAATGTCTTGAACACCTGGAGCTCCCTCAATCTCTACAATTTGGGTAACATCCACTTGCTGGGACTGTCCAGACATCTTTGCACCCTTAAGCTTAAGCATGGTTGCAGCATTGTTGATGTGAGCTGAATCAAGTAAGGCACGTAAAGAACCAGTAAGGGCAGCACTAAGACCCCCAATGAGATGAGGAAGCCCAATAGCATATGCACCCCTCCAAGGTATAAATTTAAACTCTACCACCCAGTCCAACTTAGTCATTGTCTCATCGGCTTCTTCCCAGTTCCGATACAGTCCAATCACTTCATTGTCTAACTTATCTATCATCAGTATGTAAGGAGCATTCTTTCCCTTACTCTGCTTATCATCTTCTAACTCTAAAAATGTATAAATATGGTAAACAGTCCTGAGTCCGTCTTTATTACCCTCTTGAACTTTACCCTCAATCTTGTTATTGGCTTGAGATACCTTGCCTAATTCTAAGTCCTGTGTAGCATTGATTATTGAGTCATTGCGGTACATTCCTGATCTGACACGCCTATCGTACTCATACTGCGTGATTTCATGGACTTCCGCTGCCCTTTGCGCTGTATAGAAGTTGGTTGCAGCAAACGGTAAGATAACTCGATCAATCGGTAAGAACTCGCAACATGGGCGTTTCTTTTCCTCATCAAACCACAACTTAAAGTATTGAGATCCACCAAGGGGAAGTTGGGTAAGTAGTTGTTCTTGCTCATCTCTGAACTCCTCTATCTGCTCAGTTATCTGCCAGTTTAAAAACTCAGCCTTGCGCTCAGCAGTCGCACCCTTGATATCATCCATCTTGCCAAGTATTTTTGTCTTGACAGGACCATCTGGTGGGAATAACTCTTTAATCGCCCTAGCAGCAAAGTCTACACAACCTTCTGCCATTGCTGGGTGTACAACCTTAGATGCACCCATAAAGGTAGCTCCACCAGGCGCATCATTACCCATTCCAGTACGCTTAATACCCTCTTCATACTGTTTGTCTCTTAGCTCTCTAGCCTCTTTGTCATGCTCTAGTAAGTCTAAATAACGCATACAAATATCAGATAAATCTGATGATGCAACAATGTCCACTAAGTTATCATAGAACTCAGGATTAAACTCAGGACCATCTTCTAAAGTAACAATCGCAGAACCATCTGCCTGTTCTTCTGTCTCCATGTCAGGCATATCCATGACGGCAGAACCGTCTTCTTGTTCTTCAATGTTTAAATCATCTGCCATTATTTAGCCTTTTTACGTTGTGTAAGCTCAAGACGCATGGTATCCATGTCTTTGTGGAGTTTAATCTTTCCACCTTTTTTATATCCAAGACGTTTTTTCATTTCTTGCTCATATTTACCTATTTGATTAATATATTGCTCATCAATAGGTTCACGCATACCCATCATTTTCATTTGATTAAATGGTACGATCTTTTTACCCATTTTCTTAATAACATCTTTAGCATAAGCATGTGTTCTAGGAAATGCTACTTGGTGAGGCACTATGTATTTAGACTGACCAATCAATTCTGACGGTATGTCATGGGAATATGTTGGGTGTGAAGATATTTCTAATGAACCTTTTGGATTCATCTTTAATATTGCGCTACCCCCTGATCCAGTCTCTATGTTCCTTAGTTCTGGGTGTGATATTGCATGAATTACATCATTGAAATTTTCTTTGCCAGTTGGAACATATTTGTTTGTTGACAAAAGATGTATGAGTTTTTTTCTCATTTTTGCATCTAATTGCCCATGCAATAACACTTCCTCTATATCTTTCATATCAGGAAAAGTCGGTATTGGTTTGTGACCTGCAGTAGTTTTATTACGCATCAAGTCAACAATTTCTTCACGGTTAGGCAACTTATGAGATTGCTGATGTTCCATCAAAGCATCAAGTGTATGTAAAGCATAATCCAAAGATTGGGGAGTCATCTTCACGTATTGACCGTAAACATCTGCACTTTTATTAGCTTTAGAAAGATTTTTTACTTGGTTTTGAATTCCTCTTGCTGCGGAAATATTCCCTGCCCAAGCACCTTGTGGATTACCATATGCTCCATATTTGTATCCACCATATATTGGAATGGCATTTTCAAATTGTCTGTCACCTATGCCATGCAATTTAACTGATGCTTGTTGATTTTCAAATGGGTCTTCAGATCTGGGAAGTAATCCCCCAATACTTGGATCACCTGGTATTCCAATTAATTGTCCACCTTTCAAGCTTTCATAGTTTACAGATGGTCTTTCTATTTCAGATCCATAATGTCTTACATCTACGGGTAATACCGCCTCTCTAGCAATTTGTTGTAGAGTCCTTTGATTTGGATTGTCTAACCCTTGCATTTGACGCACGATACGTTCTGCATGAGCCATCATTTCTTTATCAGATATGGGTTTTGCAACAGGGTAATTTATAGGTGGTTTAATTTTTGATCCACCTCTAGCCATTCCTCCATCAGCTAAATGTTGTGGTTGCTGAGGTGTTCCTCCTCCCATAGCATTCATTGCCTGTCCTTCAGGGGTAAGACTTAACATGTTACCCATTGGTGGCTGTTGTTGCGGGGCTTGGGTAGGAGGAACTCCTTGCCCTGACTGTCCTTGTGGCTGTGCAGGTTGTGGGGGCTGTGGAGGTTGACCAGGTTGTTGAGGTGTTAACTGCTGACCAGGTTGCTGAGGGTTTTGATCTACACCACCGATAGGCATCCCATTAGGTGTAGCCACCCCACCAGGTGGTACAAAGCCATCAGTATTCTTATTTGTAGGGTTTACATATGCCTTTGGAAACATATTAGGTGCTTCATTAGCTCCCACGTTTTGAATGTCCAATGGATTGAATCTTTGAGACATCTCAAACTTCATCCGTGATAAAGAGGGTTGCATATTTTGTCCTAGTGTTGATCCACCATTAGCCATGTGTAACTCATACTTCATTGTATCTAGATCACCAGTTACATGCACATTGCCACCTTTCTTGTATATTGGCAGTCCTTCTTTTTTAATGTGCTCAATGAACTCAGGTGTTAAATCCATGTAATGTAATTTTGTGGAATTTAATTCTTTAGCTTTTGCATTTGCTTCCTCTAAATTTGAATGACTTGATACTAACTGAGCATCTTCATTTTCTTTAAATACACCAAAACCATTATCATGCATTTGTGCATAGTGCTTAGCTTCTTTTTGAACTGGCATGGCATGTAATTGCATCTTTGCGCCATGCTTCTTACCTATGTCATTAAATATGTTGGGGATGCGCTTGTCATATGCGGCTTTCATTCCTTCACCACCAACTTGCAAGTCAATGTTGGGAAAGGTATAAATACCAGTACTACCCGCACGATTGCCTTCTTTGTTAATAATCTTTTCAGCCATTTCCTTACCAACATGATTCGCTAATTCTTCAGGAGCAACTGCTTGCCGAAATGGCTCGAAAGTACTTCCACCCTTTGGCACATAACGCAAGTTATATCTGTCACCCTTTTTCTCATAGGACAGAGAATCAATGTGCTTTGCAAGACTATATCTATCAGCTTGCTCTTTGCCTGGTGTCAACGCTATTCCATGATAGCCATTATCTACTGCATGTTTTAGTAGTTGCTTAGCTACCATCTCTTCCCAATTCTTTTTAAATGGTGCATTGGGTACTCTACTACCATTGTTTAAGTTATCTAAAGCATTATGTAAAGCAGACTCTGGAAATAATCCCATAGCAAAAACTTTGCCATTTTCATCTTTAACTAAATATTCACGTTTGTTATCTATATATCTTTCTTCTAATTTGTAATTTTTAGGTAATTCAGATAAATTTTGTTTGTAACCTTCATCCCTACCACGTTGATGCCAGTCAGATTGGATCTCCTCAACGTGTAGGATTTTCTTTCCTTCAGGTGTTTTGCGATCAACAGTTCTAGCACTAGCTAACACATTGGGTTCAGCACCAAAATGTCCATGATTAGCTACAAAAGATTTTTGTCCTTCTGGTTGATACTTATATAGGTGTTCCTGATAGTTATCACCGCCAGGTAATTTGTAATGTTTGTGAAAAGTTTTAGTGTCTAACTCAGGGTGATCCAAGATATATTCCTGAGCATGCCCTAGTGTAGGGAATGGCTCATCAGTTACAGGCTCACCATGTCTGTCTACTACCCAATGTCTATCTCTTCTAAAATCATCAGGATCATAAAGAACAGTATCTAAAGCTCCAAACTCATCTTTGATAATCTTTGTATTTATCTTAGGTATTGGCTTAGAGTTCAAGTGAGCATGAAACTCTTCCTTGGTCATCTTAGGCAATCCATGTAAATCCTCTAAGCCTCGATCTTCAACTTCAGCTTTTTTAAATCCTGGTTTTTTACTGAGCTCAGTCATGAACTCAGCACCAGTACCTTTAGTCCTAGGTATGCTCTCAGCGGATTTGTTTAAGGGAGAGTAAAGATTAACTCCAGCCATAGATCCTCCATCAGCCTTGTGTTGTATAAAATGCTCTGGGGCTACTGTATATATCTGATCAGGCGTATAGCCATGCATATCTGCTACTCGGTGTATCTCTCTAGGAATCTCATCTTGCTCATGGGCTATAAATACCCTATGACCATTGCTCATTTTACGCATGGCATCTGAATCGCTATCAACTGGTCGTCCATGCTTACGCAACATTGAAATAATTCCACCCTTGGCTTTATTTTGAACACCACGCTTAGCTTTCCATGTCTCAAAAGACTCTAAATCTTTCAATGGAATCTTACTTGTCTCTTTGTCATATTGGTTTTCTAACTCACCATAACCCTTGATCTTTTGGCGCAACTGACGCAATTGCTCTAATTGCTCTTGAGATAATGACATACTTCCACCCTGAGCATATGAACCCTCACCACTAAAAACTGATTCATACATTGAACCACCATCACCCATGTGGACTAGTCCACCCTTTGCTTTTGTGATGTCTGGATCGTTAAGATCATATGTTCCACGGTTGCCTATTGCGGACTTGATTTGGTTGGGGTGAAATGCAACATAAGAAATATCAGATTCATGTGGCGCATTATAAGGAGCTCCATGCGGATATTTTATGCCATCATATCCTTGACTCTTAATCCAATCTGTACGTTCTTTATCTGTGTTCCCAGGCAAGTCATACCAATCAGTCATTGATTTCATCACAAATGGGTTTTTGATGTGAGCATAAACAGGCATTACATTTTGATTTTCTTTATGTTGTTCAGCATAAAAATTTGCCAATGTAGGGGATTCTGTTAAATGGAATCCATGTCCAAAATATGGTCTTTTAATTTTGTTTTCATCAAACACAGAAAAATCTTTTCCAGTTGCATGATATAAACGATTTTTACTTTTGCTTTCCAAAAGTAATCGCTCAAGCTCAGGAGACATCTTGGGTTTGGGTTTATTCATCGCATCATTATGATATAAATGTATCTAACTAGTCTACTGTGCTACCTTCTGATAATACTTCTTACGCATCCTTATCCAATCCTTCAGCATCTTCATTACTTGCTGTTCCCATATCTCGCTGTACTGTTCACAGCTTATCTCAAAGGTTTCAAGGTGAGTCTCCACCTTAACTCCCTCCCTAACTATTGTCCTAGATATGGGTACATCTCTCAATATTGTTGGCATATTTACTCCTAGTACTTTAGTGTTACGCATCCGATGCGTAAATAGTTAGTATTACATTGCATATGGATTACCCCGTTTTTTAAGATTAAAGATTTCAGCATCACTAATATCTTCTGCTTCTATCTCTTCTCTAGGTGGTGCATCGATGCTTATCCATCCCGCATCTCTCATGTATCTCAGCCCCTGACTAATACAGTCCACGAACTCATCATGGATAGTTCCTGCAGGGAAAGAACATATCTGGCTGACCATGCCCTCTGCCCAGTCTCTTACGAATCCTTTCCTGACTCCAGATTCAGGAATCCATACTCGACCAGCTTTGATGATGTTCGCAACAATAGACAATCTCTGAACCTTATCTGCCTTGCCTGGGTTGTATGCAATGACAGGTAGGTGAGCTCTTTGTAAGTCTTGGATCAATGATATACCTGCAGACTTATCTTCCACCAGAATCAAGTCTACGAGCTTTCTATCCCTGCCCTCTCCATATACTGTTTCAAACTCAGCTATCACTTTGGGGCGCAAATCAGGGTACTGTAGATGCTCTTGCCAACAATCCAGCACCATCACGCACATTCCCCCATCCATAGGCTTAAATGCTCCAAGCGTAATACACCCACTAGGATCGTTGTACTCTTTGTCTGAGGTCGCACAATCATACGACTGGATGATGTACTCCAACTTAGGGAAAGGTTTACTATCGGGCCAAAGTCTAAACCAATCTCTACTGATGATCGATCCCTCTTCAGGGTCTATGATCTCAGCATGGATTTCTTGGCGACCAAGCTTAGTTCCCTCGTACAATAGGATCTGTCGTTGGAATGCTGGAGCTAGGTTGGCTACATTTACATATGTACTAGCCTTAGTAATCACTACATCATCACCCTCTCTACCTATCAGTTCCATGATCAAAGGCTTGGGCTTTGGGGTGGTCGATACAATAATCTTTGTACCTCTCTTACCCATCAAACGTACTGAGAACTGGATCATGTCCCATGACTCTTGAATGTAGTCCCATGCTGCCAACTCATCCAACCAAGCACCCTGATACTGATTTCCCCTAAACCTATCAGGCTCTGAAGCACTTACCCCAGTTATCAATGATCCATTCCACAGCTTAATCTGGTGGAGGCTTTTGTTGTAGTCTGTTACTAATGATGGAGGAATCACAGATAGTAATCCTGACTCTCCCTCAAAGCAGGTATTTCTCAGGTCATTTGATGTGGGAGCTGCGACCAACCACCGAGTATTACTCTCACTTGCTGCCCAATATCCTAGAGTCTCAGCAGATGTTCTAGTCTTACCTGATCCACGACCACCCAGAAGTAGCCATATCGTGTAATCAATGTTGGGTTCTATTTGGAACTTATGAGCCTTTTGTAGCCACTTGGCTCTCCACTCAAAAGTGACCTGCTCCCTAGGATCTAGATTCTTAAACCTATTCCTTATCTCTGGATCCTGTAGTATCTCAACTACAGAACTCATTCAGTCGCCTGTCTACTATTAGCATAATGTTTAAGGAGCTCATCAAATATATCGAACTCTCCCTCTACCCTGATAGGTGCATCAGGATCTCCAGCTACTTCCATCCTGCCCAACTTAGGCACGTGATACTCCACTACACTTTGGAACATATCAAATGCTTTTGCTGGGTTCGGTGGTACAAGATACTTCTCATCTCCAGTTTCAGGGTCAATTGTTTTCACACCATCTGCTACCCTATCAAGCCACTCAGTGAGCCTATGAGCGTTTCCATCAACGAAGGTAGCTATAGCCTGTCTTGCCTCATTCGTGCTCTTGTTGGGCGTTCCTGCTACCCTACCACCTGTTTTTTTACCATTAGCCATTATTCACTCCTCTAAAATAATCTACTTTAGAAATTATCTGTAATATTTTAGTATAAACTAAAGTTGTAGTTATTATATCATTGCATGTTTATATGAGTTCAAGGGACATTTGGGCTAATCGTTTATCTTGTAGTTTTTTGTATGAGGGATTGAGTTCACACCCTAGATATTTCCTACATAGATCTTGGGCTACTTGGGCTGTTGTTCCACTACCCATAAATGGATCTAGAACTATTCCTCCTACTGGTGCTCCAGCTAGTATGCAGGGTTCTATTAGGTCACTAGGAAATACTGCAAAGTGTGCTCCAGCATATGGCTTCGTAGTCACTGACCAAACAGAACGCTTATTCCTATTTTCTTTAACCATTAACTCTCCTTCAGCATTCTTATAACCACTATGACCAACAAATCCAGTACCACCACCGCCCATTGATGTATCAAATTCTTTTCTTATGTTTTTTCTAGGTTTATTCATTGAATGAGGAGTTTGACCAGGTGCTCCATTGATGTTCTTGTGGCTATCACTTACACCTCTTAATAACCTAAGTGCTGACTCATCTTGTATGGGTTCTTTTATAGATTCGTTATCGTAGTAATATTTAGATGACTTACTCAGCAGAAAAATGTATTCGTGTGCCTTAGTACATCTATCTTGTACTGACTCAGGCATGGGGTTGGGTTTGTGCCAAATAATGTCCTGACGTAAATACCAACCAAAATCTTGTAATGCAAACGCTAGTCTCCAAGGCATACCCATCAAATCTTTTTCTTTATATCCATCAAGTTTATTACCTCTTCTGGCACAAGTTTGTGGTAGATCTTGATTAGTATTAGATACAGTTTGTTTATTTAATGCTTGACCTTTGCCTGGTCGATAATTGTAATAACTATCTCCAAGATTTACCCAAAGAGTTCCGTCATCTGCTAATAAATCATGGACACAAGCAAATACTTCTACAAGATTGTCTATAAATTGTTGTGGAGTTTCTTCATTTCCAATTTGACCATCTACACCATAATCTCTTAATCCGTAATAGGGTGGACTGGTCACGCAGGTCTGTACTTTGACACCTTCCGCAATCCATTTCTTCATGGTTGTGCGGTTATCACCAAATTCTATTCTGTTCATTTGGTTTTATAGGGCAAAGATGGACCAAGAGTCTCCAACCAACACAACTGACACCATGTGCCCTCATGCCCCTCTATAGAGCTGATAATCACATCAGCATGTTCCCCATGCGCAGGGCATACAACCCACCTAAACAAGCTCTGATCTTCTTTGATCTCTACATCTGTAATGTCATCTTGATTCATTCTAGTTCACTCCTAGTAATCTTTTTTTCTGCAAAGGTTCTGTAAATCTTTAAAGCCTTGTTCTCTTCCTTGAGACGGTCAATCTCTGACTGCATATGCTTCAGGCGAGAATTGGCTGTTTCTATCCAGTTCTTGACTTCAACAGGCATATCAAATACCTGTTCTTTTGTTTTTTTAGTTACCATTTTGTTTATTCTTAATTAAAAATTAGATACTTGTAAAATTCTAACATTGAATTAGTGTGGTCTCCAATACACGCCATCGAGGAACATTACAACAATTGCAAAGACGTATACGACTGCGTACACAAAATTAATAAATTTAGGCATCATAGGTTTTTCCTTATAAATAATATTACATCTGCTATCTCTTTGAAATCTTTTCCTGACATTTCTTTAATCATGTTCATATAGTGCTTATATCCATCTTCATAGCCTTCTCTCCAGATAACTAATGGATCTTTATATTGTTTGCTTTTGATCTCTCTGAGCTCTATCTCGAGCTCGGTGATGCGGTCTTTTAGCTTGATCTTTTCAAGAGTAAGATCTGTAAACTCGTTCATTATTTCTTGGTTTGTCATTTTGATTTCCTTAGTATGCCCCCGAAGGGGCTGATTGATTACTTCTTTGGTGATACACGAATGTCAGCACGACCTTCTTTGCGGAAAGTGTTGAGTACCTCTTCTGTGATACCGTATGCAACACAAAGAGCGTTGTAATCAACTGTGCCCTTGACCTCTACCAACGCAACGCTTACAGAGTGCAACTCGCCTTTGTGTGTGCCTACATCATACTTGTTTGCAATAGCATCTTTCATGGCTTTTACTTGGTCAGCCAATGCTTTGGCTTGTTGGTCGAGCACATAAAGTGCATCAATGTCTGATGTTAAAGACTCTACAGTTGCGAGAGTTTGGATGGATGCTTGTGTTGCTGTGATCATGATTAAATTCCTTTTTAAGTTAATTGCGTTGTTGCAATAACTAGACTGTAACAGAAAATTAGAGTCTGTAAAGGTTTATATCAACTATTTTGTAGGGATAAATCCTAATTTTTGCTTAATTTGTTGTTTTTGGATGGATTAAATTGCGTAAAGTTACATCCAGAGCATCCAACTCATCCATTTTGGCTATCTTCCAAGCCGACTTTTCACCATGCCAACCCATCCTTGCTCCTTGATGGCAACTCTTACATAGTGCGACTACACAATACTGTAAAGATTGTTTAATGTGATGGGCATCGCTTGGACCATCTTGCCCACATACAGAGCATGCTAGCTCTTTGACCCTACCAATATGCTCCCTTTCTTTAGCAGTTAGTTTGTTATTCATTGCACCGCCCTATCCATAGCTCGATCATTTGCACTTTGAGTCCTGTATACCTCAATCCTAGCCTGTGCTGATATCAACCCCCATCTAAACCTTTCTTCGTTCTCTACGGCTTGTTTTAGAGCCTCTAATAGCTGTAAATAAGATGGGTCAGCATATGCCTCCACTTCAGCCGATGCAGAAGTCTTGGATCTTCCCTCCAATAGTGCCTGTTTCATAAGCATAGCTTTCTGACTCTTCCTGTACTCTTCCATGTAAACACGGTGAGCTTTTGCTTCCGCAAACTTAGCACCATGCGTGTATAAATAATCAACTGCTGAATTAATTTCTTTTGCATTCATAATTAATCTTCAATAACCCCACAAATTCTTAACACCATGATAAATACACAAATAATCCAAGCTGATGCAATAAACAACACCCCGATTAATATTAAAAAATCTAACACTTCATTCATGTGTTCTTCTCCTTTATGGCTACGGCACGACCAATTTTTGCCCAGCAAATTGATGGTAACCATTTAATTTTTCTGCCATCTTGTAAAAAAATTTTCAATACATATCGAGTTTCAAAAAGTTTTATGCTAAGTCTCATATGTTCTTCTCCAATTGTTTGTTGATCCACTCATCCAACTTTTCATGCAACCATTCAATATTACGCTCACCAACTGATTTGCCGTTATTAGTTATTCTAGGGTCAGTCAAAATATCTTTAATAACTTCCCCTGAAGTGAACGTGATAGTGGTTCCATCATGCATCGTGTTTACACTTAAGCCGACTCCTTTATAAGAAACGCCAAACCCCGCTGTTAAAACTTCATTCATTTTCGCTCTCCATGACATCAATAATTAACTGTTGCTTTACTAATTCCAAACAACCGATTGCAGTTGCTGTGTAAAGCGTTTCGTCGTACCTGTGAACTAGCTCTAAAAGCTCTTCAACAAGACCTTCAGCCAACTTTCCTTGATTAAGATTCATTTGTTTTTATCCTTTAATTTAGCTTCTAAAGCCCTTGCAAATCCAATCATGTCTAAAATACTACAATCTTCACCAAGCCTGATTGCGGCATTGCGCCACTCTTGGTTTTGGTATTTGTCAGCCCACTCATTTAACTCGTCAATGGTGTACCAAGGGCGTGTTGTTTTATCCATTGTTCTTCTTTTTTAATTTAGCTTCTATTGCTTGAACAAAATTATAAATATTGGGTACAGGAAACCCAATAAATTCTTTTTTTAATTTATCTATTTGAGTTTCAGTCAGTCCTACCCATGTGCGTTGTGGTTGGGTGTAAACAGGAATGGTGTATTCTTCTTTTGCACCAGCTTCCTCCTCTCTAAACAAAGAAGTCTTACAAGCACCGTGTCTGTTCATCCACGCAACAGGCTCATCTTTTGTTTCTAGTTGTTCTTTATAGGTAGATTCAGATGCCATGTTTTGAACATCTTTTGTCAGTCCTTCGTACTCAAGTATTGTTCTAGCAAACAATACAGGAAAGTCAGCCGTGCCAGTCGCTTCAACCAAACCTTCTGCTTTGCCACTCATGTGCAAATAAATGTTGTGTATTTCTTCGTCAGTCATTCTTGTCCCCTTGCACGAATAGCTTGAGCACAAACTAACTCAACCCTTAATGTGTAGTAATCGCTTATGCTATACATAGCATCACACACCTTTGCACATTCCTCACGTTCTTTTTGTGCTATTAGTTTGGCAAAATGAACCAGTAGTTCTATAAATGCCTCATTCTTCTCTCTGTCGCTTATGGGAAATATATTCCAAGCTATGTTGATTATTTCTTCTTTAGTCATTTTCCATACCTCGCAATTAAAGCTGCATCTGCTAATGCCTGTCCCTTGATCTTCTTATCCAAATCCCTCCAGTTGGGCCAGATCTCTATAGCCTTACTCCTACTAGCATCCTTGTCTTTATTCAAGATACCAGCCTCTTTCTTCCATGACTGAGGGGTAACCTGTATCGTCGGAATAATAAACGCTCCTAGAACCCCCATAACCGATCCCACAGCATGTCCAAATGAGAACATAGATGTAACCCCCTGACCAGGCATTGCACCCACCTTCTCAACGATTGCAACATCTACCCTAGAACCCATGATAAAGTTCCCCAACGCAGGGCAATTCACCCTGTTGTGGCTACCAATTAAGTAGGTAGGCATGTGCATCCACTCAATCGGCTCACCATCCTCAATAATCACCAAAGCACCATTGATTCCAGGATCAATACCAAGTGTTCTCATACTCTCCCCCTTCATCTGTTTTTTACTTATAAAACCATTCATCTCAGTCTCAACTTATTTAATAACTTACCCAATAAAATCTGAAACCAGTTGAATTGCGACTTTTCTTTTACTAAGTTCTTTGTGTCCGTAAACCTAACATATACAACTTCATCATCAATCATTTTGATCCCTTCAGTTTAAAACCATCACATCTTTGCAAAATAAACCGCAAAGGTCTATATGTCTTACCCTTACTGTCTTTGTAAAACATACAGTGTGTTGTTCTGTCGTCATACCTCTCGCACTCAAAACAAACCCTCCTGTCTCCCCTCTCCTTATCCCTCTCATACATCCGCTGGGCTAGTAACTCCGACTCCTCCTGATCTAACCCCTCCCTCATAAATACCTCCATCCTCTTCATGTATCTCTTGATCTCTGATTCGTTCATATCTAAAAAACTCCTTCCAACCACAATCACGACACTTCCAATATTCTCCAGCTAAAGTCTCACCAAGAATAATAATCCCCCCACACTTACATATTCTCATATCATCTCCTTAGAAGTCTAACACAAAATTAGATTGTAAATTAAAAAAAGAGATGTTTTAATCTAACAATAAATTATTGTCTAAAAAAGACGAATCTATGGCGAATTTTTTATAATTTGTAACACACATCTGGCATATTCTTTTATGTCCATGAGTGTCTTGTACTTTCCTACCATTTAGCTTCATACCTCCAGTACTTAACATCCGACAATAAGTGTCATTACTATTCCAGATGTGTGCTGCGGTCTTTACTTTCTTTTCGTTATAGAAGTACTGCATGAGTGTAGATGATCAGGATTGGTGGATCTAGGCTTGAATGGGCGAAAAACTGCCTTATGCTACCTAGGTAACATTCGGCATTTTCCCATATCAGTATTTGGAGCCACTGAGTATTGTTATGGGAGTTAGCGCACTGCATGATGACTAACCTTCAGGACTTTCCGACCCATTGCGTCGTCTTGCACAGCATCCTGATCCTAAATCGCCACCCAACAAATTGAATCATTGGACAACTTAGGATAACCCCTGTTTGCGCTTGCTCTTCTTTGCGCCTACAACCTAAGTAAGAACGTAGTGATTGGGTGGACTGCGCTCTACACCTTTCGGCTTCCCACGCTTCCCTCATGCCCAACTTTTAACCCGATAGACCTTAAGTCGGATGCCGAATAAGAATAGATAATAAAAAAGCCGCTTAGCCATACATTCTGGTTACGGTCTTTATCAAATATCTTCTACACTGGATATTTGATAAAGCAGAATGTATGAGTAAACGGCTTGGAACTAACTATTGCCCGTAACGACAACGATTGGATTATACTAAATTTTTAGATCTTGTCTCCATTATTTTTCCAACTAATGCAAAAATACCACTCTTTAAATGTAAATCATTGGCATCAAATCCCTCTTGATCTGCCATACAGTAAGGTAACCCTGTACTCTTAGCAGACATCTCACCCACATTAGAAACATCGTTATCACAAAAGATAAATCTTTTACCTTTGATCTGATCAGCAATTGCGACCATGTTATTAGCTGAGAAACAAATAATCACCCCTGCAGACAATCCACAGGACTCTAGAGCTTTCTTAACACTCAAACCAGTAGCATACCCCTCCACCAACCAAAACTCGTCTACATTGCGGTTTCCTAGCATCAGAATAGCATTCTTAGCCCTCATTCCAGCCAACATCTTCTTTTCGTATTTCCTAGCCTCACCATTCCATAAAATCTCTTGGTATCCCTGAATCTTATTAGAGACACAGTCTCTCATAGGGATAAGTAATTTCTCTCCAATCACTAACCCTTTCTCATCAGGAAATCCTTTAATTTCTAAGTAAGGATGATTATCTAGCTTTGCTGATCTTAAGGTAGCCTCAGCCCTCTCAGCCACAATAGCTTGGCTTTTAGCTTGATCTGACTTCATAGTCTGCCTTTTTGACAACCACTCAGTCTTCTCCTGTGGAGTCCAAGTTCCATTACCCTCAAACCAGTTGACCTTAGCATCCCCAGACCAGTCAAATACCCAGCCACGTTTACCATCAAAAAAGTATGCGCCATTGGTTGATCTTGGCTTATCTACAGTTCCACATCTAATGATTCTGTCTGATGGATAAAGATTTAATATCTCCAATCCATAAGATCTAGCAAATTCTACGAAGTTCATTTGCTGTTACCTTTCTTCCAAGAAATATTTATTTGTTTAATTTTATTCAATACATTCTTATTGATCTGAACTAATGGTGCTTTACTAAACTGCCACTTAGTCTCTTGACCTGTAATCTGTTTGAATAGATGCCATGCCCTAGCCGATTGCTTATCGGGAGTGCTATAGGCTCTTGCATAAGTAGATACCTGATGCCACAAATTCTCCGCACTGTCAGCTAATTTCTTTTTATTCTTACCCGTTCCAATAAATATCTCTTGCATCTCCCCAGCCTCAACCTCAATCAAAGGCTTAGGAATCAACTCATGCCCACACATCATGCACTTCTTATGGAACGGAATGTATTTACACTTAGGACACCCTTTGGGCTCATAGTCCTCATCATTCCTGATTTTCTTATCTAACTTGTCCCCAGCATCCAAGACATCCAAACCATTAAAATAAATCTCATTAAAGTCAGGAAAGAATCTCACAATGTTTCCTGAAAAATCCAATAAGAAACAATCCTTCTTGCCTGGTGAGCTCCTCAGTCCCCTACCCCACATCTGGATTGCTGTGGACAATGACTTCCTCAATGGTCTAGCATCACAGACACAACCCACATCAGGCACATCAAAACCCTTTGCAAGAGCCTCCACAGAGATCAAGACCTTAAGATGACTGTTAGGCTTTCTGTACTCCTCTAAAAGCATCTCACGCTCTTTAGCAGTAGTGTCTGAGGTAAATGTCGCTGCCATGATCCCAGCATTAATGAACTGTTTACAAAGTTCTTGGCAATGATTGATCGTAGCTCCAAAGACAATCGTCTTTCTACTTTCAGCAAATCTCATCCAGTCTGCGACCACATCCCCTACGATCTTGAGTTCCCTCTCTTCCGCAGCTCTGTCAGTCCACTCACCCCCAGATGTCTCTGCGCCTGTCATATCAGGCTTAGAACAAGAAAATATCCTCATTGGCACTAAGACACCTAAGTTTGTCAGGTCGTGCATTGTGGTGGCATTAATGAGGTTTGTGAATATCTTTGCTAACCCAGTTGTAAAAGGTGTCGCACTTAGTCCTACAACAACCGCACCAGTGCTTTTAGCAAACTCTGTCCATGCCTTATATGTCGTATGAGCCTCATCAACCACCAACACATCCATTTGGGGCCAGTACTCTCTCTTAGCTATTGTTTGTACAGATGCTATCTGGAATAAAGATTCAGGTCTTCTCCTCCAGTGATTAGCTTGGACAATCCCATGATCTGTAAGACCATACTGATCCGCTACCTTGGAAGTCTGATCTATCAGGGTAGTTCTATCGCAGAGAAATACTGCACGTTTACCTCTTTTGATTGCCTCATTGCAAATACGCAACCCAAGGTAGGTTTTACCAGCTCCTGTTGGAGCCATTATGATTTGGTTTTTATGACCATCTCGAATTCCTTGACGTAGGGCATCATGCGCCTTAGTTTGAAATTCTCTTGGTTTTGGAAATCCATCATCACACTCTTTCGGTGCTAGGACATTGTTCATTATTTAGACCTCATCCTTTCTAATTGTTTCTGTAAATCTTTGACCATCTTAATAGCCTCAGTCTTTTCGTTAACTAAACCCTTGATCCTAATTGAGAGCTGTGCATTCTCAAGATTCAATCTCTTAATCTCCTCATGAGCAGTCTTGAGAGCATCATTAGACTCTAAAAGCTCATACATCATCTCTAAATCTTTTTGATGTGCAAGGTCTAAAGACTCCATCTCGATTTGGTCAGGATTTTGTCCATCATTAGGAATTTCCCTAGTAATTGATTCATGTGTCTCTTTTTCACTACGAATCGGATTCGTAGTGGAAATACCACAGTCTTCTTGAATTAGTTTCTTTCTAGCACTTTTGTTTCTATATTCCTTTTGTTTTTCTGCAACTTCAGGGTTTTTGATAGCTGAAACAAATGGTCTTGAAACATTGCAAACCTTGGCTATTTCATAAACAGATAAATCTTTTGTGAGGATGTGCACAAGAGCTTCTAGTACGACCTTTCTTTTATCTTCATTAGTTCTGGGTTTACCATGCGTACCATTGACCCCAAAGCTCATCACCTGAGCCTCTTCTAGTGTTCCTGGTTTGTAATTAACATCAATATTCTTTGTGTCGCAAAGCATATAGGCATGGTATCTATGGAATCCATCTACCAACCAATACGTTACCCCATCAAATACAGTAAATATAGGAGGGAAGATATCCCCATTATTCATACACTCAAGGTAATTTTGAACGGTTTGTTGGTCAATGACTACACGACCTTGAGTACCTCCATCAATGCGAATGTCACTTAATTTAATTGTTTTCATCTTTTCTCCGTTAGTTAAATAAATCTGGTCTAAGCTCTTTAGCCGTCACCAGCCCTTGTGTTGCCTTCTCAATCTTCTTGGAAAGCAATGGAGATGGTCTTTTTACCTTAGTGATCAAAAGTCCCAACCAAGTGGGAGTGATACCTAAGTAATCAGCCATTTCCTTTTTAGCCCCATAAGGCTCTCCTGCAAAATATTCTTTTAAGTTCATTAGTTCCTCCTTAAAAAAGATTCTAACACATCTAATTTTATGTTATAGTTTATCCACGATCATAAGATCGGGCTTATTGTCCTACGGGACTGAAAGGTAAAAAATGAGTTTATTTGTAAGTGATTCAGGTGGTAGTTTTGAGAGATGTCCTGCTGGGGTACACCTAGCTAGGTGCTACAGAATTATTGATATTGGTACTCAAAAGATAACATACATGGGGGAATCTAAGTTCTCTCACCAAGTAATGTTCTCTTGGGAGGTTCATGGTGAGGATGACAATGGTAGTCCCATAAAGATGAATGATGGCAGACCCTATTCAATCTTAAAGACATATACATTGTCTTGGAGTGAAAAAGCTAATTTACGATTAGATTTACAAAGCTGGAGAGGGAAGTCATTTACTCAAGAAGAGTTGAGAAGATTTGATCTCAAGAATGTTTTAGGGGCTTGGTGTCAGTTAAATGTGATGGATCAAACATCAAATAATGGTAAGACTTACTCAAACGTAAAAGGTATCACTCCAGTTCCATCATTTATAAAGCAAAAGGGTTTGCCAGAGGGTGTAAACAAACTTGAGTTGTTCAACATTGCTGAACCTGATTTAGACATGTTTGCAACATTTTCAGACAACCTTAAAGGAAAGATTGAGTCAACTCCCGAGTGGCAAAAAAGATCTGTATCAAAGATCACAACACCACAGATTGATCAGTCTGGTGAAGACGAAGATATCCCATTCTGAGGTGATTTATGAAAATAGCATCCATTATTTGGAACCCTAATTCTGATGTAACTGTGATAACTTTTTCTGACGAATTTTTAAATTCAGATGTAATTTGTCATGCTGATGTTTTACAAGATTCAATTTCAATCTTGTCTGACGTTTATGACAATATTTTTGTTAAAGACAATAAATTAGAGAAGATAAATAAATTATGACAACAATAATAGCTAGGTCAGCGGAGTCTGTTCATTGGTACAAAGCCGATAATGGAGTTCCAATGTATACAGTTAAAGCAAAAGATGGATCAGATCGTCCTACGACTCTTAGAGACGCTCGAAAGATGAATCTGATACCTTCAGTCACCACTATCTTAAAAGTCTCCGCAAAGCCCGCATTAGAGGCTTGGAAGATGGAACAGATGTTGTTGGCTGCTCTTACCCTACCAAGACAATCCAATGAGACAGAAAAGGATCTGATAGCAAGGATCGTTGCTGACTCTAAGGAAACTGGTAAGGCAGCTGCGGAACGTGGAACTCGTATCCATGAGTCAATTGAAAAACACTACAAGAAAGAGAAGGATATACAACATCCTGAGATTGCTAAATCATTTGAGAAGTCAGTCTTTGAGCACTTTAAAACCCATCCCTTCCATCCTTGGATCGTTGAGAAATCATTTGCATCTAAATTAGGATATGGGGGTAAGGTAGACTTGTATTGTGAGAAAGATGAGTCAGCACGCACAGGAATCGTTATTGATGCCAAATCTAAGGAGTTTGGACCTGATGATGAAGTGATGGCATATGAAGATCACTTGATGCAACTCTCAGCATATCGCATGGGTTTAAATCTGCCTCATGCAAGATGTGCCAATGTGTTTGCATCTGTGAGCCACCCTGGTCTTATAAAGATCATAGAGTGGTCTGAGGAGGATTTAATAAGGGGATGGAATATGTTCACATGCCTATTAGAATTTTGGAAACTTAAACATAAATTTGGAGGATGAAATGGTATTAACAAAAGAAGAAATCATGCAAGCATTCATAAATGCTAACCTAATTGAGAACTACAACTTTCTTGAAGAAGATCTTGTTAAGTTAGCCAATGCGTTCATAGATAAAGCTATGGAGAAGTTAGCAGATAAGTAATAAAAAAACCCCCTCACACGAGGGGGCAAAAATGGGCAACTGCAAGCCCTTATTGTTTACCAGAATAGATTGTCATAGGCATTTGTTGTCTTTGTTTTAAATCTTCCTCTTCGCCTTTATTAAGATTTTGAGAAGGAATGAGAGCAGAGATTGCCATAGATAATGGCAAAGCAGATAAAGCAGCCATATAGGCGTTCCCTTCTGCCCCACCTTTATCTCCTTTTCCATAATCGCTTATTGCTTGAGCTCCATAAGTCAATGGTGCAACAGTTTTTGATGCAAGACCTCCAACTTTAGGCAACATACTTGCCAAACTAGCTCCTGTCCCAGCTAAATTTGTATATCCAGCTAAATTACCCAAAGGAGTATTTTGTTGAAAATTTTGATATGCACTTTCAGCATTTAAACCAGCTCCTCCTAAACCCAATCCTAGTTTTACTGGAGCTGAATTTAAAACTTTAGATCCTAAATTAGATAAGTAATCAGTAGCATCAGTTATTTTCCCAGATGCTAATTTGCCAGTTGAAATTAAATAATTTTTATAATCTTGTATTGCTTTATTTTGAGCTTGAATTTTGTTTTGTAAGTCAACATCAGAATGATGTTGTTTCCACCAATCACTTATTTCTTTTTGGCTGCGTAATTCATCCATAGCTCTAGATCCAAATTTTTCAAAATATGTTCTGGCGACTTTAGATCTTTTATCAGGAGCCATTCTTTTGTAAGCTTTATTTACATCTTCTACTGATCCTTCGCCAATACCAAACCCTGTTTCTTCCCCCCATTTACCCCCTGGCGTTGATTCTGGTGTTGTAACTTTAGGTTCTTCTACAGATATTTCAGGTTCATTACTTACATTTTGTGAAGTTGAGGTATCAGTGCCATTTTTTCCTGAAAGTCTATTTGTCGTAGCATTGTAAATAGACTTAGCTGCGTTAAATAACGGAGCTTTGACAGCACCCACAGTAGCACCTACAGCACTAGGCAATGTAGCTGCCATTAATTTTTTATTAAAATCTTCTGAATTTTGACTTTCTTTTTGTTCTGTTTCATTTCCTTCCAATGGTACAGATCCCATGCTAAGAGAATTATCAGAAACTTGATTGTGCTTTTGCTGATCATTTTTTTCTTCTTTAGGTGCAGTATATAAAGTATCAGGAAATTTTCCTTCAGGGAAGTGTTCCATTATATCTGCTGTGTAATTTCTTAATTCTGGTGTCAAATATTTACTATCTCCAGTTTTAGCAAAATCAGAATTTTCTCCATAACGATGAGCTGCTACAACCCTAAAAGGATCTAACTCTTTAGCTCCAGTATCAGGGTTAACTGACATTAAGTTTGGATTTTTTATATGTCTTACTAAATTTTGTATACCAGTGCTAATTGCTAAATCAGGATTTTTTTTTATTTGCTCATAGTCAACACCATTAGCTTCCGCTGTTGATTTGTTAACTTGGAATGGCCCAAAAGCTGTTGATTTTTTATCATCAGAAGGAACATTATTAAAATTACTTTCTAAATTTGCAATCGCAATAGCAAAATCAGGATTTACACCATTTTTAATAGATTCTGATTCTATTTTTCGAATAATAGCCTTTTGATCATCAGTTAACTTTTCCATAAGTAACCTTAATTATTTGCTTGTTGACGGAGTTCAGATGCAGTCATTCTTCTGCTGATTCGAGGTGCATTTGTTGACGAGGGTTTATTATTGTCTTCGCCTTTGTATGCAGCTTCATCTATAGATCCTTGCATAAATGCAGGTCTATCCCTTGTTAATGGTGATTTAATTATTAAATCTCTACGTTTATTTGCATTATTAAGAACTTTTACAAATTCTTCATGTGAATTAAAAAAGTTAGGGTCAAAGTTTTCTTTGTCTTTAGCTCTTTGTAAAGCTAATTGAGTTTCATACTTAAATAAACCTTCATTACCAATATAACGCATTATTCTTCCAAAAGCATCTTGGGTATTTGTTATTTTTGGTAAAGACTTAAATTCAGCTTGAGTTCTTTGATCTGTTGGGTTTATTACTGCATTCTGCATATCAGTTTGTAATTTGCCCATTAAACTTTCGAATTGATTTAATTTAGTAAGAGCATCTTTTTTATTTGCCAAATCAGAATGAATAAAATAATCACGAGCGCCTGCAAGAGCATCAGACAATTTTTGTCTTTCTGCAATCATACCCATTATTCCAGCGGGATCTCCTTTTTCAAATAATGCAAATATTGGTTTTAATTGTGGATCTGAAATTAAATCGTGTATTTGTTGAGTTGTTTCAAATACATTTCTTCCACCACTTGCTTGTTGTGCTGTAGTTGATGCTAAATCTTGATATTTACCTGTTTGTTTTTCAATATGAGTATTTAAAGCTTGTTGGTATAGATCATAAGGTAATGAATTAACATTTATGCCAGGTATAGGAGTTCTTTTTTCAGAAGTTTCTCCAGTAGGTGAGGTTGGAACATTATTAGGTTTACCTTCTAAAGATGTGTCAGTGGATTTTTTATCACTACTTCCAGGTATAAGACTTTTAATATATGTAAGATTGTTATCAATTAAATCACGAGGAAATTTTGCATACAATTCTGATATATCTTTAACAAATCTTGCAGAATTCATTAATTGACCAAACATTGTATTTTGATTGGTTAATTGATCTTGAGCAATTTTTCCAAGATCTTTATCATAATTTGAAATTTTTCCTATTGCAGCTGGATTAACTTTTTCTGGATGTTCAACCAATTCATTAAAAAGACTTTGAGCTTTTGTTTTTTGTTCTAAAACTTGACGTTGAGCCGCTGTCTCTGATCTCATTTGAGCTATGGTTGGAGCTATAGCACGTTGTTGCTCAACATTCTCTCCTAATGCTTCAGAAGCACTTCCAAGGGATGCCATAAAACCACCAAGTTGTGGCTTTGCAAACCCAGCAGCAATCTTGAACCAATTAGGTTGTGCATACCTATCTTCTAGAGCTTTTGCAAATTGATCTCTAGCATCTAACATTTCTTGATTTGCTTTGGTGATTTCTGGAACATCACCAACACCTGCTCTATTTGTTTTAGACAAGTCTGTTTGCAACACATCATACATTAATGGACTTGAACTAGAATTTTTTGGTAAGCTACTTGTTGTCATTTTTATTCCTTATAAAACTTTATTTTAAGGTGGATTATTGGGATCGGTACCTTGGTTTGGATCAGTAGTATTTGAATTGTTAGTACCATTATCAATCGTATTTACTTTATCGCCTGTTGGACTAGCTTTTGAAACAAATCCTGATAATGGTCCATTTGGTTTAGTTAATTGATCCCATAAACTTGGTCCTGTTCCATTTTGTCCACTAGCACTAAACAAACCAGTAACACCAGATCCAATTGATGCCAATGCAGATAATGGAGATCCATTTGCGGTTGTAGTAGTTGTAGTAGGTACGTTGTAACCTCTAAGCATTCCTGAAAGTGTAGATAAGTTATTAAGAGGGAACAACTGCTGATTTTGTCCAATAGTCTGTTGTTGACCGCCTAGAGTAGCCAAAGCATTTATATCCGCTAAGTTTTGAGTTCCAGCTTGTGTGCCTAAAGTTCCTAAACCAAGTCCAGCTTGATTCAGAGCACTTGCTTGTTGCGCTGCAAGATTTCCTGCTGTCTGTCCTGCCGTAAGGTTTGCTTGGTTCTGTTGAGCCTGAGCATTCGCAGCAGTTGATCCCAAATTAGATGCAATCGTATTAGCACCTTGTTGAAGGTTGCCAAGATTAGTACCACCTGTAATCAGATTGGATGCTTGTGTATTGGCTAAATTACCTGCAGTTTGACCTAACTGACCCATTAAATTAGCTTGATTTTGGGTTAATGTGCCTTGAGTATTACCTGCATTAATTAAATTCTGTTGTTGTTGAGCAGTTAAACTTCCAGCAGTCTGTCCTAATGTTCCAAGTAAATTAGCTTGTTGTTGTCCTAAAGTACCCGCAGTATTACCCAATTGTCCTAATAAACTCTGTTGTTGTCCTGCTGCATTTAATGCTTGTCCGTAACCAGCACCTTCCATATTTGCTATTGTGTTATTCAAGTCTTGTTGAGCCTGTTCATTAACTTGACCTAAAACTTGAGCTCCACGTTGTGATCCGAACTGCCCTGAACCTACAGCTGCTGCGGTTGCTTGTGGATCTAAGTTTTGCTGAATGTTTCTTTGACCTAAATCATAAGTACTTTGTACTTGATTTTGTAGGTATGGACTCATGTAATTTTGAGCCATCTGTCCAGGATTGTTAGTCGCTGCCGCCTGAAGATAAGGATTTGCTAAATTAATACCGCCAGATTGCGCTGCTTGACTCAAATAAGGATTAGCTGAACCTAATGTATTTAAGTTAGTTGCTTGGTTAACATACTGACCTGAAACACCAGCAGCGTTTGCATTAGATGCATTATTCAAATAAGGACTAGCAGAAGATAAACCAGATATCCCCATTCCTGCGTTAATACCTTGAGAACCTGCTTGAGTACCTGTGTATGCCATAGCATTCTGTGCATATGGACTTAAAGCATTTAAAGGGTTATTAGATGTACCTGCTTGTAGATATCCAGCACCTGCGCCTGTAATATTTTGCTGACCCGCCTGATTGAGTAGATTTTGACCTTGTTGGAATGTAGGTTGCGTAGCTCCAGCACTACTTGCTATGTCACCAAATGCTTGAGTTTGAAGTGGCTGAGCCCCAACATATTGAGCATTATTAACCGCATTTTGTCCTTGACTAGCAATACCGCTTAGATAATTGTTGTAATAATCTGGTGCAGTAGTTTGTACTTGTTGATTACTTTGTAAGAGGTTTGCCATTTTTATCCTTTCACACTTCTTAAATAAGAAAGTGGTGACTTAGCTTTAGGGGGAATCTTGTTTTTTGGAGCAGATCGTTTGTGTTTTCTTAGTTCTTCTCTCATTTTATCAAGCAGTTCAGCACCCCTCTTATTATCTCCTCCTCCAAGAGATGAGACAAATGAGGCTGGGAATACATATTCACCATCAGCTATCTGTGCTGGTACTGGCTCTCCATGATCATGAGTATGATGTGGAATCTCTGTTCTTAACTTCTCTAAAGTATGCGCTCCAGCCTTGCTAGAACCATCCCCCAAGGCTGCTACAGTATCTGCATCCATTACATAATCCCCTTGATGGAGCATCGCTGGAATATCATCAGATTGCCCTGTACCACCTCCTTGAGCATAGTACCCAGTCAAACCAGTAATAAACTCAGGCTTATGCCCTTCAGGAGCAGCTTCTTCATACTTTGAGGGTAATCCACCCTTAGCCATAAATGGTGTCGTTGGACGAGCTCCTATGCCCCCATAAAGAGACTTTAAAGGATTAATCCTACTATTTGGTTTCTGACCCATTGAGCTGTAATACTCATTTGTTGGTGCAGCTGCTAACATCCTAGGTGTGGTATTAATAGGTTTGACCATCATTTGGTCATCTATTGAGCCTCCAGATGCTACAAATTTAGTACTTTGATTTATCAGTTGTTGAACTAACTCAGGAGTTAATTGGTTTGCAATATCACTTTGACTCTGTGGTGTTGGGGTACTACTATGTTGAGAAGTACTTTGTTCTCCAGGAGTTATAGATGAATAAATTTGTGTTAATGGTTGTTCTATGTTTGATTTAGTTCCATAAACAGGAGCACCTGCCAACATAGATGGTGCAGAATTAAGTGCGGATAATCCACCTTGAGTTGTTTGAGTTCCCGATCCACTACTAGGAAGGCTTGATCCTCCAGATGTGGTTGATCCAGATGTGGTTGATTTACCTCCTGTAGAAGTTGATGTACCAACTGTTGAATCTGCTAATGGATTGTTTGGTAATGTTGCAGGTGTAATGGTGGTAGAAACTTGTCCAGTTTCTGGGTCTGCTGTTGTGGTAATAACATTGTTACCACTTTTATCTAACTTACTAAGTTGATCGGTTGTTTGTTGTGCTACTCCAGTAACCGATGGATCGTTGATAAACGAGTTTGGATCTCCCATTACAACTTGAGAATTTGGAGGAGTTAC